>CXWL01085893.1_pt1 | contig 11263 bp, 12 predicted proteins | sample 590931 | NCBI WGS metagenome assembly CXWL01 (sample SAMEA3498368, study PRJEB10139) | groundwater metagenome | biome: water well; material: biofilm material | place: Germany | collected 2015-04-27 | reverse complement strand
CTTTCGGTTTGCCGGTGGTGCCCGAGGTGTACAGCATCAGCGACCAGTCGTCGGCGCCGGCGCCCAGCAGTTGCGCCGGCGCCGCGCCTTGCAGCAGTTGCTCGAACGTCAGCGTGGCGCCGGCGGCGGCGCCGACCGCGATGCGCGGCAAGGCCTGCGCGACCGCCGACTGCGCCACCGCGTCGGCCGACACGTCCTGGAATACGATCGCGCGGGCGCCGGAGTCGCTGGCGCAATAGTCGATTTCATCCGGCTTGGCGCGCCAATTGAGCGGCGTGACGATCACGCCGGCGAATTGGCATGCCCAGTGCAGGGTTGCCATTTCCCAGCGGTTTTGCAGCAGCACCACGAGGTGGTCGCCGCGCCGCAGGCCGATCGCCTGCAGTCCGCCGGCCACGGCGATGACCCGTTCGAACCACTCTGCGTAGCTGAGGCGCAAGCCGCCATCGACCAGCGCGAGCTGGTCCGGACTGCGTTCCACCGACGCCAGGAAACTGCGGCCCAAATCAAGCATGTTCGATCCTCCCCTGGCGCTGCGCCTCGCGTTGCACGGCAACCTCGAGCACGGCATTGACGATATTGGTGTAACCGGTACAGCGGCACAGGTGGCCCGACAGCATCTCGCGCACCTGTTGCTCGTTCGGGGTCGGCGACTGTTCCAGGAAGTGGCTGCACGACATCAGGATGCCGGCCGTGCAAAAGCCGCACTGGAGCGCGTGGTGGCGCTTGAACGCCTGCTGCAGGTCGCCCAGTTCGGCGCCGGCGCCGCGGTTCAGGCCCTCGACGGTATCGACCTTGCAGCCGTCGGCCTGGACCGCCAGCTGCATGCACGAACGCTGCGCCACGCCATCGACGCGCACGGTGCAGGCGCCGCAGATGCCATGCTCGCAACCGACGTGGGTGCCGGTCGCGCCCAGTTCGTGGCGCAGGAAGTCCGACAGCAGCATGCGCGCTTCGGCCGGCGCGCTGCGCTGCACGCCGTTCAGGATCAGCGTGACCGGGTACGCCTGGTGTTTTTCGTAGAGTTTCATGCGCTTGCCTTTGCAATTAATTGGCGGCCCAGCTGGCGCACCAGGTGGCGCCGGTATTCGGCGCTGGCGTGAGCGTCGCCCTGGGCGTCTAGCTCCCACGCGAAATCGTTGATCGCGCTGTCGAGGTCCGCCCCGGACAGGCGCGGCCAGCGCTTGCGTTGCGGCCGGTCGGCCACACCGCCGACCGTCAATTCGATCGCCGCGTCGGTGACCACCGCGGCCAGCGCCACGATGGCGAAGTCGCCGTGCCGCATCGACACTTCTTCGAAGGCGTAGCGGGCGCCCTGCTGGCGCAGCGGAAACCGTACTTCTTCGACGATTTCGCCGGGCCGCACGGCGGTCATCAGCATGCCCTGGAAGAACTGATCGGCCTTCAGCACGCGCCGCCCCGCCTTCGAGCGCAGCACGACCTCGCCTTGCAGGGCGGTCAGGCACAAGGGCAGTTCGGCGCTCGGGTCGGCATGCGCCACCGAGCCGCAGACCGTGCCGCGGTTGCGGATCTGGAAATGCGAGATCCACGGGAACACCAGGTCCAGCAGCGGCACCTCGGACGCCAGCGTGGCGCGATTCTCGACGCTGGCCTGGGTCGCGGCGGCGCCGACCGCCAGCTGGCCGTTGTCGATCCGGACATAGTCCAGGTCGCGGCAGCGCGAGATGTCGACCAGCATGGCCGGCTGGGCCAGGCGGATGTTCAGCATGGCCATCAGCGACTGCCCGCCGGCGAGGATTTTCGCTTCCTCGCCATGCTGGGCCAGCAGGCTGACGGTTTCCTCGGCGCTGTCGGCGCGGATGTAATCGAATGGTGCCGGCTTCATTTCCCTACTCCCAATGCATGCAGCAGGCGCTGCCACCATGACCGCGGTGGCGCGGAGGCGCCGGCGCCTCCGGCCTGGCGGCCGAGTTGTTCGAATAACTGGCGCAACACGATCTTGGCGGCGCCTTCCAGCATCCGGCCGCCCACCGCCGCCACCTTGCCGCTCACCGCGGCGCTGTAGTCGTAGCTCAGGCGAGTGCCGCTGCCGGCCGCTTCGAGGCGGATCCGGCCGGCGCCCTCGGCCGACCCGAGCGAACTGACACCCTTGCCGCCGAGCGAAAGCCCATGCGGCGGATCGAGGTCGCTCAAGCGGATTTCGGCCGCGTAGCGCGCCTTGACCAGACCGATGCCGATGGTTACGTCGGCCCGGTAATGGTTCGGGCCGACCCGCTCGAGCGCATGGCAGCCAGGGATGACCTTGACCAGCGCGTCCGGATCGAGCAGCACGGCGTACACCTGCTCCGGCGTGGCCGGCAGCTCGACCGCGCCCGACATGGCCAGCGCGTGCCCGCCTTGCGGCGCCTTGACCGCCGGCGCCGCGCGCGGCTTGCTGGGCGCCGGGTCGTCGAATTTGAGCAAGGCGTGCACGCGCGACGGTGTCATTGGCAGGCGCAGGTCGGACTGGCCGATGGCGTCGGCGACCGCGTTGGCGATGCACACCGGCGTGCTCATGTTGTTTCCCTCGCCCAGCCCCTTCGACCCCAGCGGGGTGAACGGCGACAGGGTTTCGATGTGGACGATGACCGGCTCGGGCACTTCGCAGGTGGTCGGCACCAGGTAGTCGGCAACGGTGCCGGACTGGAAGCTGCCGTCGCTGCCGTAGGCAAATTCTTCCAGCAGCGCGGCGCCCAGGCCCTGGGCGAAGGCGCCGCGGATCTGGCCGTCGTCCAGCGCGGGATTCAGGATGCGCCCGGCGTCGTGCGAGGTGACGTAGCGGTCGATGCGCACCTTGCCGGTCGCCTTGTCGACTTCGACGGCGCAAATGTCGAACACGAAACCGTAGGCGCCGGAGCTGTTGATGATGTCGTGCTCATCCGGCGCCTCCAGTTGCACAGGGGTCCAGAACACGGTTTCACGGATCCCTGGCGCCATGCCTTGCGGCAGGCTGGCCGGCGACCAGTGCGCGCCGCCGGCCACGCGGTGGAACGGCAGCTTGCGCTCCGGATTGTCGCGCACGAATATCTTGCCGCCGGCGAAGACCAGCTGGTCAGGCGTGGTGTCGAGCAAGGGAGCGGCGATCAGCGCCAGCTTCTCGCGCACTTTGATCGCGGTCAGGTGAACCGTGCCGGCCACCGCGCCGGCGAAGCGGCTGGAGTAATTGCCGGCGGCGATGGACCAGCCATCTTTTTGCGTATCCAGTTCGGCGTTGACCATGATGTCGGCCGGCTGCAGGCCCAGCACGTCGGCCACCACCTGCCCGACCACGGTGCGATGGCCCTGCCCCTGCGGCACCGAATCGATCATCACGCTGACGCTGCCGAGCGCGTCGACGGCCACGGTGGCGCTGGTGTTGGCGCCGTTCTTCGGACCGGCCTTGGCGCGCTCGGCGGGCGTCAGCGCGGTCGTGATATAGCCCATGTTGGAAATCGACGGCTCGACGATGGCGGCGTAGCCGATTCCGTACAGCCGTCCCTCGGCGCGGGCCTGGTCGCGCCGCGCCTTCAGCTCGGCCAGGCCGCCGCGCTCGACCGCCAGCGCCATCGACAGCTGGTAGTTACCGGAGTCGAACAGGGAGCCGGCCGGTGCGCGGTACGGAAAGGCGTCGGCGCGGATCAGGTTGCGGCTGATCACGTCGAGCGGGTCGAGGTCGAGTTCGACGGCGATGCGCTGCATCAGCCGCTCCAGCGCGAAATACACTTGCGGTCCGCCGAAGCCGCGCACCAGGCCGGACGGCGTCTTGTTGGTCAGCACGACCTGGTTGTGCACGGCCAGGTGGCGCACCTTGTAGGCCCCGGTCAGCATCCCGTGCATGCGGTAAAACGTGGCCGGCTCGGGCGCCCGCAGGTAGGCGCCGCAATCGTCGATCTGGTGGTAGCGCAGCGCGGTGATCTCGCCGTCCGCCGTAAGCGCGGCTTCGATCGTGCTGACCCGGTTGGTCGCTGACACCGAACCCTGCAAATGTTCCAGCCGGTCCTCGATCCACTTGACCGGCGCGCCAGCCTTGCGCGAGGCCAGGCACAGCAGCACGACATAGGTCGACACCGCCTGCTTGGTGCCGAAGCTGCCGCCCGAATCGCGCGGCGCGCGCAGGCGCAGCCTGGTTCCCGGCACTTTGAGCGCGCGCGCCATCACCGGGTGCAAGGCGAACGGACCCTGGAAGTTCGACAGCACGTCGTAGCCCTCGTCGCCGGCCAGGTATTCGGCCACCACCGCGAAGCACTCGATCGGGGTGCAGGAGTTGCGCGGATAGTGGACCTTGATCGAGACGGTGCGCGCGGCGGCGGCGAATGCTGCTTCCGGCTCGCCATACTTGAAATGGCGGTCGTTGACCAGGTTCGAGCCGACCGCCGGATGCAGCACCGGCGCTTCGGCTCCCAATGCCGCCTCGGGGTCGACCACGGCCGCCAGCTGGCGGTAGGTTACCTTGATCAGCTCCAGCGCATCCTCGGCGATGTAGCGGTTTTCGGCCATGACGACAGCCACCGGCTCGCCGACGTAACGGGCGCGCTCGATGGCGATGCACCAGTGCTCCATCGGCTGCTTGACGCCGACCGCGAACGGCGTGGCCCAGGCGGTCACGTCGGCCCCGGTCAGCACGGCGCGCACGCCGGCCAGCTTCAAGGCCTCCGTGCTGTCGATCGAAAGAATCTCGGCGTGCCCGTGGGGCGAGCGCAGGATCGCCGCGTGCAGGGTGCCGGGCTTGACGCCGACGTCGTCGGTGAAGCTACCGCGTCCCGACAGCAGCGCGGCGTCCTCGACGCGGAGTGCGGCCCGCCCGACGTGGCCTTGCGGCTCGGCGGCTGTCGGCCCGGCATGGGCCTGGGCGGGCACTAGAGTAATCTGGTTCACGGTGGCCTTCTTGCAGCATGGTTCGTGCAAAAAGTGTATGCCGGCCCTGCCCAAAGGGCGTTACCGTGGAGTGCGTGGATTTACCGTACAGTCTNNGTGCTGCTGGAAAAATCGGGTGAAGTGGCTCTGGGCGTTAAAGCCCAGGCTGTCGGACAGGCTCGCCAGCGAGTTGCGGGTCTGGGTCAGCCCTTCGATCGCCGCTTCCATGCGCAACACGTTGACGTACAGATTCGGCGTCAGGCTCGTGTCCTGCTGAAACAACTTGAAAAAGTGGGCGCGCGACAGGCAGGCCTCGGCCGCGAGTTTGTCGATGTCCAGCTCGGCGCCGACGTTGTTGCGCATATACGTCAGCGCGCGCCGGATCCGTGAATCGGGGGCGTGCGGCAGCGCTACCTTGCGCATGTCAGTGAAATTGCGCCATTCCGAAAAGGCGTCGATGACGGAAATCATCAGGTTCGATAGCAGGAGCTCGAGCTGCTGGGCGCTGAGTTGCTCGCCGTAAAGCATCTGCATTGCCAGCTGGTTCGACAGCTTGCGGATCGGCTTCGATATCTCCACGCAGGGCTGGGGAAAAAAACCCGGGCGGCCGCTCGAAATGAGCGCGCTTTCAATTCCGCCAAGCCAGATCGGCTCGATGTACAGGGCCAGGATTATGGTGCCGGGCGCATCGGGATCGTGATAGGTGTAGGCGTGGGGCTCCCAGGAGTTCACCAGCACCGCGGTCTGGTCGGTCAGGGGATAGGACTTGTCGCGGACGGAAAAAAACGTGTCTTCGCCGCTCACCTTGATCAGCACGTGGCATTGCGAATGGCCATGGGTTACCAGCGGGCGATCCATGTCCAGCAAGGCGACCCGCCCGAACTTTCCCTGCAAAATACGTACAGCAGCCGACATTACCTATCTCCTCCGCGGTGGCTTCGGCACCGGCGCGCTTCGCAGCGCGCCATGCTCATATCACTCTTGTGGATTATCTGTTTTCACCAGCGCACGCCGGCCCGAGCCGGCGAAGTGCCTGTAATCATCGCACAAATTTGGCGCGGGGTCGACCAGCAGTCAGTCTCGCGGGTTCAAGAACCTGACGGGATCTCGGTCACGAAGGGCGCGTGCGGCAATACATCGGGCGCCTCCAGCGACAGCTCGACGCCGCGCGCCATCTCCGCCGGCGCCAGCGACGCCATCTGCTGGCGCACCAGTTGCGCGACGTCGATCACGTCCGGTTCGACCGCCGGCGCGCCATCGATCTGCGCGAGCGCCAGCAGTTGCCGGATCAGGCGCGAGGCGCGCTGGATCGCGCGGTCCATGTCGCGCTCGGCGCCGGCACGATGTTCGCCGCCGGAGCTTTGCGCGAGCACGTGGCCCTGCGCCGAAATCACCGCCAGCGGCGTGCGCAGTTCGGGCGCGGCGTCATGCACGAAGCCCGCTCGGTTTCCAGCTTGCCGCGCAACTGCGCCAGCAGCCGGTCAATGGCGGACGTGAGCGGCGTCAGCTCGGCATACACGGGGTTCACGCCAAGCGGCTGCAGGTCGTCCGGTCCGCGCGCAGCGATCCGGTTCGACAGGTGCCGCAGCGGCCGCAAGCCGCGCGACACCGCGAGCCAGATCGCGCCCAGCACCAGCAGGAACGACACAACCAGATAAATACCCATGTCGCGGCTGATCTTCAGCAGCAGCCAGCCCGGGCTGAATTTTTCCTCGGCGACCGCGACCGACCAGCGCGGCGAAGCTGTCCGGTATGCACGCAAAGTGTGGCCTTCGCCGTCGACATCCGCGGCGCGGCGTGCAATGCCTGGAGGGCTCCATTGCGCGCCCGGCGAACGATACAGACATCGTCCGCTGGCTGTTCCCGCCGCACTGGCATGGCGTCCTGTGGCGCTACGAACATGTGTACAAGTCGATCGCCTCGCTGTTCGCCATGCTGTCGGCGGCCAGCGGCAACGTGATCCGCTTCGGCCAGCCGTGGTCGCAGCTGCTGCCATCGGCGCTCGGCATGACGACCATCTTCTGGATGCTGTGGCGCACCTGGCGCCGCCAGCGGCTGGTGCGGCCTTAACGCATGTCGAGCGGAGTCGCGCGCTGCGGCGGCGCAAACGCCTGGTCGAGTTCCGCCAGGTCCTGTGGGGTCAGCGCGATATCGAGCGCCGCCCGGTTCTCGCGCACGTGCGCCGTCTTGACCGCTTTCGGGATCACCACCACGCCCTCCTGGTGCAGCAGCCAGGCCAGCGCGACCTGCGCCGCGCTGGCGCCGTGCCGCGCGGCGACCTGCTTCAGTCCGGGCTTGCCCAGCATGCCGGCCTGCTCGGCGGGCGAGGACTCGAGCGGCGAATACGCCATCAGCGGCACGCCGTTCTCGCGGCACCACGGCAGCAGGTTCCACTCGATGCCGCGCCGCGCCAGGTTGTACAGCACCTGGTTCGCCGCGATCGCCGGGCCGCCCGGCAGGCGCGCGGCTTCGCGCATGTCGGCCGCGTCGAAGTTGCTGACGCCGAAGTCGAGGATCTTGCCGGCCCGCTTCAGCGCCTCGAATCCTTCCAGCGTTTCGGACAAGGGGACCGAGCCGCGCCAGTGCAGCAAATAGAGGTCGATGCGATCGGTGCCGAGCCGCGCCAGGCTGCGCTCGCAGGCGGCCTGCACGCCGCGCCGGTCGGCGTTGTGCGGATACACTTTGCTGACGATGAACGCTTCGTCGCGGCGCCCGGCCAGCGCGGCGGCCACCACTTCCTCGGCCCCGCCCTCGCCGTACATTTCGGCGGTGTCGACCAAGGTCATGCCGAGGTCCATGCCGAGCCGCAGCGCATCGGCTTCCTGGCGCTTGCGGCCGGGATCTTCGCCCATCCCCCACGTACCCTGGCCCAATACGGGAATCGTCCTGCCGGATGGCAACAGCAAAGTTCTCATCGCGCGTTCCATGTGAACAAACCACCACCATACCGCACTGTCCGGCCGGGCGCAAACGGACGAGCTGATCCATAGAAGCCCGGCGCAAGTTCTGGTCATTATCAAAACCAAGATTGACCGTTTCGACCTTGCCGATTATTGCTATGGTCCAAACTTGCTCAATGAACTCATGCTGCGAGGATCTTTCCATGGAAAAGCTTGTGAACCTTTCACCGCTGTTCCGCCGACGCGCGCTGGGCTGCGCCGGGCTCGCCATGCTGGCGGCGTCGTGCGGAGTGCGCGAACCCACCGCGCAGGCCGGACTGGCCGTCCAGGAGACGCCGGCCACGCCGGCCACCGCCCATCACCTGTATGTGGCGCAGAATGGCGCCGACACTAATCCCGGCACCGAAGCGGCGCCGTTCAAGACCATCGAACGCGCATCCCAGGAGGCGAAGCCCGACACCACCGTGCATGTCGCTCCCGGCACCTATGCCGGCGGCTTCAAGACGGTCGCCAACGGCGTCTCGAAAGCGCGGCTGTATTACCTGTCGACCTTGCGCTGGGGAGCGAAGATCGTTCCGCCGCTCAATTCGGCCAATTCGACCGCCTGGGACAATCGCGGCAATTACGTCGACATCGTCGGCTTCGACATCGACGGCACGGTGTACCAGGGCGGGGTCAAATGGCTGCACGGGGTCTACAATGGCGGCTCCTACGATGCGATCCGCAGCAACCACATCCACCATATCGCCACCACGGTCGAGTGCACCAGCGCGGACGGCTCGGGAATCGGCGTCGACAGCTATTTCCACGGCATCAAGTCTGAGGTGATCGGCAATAATATCCACGATATCGGCCCCGCGGGCTGCCACTCGATCCAGGGCATCTATATCAATACGCCCGGAACCGTCGCCAACAATATCGTGTACCGGGTGGCCAATGCCGGCATCCAGATGTGGCGCGATGCAAACAACGTGATCGTCGCCAACAACACGGTATCGGCGTCGACCAGCGGGATCGTCGTTGGCGCCGGCGATTTTTACTACACGGCCGGTCCGAACGACCACACCCATGTCAGCAACAACATCGTGTACGACAACAAGACCGGTATCGTGGAGCGGGGCGCGACCGGCAAGAACAACACCTACATCAACAACCTGGTGTTCCAGAATCCGGGCGGCGACTGGAAGCTGGCCAACGGACTGGGCCACATCAGCAGCGTGGCAACGGCGCCCCAGTTTCTCGACTACAACAGGGCCGGCACGCCGGATTTCCGCCTGAGCAGCACCTCGCCCGCCATCGGCAACGGCAGCGCCCGCTACGCGCAACCGAGCGACTTCAAGGGCGCTCCACGCAATGCGATGACCGGCGTCGATATCGGCGCCTTCCAGCACTAGGCTGCCGGACGCGACCGCGTCCGGTTCTTCCTTGCGATCAGGCCTTGCCGACGCGCTGGCCGTTGGCGTCGATCACCGCCTGGCCGTCTTCCTTGCTGAATGCGCCAAGCTGCGGCAGCGGCAAGATGTCCAGCACCAGTTCGGCGGGCCGGCACAGGCGCACGCCTTGTGCGGTCACCACGAACGGCCGGTTGATCAATATCGGATGCGCCAGCATCGCGTCGATCAGCGCATCGTCGCTTAACGCCGGATTGTCCAGGCCCAGTTCGGCGTATGCCGCTTCCTTCGGCCGGATCGCTTCGCGCACGGTCAGCCCGGCCGCCGAGATCATCGCCTTGAGCAGCGCATGCGACGGCGGATTGGCCAGGTAGTCGATGACGGTCGGTTCGACCCCGGTGTTGCGGATCAGGCCCAGCGTGTTGCGCGAACTGCCGCAGCGCGCGTTGTGGTAAATCGTAATGTCCATGTAAATCCTGTCGGTTTGATCACCGAATCATACAAGCAGCGGGCCCTCGCCCCGGCATTTTTTTGCTTGTCGGGCCTGTCTGCCCGCTATAAAATTCGATTTTTCCGCTGTGCAATTTTTTCTACAGTGCAACGAGAATAATTAAAAATGATAAGAGAGCCTGCCGGACGGGTCGACGGAGAGAACATGGACCACCACCAGCTGCGACCTGCGGCACTTCCTACCTGGGGCCAGCGCACCGCGCTGCGGCTGCTGCAGCTGTTCGGCTGGCGCGTGCGCTTCAAGCCGCTGCCGGGGCCGCACGGCGTGGCGGTGGTTTACCCGCATACCTCGAACTGGGATTTCGTCGTCGGCCTGCTCGCCAAATGGGCGGTCGGGCTGCCGTTCCGCTGGCTTGGCAAAGAGTCGCTGTTCAAGGGCCTGCACGGAATGGCGATGCGCCACTGGGGCGGCATGCCGGTCGAGCGCAGCGCCTCCACCGGCGCCACCCAGCGCCTGGCCGAGACCATGAACGCGGCCGACTGGTGCTGGATCGCGCTGGCGCCGGAAGGCACGCGCAGCTACCGGCCGCACTGGCGCAGCGGCTTCTACCACCTGGCCGTCACCGCCAAGGTGCCGCTGCTGATCGTGTACATCGACTACCCGAACAAGGAACTGTCCGTGGTCGACACCATCGACCTGACCGGCGACCAGCAACGCGACATGGCCGCCATCGCCGCCGCCTACAAGGGCCATCATGGCCTGCATCCGGAACTGGAAGCGCCGATCGTGCTGGGGCCGCCGCGCGCGGACGAATCGGGCTGCGCGCCTAGTACACCACGTCGAGCAGGCCCTGCTCGCGGATGAAGGTCATCACCGCGTCGACACCCTCCCCGCTGCGCAGGTTGGTAAATACGAACGGCCGATCGCCGCGCTGCCGTTTGGCGTCCTGCGCCATCACTCCCAGGTCCGCGCCCACGTGCGGCGCCAGGTCGGTCTTGTTGATGATCAGGAGGTCGGAACGGGTGATCCCCGGCCCGCCCTTGCGCGGAATCTTCTCGCCGCCGGCCACGTCGATCACATACAGCGTCAGGTCGGACAGCTCGGGGCTGAAGGTGGCGGCGAGGTTGTCGCCGCCCGATTCGATCAGGATCAGGTCGAGGTCAGGGAAATCGGCCTGCATTCGGGCGATCGCCTCCAGGTTGATCGAGGCGTCCTCGCGAATCGCGGTATGCGGGCAGCCGCCGGTTTCGACGCCCATCAGCCGCTCGGCCGGCAGCGCGTTCGCGCGCAGCAGGATCTCCATGTCCTCGCGGGTGTAGATGTCGTTGGTGATGACGGCCATGTCGTAACGGTCGCGCATGCCCTTGCACAGCATCTCGCACAAGGCCGTCTTGCCGGAGCCGACCGGGCCGCCGATGCCGACCCGCAGTGGATTTGAACTCATCTTGACTCTCGCTTTTTCAGGAACGGTAAAGCCGCCCATGCTGCACCTCGTGCCGCATCGACAGCATGGATAATCCGGGCGCCCAGTTCGACATCTCGTCGTCGCCCAGTTCGCGTGCACGCGCCGCGGCGCGCTCGAGGTCCGGCGCCAGCGACAGCAGCAGGCGCTGGCCCGCCACCTGCCCCAGCGGCACCGACTTCACGCACACCAGCACCTGGTTCTCGGCCCACGAGAACAGCATCGC
>CXWL01019831.1_pt1 | contig 11263 bp, 7 predicted proteins | sample 590931 | NCBI WGS metagenome assembly CXWL01 (sample SAMEA3498368, study PRJEB10139) | groundwater metagenome | biome: water well; material: biofilm material | place: Germany | collected 2015-04-27 | reverse complement strand
GAGCCAACTATGCCCCCAGCGAATACGATCAACTCATCGCCGGCTTGAACAAAGGGGCGACGCAGGAATCGCCGCGCGAACGCGAAACTCGGCCAGTTCCTCCGGCCCCAACCCCCAGGGCCCCCCGCCAGAATGATCGGCACCGCTCCGAACACAATGATCGATCCGCAAGGCCGGCTCGAAATGGACCGCCGCGACAAACGCAAAAAGCCGATTCCCGGCGTTCGGAATCTTCGCGTTCAACTCGCAACCACGGGTCCAACATCCGTCCGGCGCGGCCGCTTCCGGTTACAGCCCAAAGTGAAGCCGAATCTCCTGACGAAGTGAACGGAAACATCGCACAGCCTGATCAGCAGTCGCCTCCCCCGGTGGCGCGGCGTCCCGCGCCGTCACGTCGTGTTGAAGAGCGACCGCCGCCCCGCCGCGCTGCTGAAGAACGACCAGTGCCACGAAAGGTCGAAGATCCTCCGGTAGAACGCCGGATGGAAGAACCAGCGGCCCGCCGCGTTGAGGCACCGCCCGTGCAGCGTCCTTCGCCGACACCACCTGCACCGCAAAAAAAGGCCGGAAAAATGGAGGATCTCCCCTTCGGAGCAGGGTTATAGAATGGCACCGGGGCCCGACTCATTGTCAAATTGCGATTTTCGATTGTCGACTGGAACTGACTTAACGATCGACGGAGGGATAAGGGATTAGGAAGCCTTGCGAGGAACTGAATGGGGGAAAAACAGTTTGGCGGCGGTGATCAGGAGTAGGGTGAGGATCGCGAGCCCCCAGGTGGAGGCTGTCGGAATGAAGGGGGATTCAAGGCAGTCAGGGATGTTATTGGAGTCGGCGTCGATGCGGTCATCACGGCCGGGGCATTGATCGAGGCAATCGGCGATGGTGTCGGAGTCGCTGTCAGTGTCAGGCAATCCGCAACCGCACTGGCCGGGGGCTGTCTTCGCCGAATCGGTTGGGCATTGATCGAGGCAGTCGGCGATAGTGTCGGAGTCAGAGTCAGTATCCGGTACTCCGCAACCGCACTGGCCGGCGGCGAACTTTGTCGGGTCAGTGGGGCAGGCGTCGCCGCATGCCGCATCGCGGCCATCGGAGTCGGTGTCACCTTCGCAGCCGCTGCTCGCCGTGGTCCCGCCTTGTGCGGTGCAATCGTTCGATTCTAGATCGGCGCAAAGGCCGCTGGGTAGGCAGCAAGGATCGAATTCTACGAGAGTATATTCGACGGTGTTGGAAGTCCCGCCGGTGTTGAAGGTAAAGCGCGTGGTGGTCCCGACCGCAAGGGGCCAGTCGAGGACGATTTCGACGGTTTCAGGCGGCCCGTTATCCTGGCGACGGGTGGCAATGACAATTGGAATATTCCCGGTCATCGACGCCGCTCCCTCGCGGTCGCGGTACTGATTCGCAATTACATCAACGACGATATCAGCAACATACACGTAATTTGGCTGGTCGAAGGTAACAATGAAACGGTCGAGTTTCGGGTACTGAGCCGCATCGAGTATGCCGCCCGGTGGAGTGGCGCCTACAATTACCTCGCCGGAAGTCACCCGGCCATAACGAACATAATCCCACCGATTGATGATGGGCCCGTTTTGAGTCGGACTGATCCCACCGCTACCGCGTAATTGTAAGTAATCAATCTTAGAGGTAGTGTCACCAAAATCGCACAAGAAAAGCCTTCCATCATACCAAACGCAATATTCGTTGTCACCGGTGGTTTGAAATCGAAATGTTCTAAACTCATTCAAGGGAAGGCCTACCACGAACGTGCCCCCGTCATTTGATATTATTGCGTCACCACACATTCGCGTAAGTTCCTGCATTGATCCATGATCGACCAACAACACTCCATCTTCGGTAAAAGTAGGCCAGACCGGGACGTTCGAAGCGAATCGCCACTCAACCCAGAACGGAAGCGGAGGAGGGTTCGAGTCGCTGCCAATAAGAAGATGATAATTTACGAAACGGCCAGAAGCCGGAACCGGCGGCCAGGAAAAAACAAGATGACCAGGCTCAAGTGATTCGGAGCAGGCTTGGTCGCACGCGTCGGCGGTGAGCCAGGCGGGGGAGGCATTTGGTGGCGACACGTCGCACTCGTATCGAAAAATCAGTTCATCCGCGTTTGCCAATGCAGCGATGGCGAGGAAAGCCAAAACAAGTAGAAGCCAGGGTTTCATCGGGTGCCATAGTCAGTGTAGCAAATCCATGTCGTGCGAAACAAGGGCAGCATTGCCTCCCCCCGGTGTGCCGTGAGATTCCGGCGGGGAAAGCCCGTTGAAGCGGGCTACGAAGAAGAGGGGTTGAGCGGGCTCGAAAACCGGCCCTACAAGGGCCGCCTAAGCCCGACTTCGTCGGGGAAAGCCCCGTAAACGGGGCTGCTGACCCATCGAGAGGCATCCTACGTCGATAGTGCCTTGGAATGCACCTACTTTGCTACCGGGCGCTGTCCTTCAGGCCCGTCCAGCCCCGCAGGGGCTTTTTGATTGCTTCATTTATTTCGATGGGCTGCCGTCGGCGCGCGGCGCGGGCTGTTCGTGCCTCATTCCAACTGGCATGCCCAAACCCAGCCTTATCGGGTGCGTTTTCCAAGACCGGACCACTGCTCGCAGAGCAGTGGCACACCTCGGGCCCGCAAGAATGAACGTGTGGGAACACTAGGAGCCGATTCGATTGCCAAGCGAGTCCACTTCGACCGGTGCGGGTATTACGATTTTCGCGGAACCTGCTTCCGCCGGCCCGACCGGTTGTAGCTCGGCCAGCTCTTTCAAGATTGTCTTTTTATCTCCCACCAATACCAGCACGCCTTTGTCAAGCGGCACGGCAGTCCTGGCCAGTTCATTCAATTGAGAGGTGCCGGCCGCCTGCATGCTCTTCATATCGCTATGGAGCGTTTCCATCGGCTGCTTGTTTACCGAGCGTTCGAATGCCTGCCGAATGATGCCATTCAATCCCGCGAACGATTGGATCACGTCGGTACGCAAGGTCTCGCGGGCCTTGCCGGTATCTTCGTCGGTGACGTCTCCGCCGGAGAGTCGTCCGAATTCGCGGAGGAACTCGGCTACCGCGTCGCCTGTCGCGTCCGCCCGCACGCTTGAAGTTGCCACGAGGTGACCTGTATCCTTGCGCATGTTGAACGCGGACCGCGCGCCATAGGTGAATCCATGCTCTTCGCGCAGGTTCATGTTGAGCCGGCTCGTAAAGCTCCCTCCCAGCAATGTATTCAGCAGCCAGTATTGCGTTCGTCGCGCATCGCCGTAGGTGGGCCCGGGCATAATAAACTGGATCACCGTCTGAACCGCGTCAGGCCGATCCACCATCAGGACTTCGAGATGGTCCCGCTGCGGGGTCTTGATGCTTTGTTTTTCCGAATTGCTCAGCGCCGGCAGATTCCAGGAACCCAAAAGTGACTCCAGAAGCGGTTGCAAATCGCCCCGGTCAATGTCTCCCGCCACCATCACCGTTGCATTCTGGGGACGTACGATCGTCGCATATTGGATCTTGAGTTCTTCGTGGGTCATTTTCGCGATCGTGTCGAGCGTGCCCTCCATCGGCCAACCGTAGCGGTGCGCTCTGCCATAAAAGGCGCTGGCTGCCACGCGCGAGGCGACGATGCCGGGTTCGTCCTCGTGCTGCCTGAGTTCCTCGAGATGGAGCTTGCGAACTCGATCGAAATCATTGTAGTCGAGCCGGTTTCGCCGAAAGGAATCAATCGCCAGTTCGGCGGCGCGGTCGAAATTGCGCTGGAGCGCATTCAGCGAAAGCAGAATCGCGTCGCGCTCCGCCGAGGTGGTGAATCGCGCACCCAGTTGTTGCATGGCGTCGTTGAATTCCAGCGCGTTCAGGTCGATCGTCCCTTCGTCGAGCATGTCCGCCGTCATCCAGATTGCGCCGGCCCGATCCGTGTCTCCAATGACAAAGCCGTCGCGAAGAAAAGCCACGGTCATCGCCACCAGCGGTAAATCCTTTTTGGTCCACAGCATCACGGGGATACCGTTTTTCAGCTTGAAGGACTCCGGCATGGGCGGATCGAAAGCCGCCGCGGAGGCGAGTTTCGGCTGTTGGTCGCGAGGAGACGCCTTTCGTTCCGGTGCTTTTGGAGGAGCCTGCGAAGGCGGTTCCGTTGCATGCGCGGCAGTACGCTCCGTTTTTTTGTCGACGGGCGGCTCGGTTCGCTCCGGCCCTTCCGGCAGCACTCGCATGATCAAGCGGGCGTCTTGCGTAAACACCTTGCCGCACCATTGTCGCAGACCTTCCACGGTCGAGCTGCGAAATCGTTCGAGGTCTCGCTTAAAGGAATTGGGCTCGCCCCAAATGTAGTCGTATTCGTTGAGTTGGTCGGCTTTGGCCTCGACGCTCTGAAGGCCGTTGAGCATGGAAAGTTCGTACCCAACCTTGTACTTTTCCAACTCTTTCGCGGTTGGGCCTTCTTTTGTCAGGCGAACGACCTCCTCGTCAATGGCCTTTTCCACGCGATCCAGATCCACGCCTGGATTGGCCAGCACGTCGATGCGAAACAGAGATCCCAGCTGTGAAGCATCCTGGTACGCCGAGACCTCGGCGGCGATCTTGTCGTCATACACCAGGCGTTTGTACAATCGGCTGGTCTTGCCCCGCGAGAGGACCGCAGCCGCCAGGTTCATTTCCGCGTCACCCTCGGCGTACCACGCCGGACTGTGATACACCATCGCGATCAACGGTAACTGCACCTTGTCCGGCATGGTCGCCCGCTTGACCGAGTCGAGCTTTGCAGGTCCGGCCGTGCGTCGCTGCGGAGTGCCACCAAGCGGCAATCCGCCGAACAAGTCGGCAATAAGCGGCTTGATCGTCTTGGGGTCGAAATCCCCCGCCACGCTCAAAGTGACATTGGCCGGCACATAAAAGGCCGCGAAAAAATCCTTGACGTCCGAAACGGTCGCCGCTTCCAGGTCTTCGTGCGTGCCAATCACCGGAATGTGATAAGGGTGTCCCGGCGGGTACATCATTTCCTGAATCGCCAGCTCGGCCTTGCCGTAGGGGCGGTTTTCGTAGCTTTGACGCCGTTCGTTGCGGACCACATCGCGTTGTTTGTCGAGCTTTTCCTGATCCATCGTGCGGGCCAGGTCTTCGAGACGGTCCGCGTCGAGCCAGAGCAGGGTGGGCAGCAAAGCCGCCGGTCCCGAAGAAAAGTAGTTGGTGCGGTCCGAACTCGTGGAGGCGTTGTTCGCCCCCCCCCCGCCTTCCATGATCGTGTCGAACTTGTTGCCGGGCACGCGCTGCGTACCCATGAACATCAGATGTTCGAAGAGGTGCGCGAAACCGCTGCGCCGCTCCGGCTCATCCTTGGACCCCACGCGGTACCAAAGATTTACCCCCGCCACCGGCAAGGAGTGATCCTCGTGAAGAATCACCGTCATACCATTGTCGAGTTTGTATTTTTCGTATTTCAAATCTTGCGCGGTTGCCGCGCCGGTCAAGAAGAAAGAAGTCAACGTGAAAAGAAAAAAGAATCGACTGGTCATTACAGTTCTCCGGGGTTGTTGAAGCGACATCCACTTTCTCCGATTGCAGATTTCGCATTTTTTAGCTTACTACGGAGCTGGGCAGGCGACAATTGTACGAACCGGTGGCGTATCAAGGCCCAGAGTTCGTGAGGCACGTTACTTGCGGACAACGACGAGGGGGATGCTTCCATCTTTGCGGGGTAACGGATCCGGCGGAATGATGTTGACGCGGGCGCTGCTAAGCTGGGCCTCGCCTCGCTCGACGCAGGCAGCGAACGCCACCGACTCCTCATACAAAGCATCGAGCATTTCGGCCTCGGTCACCGTTCGCGTCTGAACGCCCTGCACATATATGATCCCGCGGCCCTTACCCGCGAAGACGGCCACATCGGCTCCCTCGGCCTCGCCCGGACCATTCACCACGCAGCCCATGACCGCCACTTTCACCGGCGTTTTGATCGAGGCCAGTTTTTGTCGAACCTCCGCCACCAGCTTGATCAAGTCAATCTCAATGCGTCCGCAAGTCGGACATGCAATCAGTTCCGGCTCGACTCGGTTTCGCAGACTCAGCGAGCAAAGAAGTTCCTTGCCGTCTTCGACTTCGTGGATCGGGTCCGAAGCGTACGAAATTCGAATCGTGTCGCCGATTCCGTTCGACAACAGGGAGCCCAAAGCGGCGATCGAACGGATTCGACCTGTCTCCGGCGGACCGGCGTGCGTAACACCCAGGTGTAGCGGAAGGTCGAATCGCTCGCTCATCGCGCGGTAGGCGTCGATGACCATTCCCGCGTCGATGCTCTTGGCGCTGAGTACGACATCGTGAAAATCGTTCTCGTCGAAAATCCGCATGTAGTCTTCGACCGTCTCTACCATGAGCCGAATCAATGCCGCCCGGCGATCGGTCGCAAGCTCGGCCATTTGTGAACCGCGTACTCTTTTATCCTTGCGTTCGACCACGCTGCCTTCGTTGACGCCCACGCGGATGGGTATGCCGCGCTCCCGGCAGGCGCGAATCACGCGGTCAACCTGCTTGCGGTCGCTGATATTCCCGGGATTCAGCCGAATCTTGTGCACCCCCGCCTCGACGGCCTCCAGGGCCCGCTCAAAGTGAAAATGAACATCGGCCACGATGGGTACCGGAGATTGGTTCAAGATCGCCGGCAAAGCCTGTGTATCGCGTTGATCCGGGACGGCCACCCGGACAATGTCGCAGCCGGCCTCCGCCAGACGCCGAATCTGCGCCACAGTCGCGTCGACGTCATGGGTGTACGTGCTGGTCATGGATTGGATGGAAACCGGTGCCCCACCGCCGATGGGGATGCCGCCCACCAGGACTTGCCGCGTTGATTTTCTTGGAATCACGATTGTTTTCTCGAATCTTTTCGGGCTGGCCGACCGATTCTAGTTTAGCCTTTGCAGCAGTGTCAAACCCTCGCCCGGCACGCTTGACGGCGATGCCTCCTGATGGTTTGCTATGCAGGCCTGTCACGGTGGACGGGTACGCATGCCGACCGGACGGCGAGCGTCATCGCCGGAGTTGGCGGCCTGTCTGCCGGACATCGATTCAACGATTTGATTCCAGGCGGTCGCAGAGACGCGACGGACAACAGTCTTTACACGGGAGGATACATGAGCATGGATTGTGAAAAAAGTAAAAGGGCGGCGGTTCTTTTCGTGGGAACGCTTTGCGGGCTGGCCGCGGTCGGGTGTGGCGGTTCCCGCGAAACGGCGAACATTAGTTTCAGCTACGTTATCGAAAAGGAAAAAGGGCTCCCGTCGGGCATGAACACGATTGCGATCGTGCCCGCCAAGATCGGCGAGACCACCGATCCAAAATGGTCGGAAATGTCAGTGACGATCTTGCAGTCGCTCATCAACGAATCGAAGAACAAGTTCGGAACGCCGATCACCGTGACCGAGCGTCGCGACACCAAGCCAGTCTTTGACGAGGCCGATCTGGCCGCAGCCGGAATGTCCACCAAACAAGGCGGAAAACCCGGCCAATTGGTCGGCGCTGATGGGTATTTGCTGAGCAATATCAACGTCAAAGTCGAAACGCATGTCGGCAAGCAGCGAACGCTCTCAGGCTTGGACCTCGGCGCCCTGGCCGGCGATAACTGGGGGGGTGGTCGGGTGAACGCACAGACCGAGGAAGTAGAGACGGTGACACGCAACATGACCGTACAGACCGAGTTCAAGCTCGTGGATGCGACCAACGGCCGCGTCTGGGAACACTATAGTCCGCGGATATTCCGTGCCACGGAAAAGACGAAGGCCAGCCCCATTTTCGGATCGAGCCAGACCGAGGCCGCCCTCACTCCACAAGATCGAATCGTTGCCACGCTCGTCGAGCGAGGGGCCCGCGAATTTGTTAGCGTGTTAATGCCTGTTCGCGTGGACGTTGAGGCCGAAGTGGTGTCCGGCGGCAACCCCAACAGCAGCGAGGGCGTCCGCCGCATGCGCGCCGAAGACTATCAGGGTGCCATCGAAGCATTTAACGCTGCTCTGGCCGAAAACCCGAACGACCATCGCTCGGCTTATGGGGCCGGCGTGGCCGCAGAAGCCGCCGGCAAGTTGGATATGGCCTTGAATTTCTACAATCGGGCTTGCGCGGGCCAGGACAATCGCACGTATACAGAAGCTCGCGATCGAGCGAAATCGTTTAACGGCCGCGTCCGTAAGGCGTAAATGCCGGTCCCGTCAGTTTTTATAGTAATTCGCCAACCTTTGGGTTGTGCCGGTGTCATGGTGTTAGCGGGTTTCGCAGGACGTCGTCCCGGCGAGGCTTCGCCTGAACGCAATTTAGGAGATAGATGGATGGTCCAGAAGATGATGAAAACTGTGGCGGGCGTACTGTGCTTGGTCGCCCCCGTGTTGGTGCTGGCTCAAAACCAGGCCAGTGATGCCCAGAACAAGTTGCTGGCCAAACGTGCCGCGGAAGCCGATTGCTATCGAAAGCTGGCCGAGTCGGTCTATGGCGTGCAGATCAATTCCGAAACCTACGTGCGGGATTTCGTCACCGAGAGCGACCAGATTCACGCGGGCGTCGACACATTCATCCGCGGAATCCGGCTGGGTAAGCCCCAGTATTTCGAGGATGGCGCATGCCAGGTAGAGGGCGAAGTGTCCGTCGAGAAGTTGATCTCGGAAATCAAGCAACTCCACTCCACGCACTACAAGGGCCGCACGGTCACAACCACGGACATCGAACATATCAAGGAGACGATCAAAACGGATGTGATCAAGGCCATTGGCATGGGCGCTCCGCGCCCCGAACTTCCGCCCGGTCTTCCCGCAGGAATTGAAAAAATTATCGAGCCGCTTCCACAAGGGTACGCGCCGCCGCCGGTGATCGCCGTTCCGGGCATCTGGAAGTCCGTCGGCCCTCAGGCGCGGTTGATGGCCGAACGTGCCGCGGAAGTCGATGCGATGCGGAAGCTCCTGGAGCAGATCAAGGGTCTGCGGCTTACCAGCGATACGCTGGTCCGCGACTTCGTCACCGAGTCGGACGAAATTCGGACCCAGGCATCGGGCATCGTGGTCGGCGCCGCCAAGATCGCCACCTATTTGCACGATGATGAGCTAATCGCCGAAGTGACCATGGAGGTCCCGGTCGAGAAAATCATCACCAAGATTCAGGAACTTCATACCCAGCACTATCATGGCAACAAGGTCACCACGACGGACATCCAGAAACTTCAGGAAATCCTCACTAGGGACATGATCCGCGCCACCGGAGCCGGAGTCCCTCGCGCCGATTTGATCGCCAAGGTCGCCACCTCAGATCCCGGCTTCTATCAGCCGGAATGGACCGCAAAACCCATTGAGGCCACCGGTCAGGGAACCGACCCCGCCATGACCACTGCGCAGGGCAAACTCAAGGCCGCTCGCGCCGCCGAGCTTGACGCGATGAGAAAGCTTGCCGAGCAAATTTACGGCTTGCAAATACGATCGGGCACCACCGTCCGCGACTTCGTGACGCAGCACGACGAGATCAACACCCAGGTTCAGGCGGTGCTTGCGGGTGCAGTCCCTGGCGAACCCCGGTTCGAATCGGATACGGTAGTCGTTACGGTTTCCCTCCAGGCGGCTGATGTTTGGCGGGTCGTACACAGCCATATGGTGATCGTGCAACGCAAAGGGTAGCACGGGACGAAAGACTCCCGACGAATCTTGAAAGGAACATCAGATGCGTAATCGCATACGTTTTACCTTCGCGGCGCTGGTGATTGCTGTAAATGCCGTTTCACTGGCCGGGTGCCAAAAGTCTTCGCACGCGACCGTCCATTCGTACGAGTACAGCGATCAAGGCAAGGCGGAGCGGCCGGTTCAGGAAGGCGAGGTAATCCGCGAGCAGCCACCTTCGGAATACCACATGGCCGCCCCGGGACAGATGGCGGCGCCAGGTGAAATGGTCCCGCCGGGCCGCCCGGTCGTAGAGCCGCGCCGCAATCCATAAACCGCGACCCTGAGCGAGCCGACAGATAGAACCTGGCGGCATGTCTCTGTCGAATTGACGGGCATGCCGCCTCCCTTGTTCTTGCTGTACCAAATTCGAATGTTGCGTTACGATCGTCATCGTGGGCATCCAAGTAATTCACGTTGTGGAATCCCAAATTCCTTCCGCAGGGTCTATTTCCGTTTGCCTGCCTGGCCTGCTTGATTCGTTGCAGACATCCGGAATCGAAGGCACAACGGTTGACCATATCGAAAGCTGGAACTCACAATTTTCCTCTTCGCAAATCGTCCACATTCACGGGTGGGATTACCCGCTTGCGATGCATGCCGCAAGGATGGCAAAGAAAGCCGGGAAACCCTACATCCTGTCCCCTTTGGGTCACCTGACTCCGAGCGCCTTCAATCATACAGGCTTTGGCGAACGCTTACGAGATTTTTTTGCACAGCGTCCATTAGAGCGAGGAGCGGTGGCCATCACCGCTCTGAATGACATGGATTATCAAGCCTTATGTGCGGTGAAGTCACATTCGCAAATAGTGCTGCTTCCTTATGGAATAGGTTTTTGTGATTTTGAGAAATCGGCCGCTCCGGCACCAGATTCGGGAACTCATCGGAAGTTGCTCATGCTCGGTCCGCTTGATCCGGTTTTTGGCAGCGCGATGCTGCTCAAAGCATTTGCCGAACTCAGGATCATCGACGACGGTTGGACCGTAACGCTTGCCGGCGACGATTGCGGCAATTGGCGAAGTAAGCTTGAGGCCGCAGTCCGTCGCAAAGGCGGTGAAGGGCGGGTGCTCTTTCAAGACGCAAAGAACCTTGACGATCAAAAACAATTACTGCGAGAAGCCTATCTGCTCGCTGCGCCGAGCTTGCACGTTTCGCCTGCTGTGTCGATCATGCAGGCACTCGCTGCTGGCGTACCGGTAGTGGCAACACAAAATGCCGCACCACCGGGACTTCAAGGCGAGATTCGTGTTTGCGGGTCGAGCCGCGCGGAACTTCGCGACGCTTTGCGGAGCGTGATGGAAATGCCGCCGGACCGCCGCCGGGAATCGGCGCACATAGCGAGAGAAAAAGCCAGGAGTTTATTTGACTGGTCTGTGCTCGCTCCTCGATATGCGGAACTGTACACCGCGTGCATGCAACCCTCATGGAACGATTAGCGTTTGATTAACCCCCTGCTTATCGCCGCCGACGAGGATCAACGCGCTCCCAAGGGGACCTTTCGCCGGCGCGAATTTTTTCGCATCGTCTCGCTCACCAGACCGTACCGACTCTCCTTGATCCTGGGACTCGTTTTCAGCGTCGTCTTCGCCGGGCTGCAC
>CXWL01007522.1_pt1 | contig 11263 bp, 14 predicted proteins | sample 590931 | NCBI WGS metagenome assembly CXWL01 (sample SAMEA3498368, study PRJEB10139) | groundwater metagenome | biome: water well; material: biofilm material | place: Germany | collected 2015-04-27 | reverse complement strand
CTAAAATCTAGAGGATGATGCAAAAGCTCGTCCAGCAAGGCCGCAGCGAGCGAAAGGCTGAGGCGTACGCGGGTAGGTACGTTGAAGCCTTGAGCGATGCGAGAACGACGCTGGAGGGCTTTTGCAACATCCTCAGCGTACCGTCATGGCTTGGTAGGCCTCATCGAGTGTGCCCGCTTGAATGAGCTGGACCCTCCTGCGAGAGGCAACATCCGTCGAGCTCATCCAGTCCGGCGTGAGTACTTGATCTCGCGGAACGATGATGGTTCGGTAATGCGCGTTCGCGGCGGCCTCGATTTTCACGGGTAACCCACACCGGGAAATCCCTCACCCTGTACGCCCAGAGTCGGAACGGAGACGATGTTGGAGCTCCCGGCATACGCGGGTATCGCGGGCATGGTCGCTAACATCAGCAGGCACACCAGTCGAAACGACACAATCAGCTTCGCCACCTCAGCGTCATTCGCTCTTTGAGAGGATGATCAAACGGTCGGCCTGTTTGGACTGATACCTGATGGGCCGCCTTCAGTTTGTAATACCATTTCGCCGGCATATCAGCATCGCCGAGAAACATCGACGAGGGTTTGTGACGAAGCCCCACGGCCAGGTGCTTCATCGCCCGCTCATCCTGGCCAAGAAAAATCTTTGTCAGCGTGCGAAAAATCAGATTGCCGAACGGCAGCCAATGGAGCCCCCGCCAATAGGCTGAAAAATCGATGCGACATTCCATATCAGACACTGGCGTGGCCATCAATCGATTGGCCATCCACATCCGTCCACATTGCATCAGCTCCACCCGCTGATTCGGCAGCACAAAATCGATGGTGGTCGACAGCGGCCCTCCATAGATTCGCTCCACCCAATGGAACGGCCCACTATTCTTGGCGGGACGATGTGGAATCATCCGGAAGCCGTTCGGGATCGGTTCAAATATTTTCGTCTTCTCATGCATACGCGCATCACTGCGCCACCATGAATGGACATAGGGTCCATGCACCGGATCGATGAGACCGATAATGCCGTCGTCCGCGGTACACGTATACGTCAGCGAAATATGGAATGACTGTCGAGGTTCCGATGGAAGTGGCATGCGAGGAGCAGGCGGCAGCGGATTGATGTTCCCGCGTTCGTCGGCCAGGTACAGCCAAATCATGCCGTCCGTTTCTTCAGCCGGATAGGTTGTGACGCCGATCTTGTCGGTTTGTAGCCCCCCCTGTTCGGGGATGGCAGGGATGCACCGGCAGCGCCCCTTCATGTCGAACTGCCATCCGTGATACGAGCATTCCACTCGTTCACCGTCAAACCGGCCGAATGACAGAGGCATGCCACGGTGCGGGCAGATATCGCGCATCGCCGCAAGGCCACCGGTTCGATCCCGACAGAGGACGATCGGCAGCCCCAACATCTGCAGCCCCTTCATCGTGCCCTGGCGCAGAGTATGGCTCGGGACAGCTGGGTACCAAAAGCCAAAGAGTGGAGCGCTCCTGGAAGACACAACTTCGGGTGATGGTTGTTCGATCATGAGGGTCATTCGAGATCGGGAGGACACTCGCAAGACGGGTCTAGCACAATGGATTCTGACTATAACGAGGGGATGGAGATAGGTCAAGCAATGCGTACACCGTCGTGCAATAACTCAGTTCCTTGACACCCCGAAGGATCACATACTATTCTCTTCATGCGCAGAACTTGAAAGAGTCACGAGGTGAGATCATGATTGCCACACAGATAGAGCCGACGGCGACGTTAGCACAACTGCAGGAATCCAAGCCCGATCGAGTGACGATCGTGTTGTTGAGTGGTGATCTCGATAAGGCCATGGCCGCCTTTATCATCGCTACGGGCGCCGCTGCGATGGGTATGCGCGTGACCATGTTTTTTACGTTTTGGGGACTGAATACGATTCGACGAAGGGGCGCCACGAGTTCAGCCAAAGATTGGCTTCGACGGATATTCGGGCTGCTCAACAGAGGCGGGGCCGATACGCTTCCGTTATCCCGATTCCACTTCGGTGGGTTGGGGNNCTCGAACTGGACGTGCGGTTCATCGCCTGCACGACGACGATGGGCCTCATGGGTATTACCAAGAACACCTTGATCGACGGCATCGATCAGTTTGCCGGCGTGACCACATATCTGGCGGAAGCCAAACAGGGCAGTGTCAATCTGTTCATTTGAATCGTCCACTGAAGCGAGGGTGTTTTCATGATGCAGGCCGATGTCAAACTCGACACCTTGGGATACTTTTGTCCCATGCCGATTATTCTCACCTCCAAGAAAATTAAAGAATTGGCCTTGGGACAGGTGCTGGAAGTCGTCTCCGACGATGAGGGCATCAAAAAAGACATGCCTGCTTGGTGTGAAAACACCGGGCATCAAATGATGGGTTTAGAAGAGGAACAGGCCAAGTCTGGCCGTATCTATAAGGCGTTCGTGAAGAAGACCAAATAGCCAGCTCCCGTCAGAGAACGATGGTTAAGCCAAAAGCCGGATGATCGGTCATCGATCCTCCGGCTTTTTCGTTGACACGTGCTGGAACCTATGGACCAACTCGTCGAGTGTGTCCCCAACTTCAGTGAAGGTCGGGATCAAGGAACGGTTCACGCCTTGATCGACGCCGTGACGTCGACAGCCGATGTGACACTCCTCGACCACTCGATGGATACGGACCACCACCGGTCAGTATTGACGTTCTGTGGCCCCCCGGACGCAATCACTGAAGCCGCATTTCGTGCCGTGCGGCTCGCGACTGAACTCATTGACCTACGGACACATGTCGGCGTACACCCCCGGATAGGAGCGACGGATGTGGTGCCGTTTATCCCAATCAGGGATACGACAATGGAGGACTGCGTCCAGCTTGCAAAGCGACTAGGAGAACGAGTGGGGCGTGAGCTGGGAATCCCCGTTTTCTTGTACGAACGTGCCGCAGGTCATGCCGACCACGCCCCATTGGAGTCAGTCCGGCGTGGAGGGCTCGAAGGCCTGGCGTTCCGGATGGAGTCAGACCCCGATTGGATTCCCGACTTCGGTCCCCCTCGACTGCATGAACGCGCAGGAGCAATCGCCATCGGTGCCCGGCCTCCGCTGATCGCCTACAACGTGAATCTCTGCTCGAGGGACATTGAGCAAGCTCGGTCCATCGCCAGAGCCATCCGCCACTCAAGCGGCGGGTTGCCCTCTGTCAAAGCGATCGGAGTAGCGCTATCCAGTCGCGGTATGGTGCAGGTCGCCATAAATGTGACCGATTACCTCGTGACGCCCATTCTGACCGTATTCCAGCGCGTCAAGGCCGAAGCCGCTACACGTAATATAGATGTGGCGGGGAGTGAATTGATTGGTCTTGCTCCTCAAGCAGCATTAGATCAGGCAGCCGCTGCCTCGTTGCAGCTCGATCGATTCGATTCCAGCCAGGTCCTCGAAATAAGAATCGCCGAGGCAATGCACAGCAAGCACGAACCGGCACACGCCCTCTCACATTTCCTGGCCGCCGTTGCTGACGCCAAACCGGCGCCAGCCGGTGGCAGCGTCACGGCATTCGTGGGTGCCCTGGCGGCTTCCTTGGGGGTGATGGGAGCACGCTTCGCTGGACAATCGGACAGAGAACAGCGCTTACTCGAATTGAGCCGGCAGCTCCATCAACTCGTTCAAACAGATGCAGAGGCCTACAATGGACTGATGGATGCGTACAAGATCCCAAAACACCATCCTGATCGCCATCAGGCGATTTTGATTGCGCTCCAACGGGCTACGGAAGTACCGTTAGAAATCATGGAGCTGTCCTGCGAGGTTGCGCGGTTGCTCTATGCGTTACGCGAGGGAGCAAAGCCAACCATCCTGTCAGATCTCACGGTAGGGCTGACTCTGGCTATCGCCGCAGCCCAAGCGGGTCTTGTTACGGCCAATACAAATATAAATACTCAGGAAAATCATAATCTTATGGATTCCATACGACTCAGAATTGTAAAGGCCACAGAAAGCCTTGAGGAACTCAAGGTGTTATGCTAGACTCCGGCGCCGAATGATTGAAAACCGTAAGCAGCAGGCTCACTTGGCCTGAGAAAGTCGAAAATCACGGGGATGGAAATCAAGGTCTTCAACAACAACGTTGAAAAAGCACTGAAGGTTGCCAAGAAGAAGCTCGCGGGAGAAGGTCTGTTCCGTGAGCTGAAGCGTCGCCGTTTCTACGAGAAGCCAAGCGTGCGAAAGAAAGCGAAGCAACGCGAAGCTCAACGGCGCCGTCAGAAGTGGTTGTCAAAGCGGAAGCCTGAGTAGACACGGTCTTCCGCTCCTCCCACCAGTCTCCCTCCGTTTACGACCATTTACATGCGTCAGCAGCAAATCCATGCCGCTATCCGCATAGTCAAGCGGGAGATTTGTCGCTGGCCAGAACCGGTCGTCGGGGTCGTAGCCAAGGAATCGAACCGCGATCCCTTTCCCATCCTCATGTCCACCCTCCTCAGTTTGCGAACCAAAGATAAAACGACAAGGGAAGCCGGCGACCGACTCTTCGCCCTGGCTCGTACACCGGCAACCATGTTAGAGCTGCCGCTGAAGAAGGTCGAACAGGCAATTTACCCGGTCGGGTTCTATCGGACAAAAGCCAAATCGATTCACCAAATCTGCCGCCGCCTGATCGATGAGTATGGCGGGAAGGTCCCGGACTCCATCGATGAACTGCTCACCTTACCAGGAGTCGGTCGGAAAACGGCGAATCTGGTGGTGACGCTTGGTTTTGGCAAGCCGGGAATCTGTGTAGATATTCACGTCCACCGAATCAGCAATCGATGGGGTTATATCGACACGAAGACGCCGGAAGCATCAGAAGATGCCCTCCGGCGCAAGCTCCCGAAACAATATTGGATCATTTACAACGATCTCCTCGTCCCCTATGGGCAGAACCTATGCCTGCCGGTTTCACCGCGGTGCAGCACATGCAAGTTGGCGGACATGTGCGATCGCGTGGGGGTCACGAAATCACGTTAAGGGTAAGCAGTGAGGGGGGACTATATGAAAAGCTTCGTTTCGGCCTCAGCGGTCAGGGAGAGGATCGCTGGCAGACCCATCACCTCGTCAACATTCTTTTCGACCGCACTGGCATCCACGCCCATGTATTCTAAGCCGGCGCTGCAGGCAATCAGCCGAAGTGTTCCAACATGCTTGGCATCTTGGAACATCTCTGAGATCTTCGGCACCTTTTTTTCTTTAAGCAACCGAGCCACTACCTCAGCCGACTCGGCATATTCCGGCGGGAAATCAATCTGATCAATCTTCCCTTCGGCGAGTTTTTTGATCGTCCAAAATAGCAAGACGATGATCACGTCTTTGCCCATCGCCGCAGCCGTCATCCCCAGCGTCGCGACCTGGTGCAGCTTATCGTACGTGGCGTTGTGGGCGAAGATGACGAATTTTGGCTTCGTCGACATAGTCATTTCTTTTGCGCTCTGGCTGTCACGCTATTCACGTAGTTGGTAATCGCAATATCGACTTCATCGGACGGCATGGGGCTCCATGCGGGATGATTATAACGTTCGGGTACGATCGCGTAAACCCAAGACTGCTCCTCTGTTCGCCTTGAGGGGGTCATGGACTCAGTGNNGATTGTCTTCTTTGTTGGGTCATTGATCGCCATCCCGTTCATCCTTGTCCGACTCCCGACAGATTTTTTCGACATCCGTGTGCCACGCCCCTGGATGGAGAATCACCACCCGGTGCTCCGGTTACTTGGCCACCTGGCCAAGAACGTGGTCGGGGCCATCTTTCTGTTTGCAGGCTTCTTGATGCTATTCCTGCCAGGCCAGGGCATTCTCACAATGTTGATCGGAGTGACGATGCTGGACTTTCCTGGCAAGCGCCGGTTGGAAGCAAGAATGATCGGACAGCCTGCTGTCCTGAACACCATCAACAACATGCGTGAGAAGTTCGGAAAACCGCCGCTCTCGATCGCACCGGACCTTTAAGTCAGGGCTGAAATGAAAGGACTGGAGATTGCGATCTCTCATGGACTGATGCCCCTCTCGGCCCTTAGTCCTCAGCCCTCTACAAGACGATTTCGATAACCGGCACACCCATGACATCGCTGCAAACTGACAGACGCCCCACCCTCTATCTGATTGACGGCAGCGCCTATATCTATCGCGCCTTCTTTGCACTGCCGGCGCTCAATAATTCCAAAGGTCTCCAGACCAACGCGGTCTATGGATTCACGACCACGCTGCTCAAAATTATCCGCGAACACAAGCCGGATGGGCTTGCGGTGGCCTTTGACGAGAAAGGCCCTACGCTCCGGCACCAGGAATTCAAAGACTACAAGGCGCAGCGCCCACCGATGCCTGACGGGATGAAGGCCCAGATTCCCTATATTCATCGTGTGGTGGAGGCGCTGAATATTCCAGCGGCCAGACAGGCTGGCTACGAAGCCGATGATTTGATCGGCACGTTGGCCCGGCAGGCGGAGCAGGCTGGCTACGACGTCGTGATCGTCACCGGCGATAAAGACATGCTTCAGCTCGTGACCTCACATGTCCGCATCTACGACCCAGTCAAGGATAAGTGGTCCAGCAACGCGGAATGTGTCGCCAAGTTCGGCGTCGAGCCTGGCCGTGTCATCGAAGTGATGGGTCTGATGGGCGACGCGAGCGACAATATTCCCGGCGTGAAGGGCATCGGTGAAAAGACCGCCATGAAACTCATCGCACAGTTCGGGACAATCGATGAGCTGTTACGCCGCCTGGATGAGGTCACGCCTGCCCGCATCAAGACTCTCCTTTCTGAACAGGCGGACCAGGCTCGGCTCAGCCGGAAACTGGCAACCATCGATATACAAAGCCCGGTGGAGTTTCATCCTGAATCCTACCGGATCAAGCCGCCACATGAGGAGCCACTCGCCGAGCTGCTGCGCGAGCTGGAATTCACCTCTCTCCTCAAAAGTCTCCAGCCATCGTCGAAACCCCTAGAAATGGCGACCCATGAGACCATCATCATCGAGGATGAAACAGCCGCAAAGTGCTTTGTCGACGGTGTATCGAAAGGCGGGCCACTGGGCCTGCACTGTTTGTTGGCCGGACAACCAGGCGTCCATACCGACGTCCTGGGCCTGGCCCTCTCGACCGGAAACCAAACGGCGTTCATTCCGATCGACGTCCATGCCTACATGCGGACGATCATCGAACTGCTGCATGATCACACTCACACCAAGACCGTGCACGATCTGAAATCAACATTGCTGGCGTTCCATCGCATCGGGATCACCTTGGCACCCCCATACGTGGACACCATGATCGCGGACTATTTACTCAACCCAAACCGCCGCGACCATAGCCTCGACACGATCATGTTGGAACGGCTCGGTGAACGACTTGGGTCGGGCAAGCAGGAGAAGGCCCAACCACAGTCGCTGTTCGACGTCGATACCGGGTCTCGCGAGGAGACCGCGGAAGCCGCTGCTGCCCTGGCCAAGCTCGAACCAATCCTCATTGAACGGTTGACGGATCAGGGGAGCGTGAAACTCTTCACCGACGTCGAAATGCCGCTCGTCCCGGTCCTGGCTGACATCGAGCGGAATGGGTTCTTGCTCGATGTCGACGGCCTCCGCGGGTTGAGTCAAGAGCTTGAGCGAGAGCTCGACCGCATGATGGAAACTATTGCCAGAGTGGCCGGAGGCGAATTCAACATCAATTCGCCGAAACAACTCGCGACGGTCCTCTTTGAGAAGCTTGGCCTGAAACCCCTGCGGAAAACGAAGACCGGCTATTCGACCGATGAAGACACCCTCACCCAACTCGCCACGCAGCACGAATTACCAGACCAAATTCTCAGCTATCGAAGCCTGAGCAAGCTCAAGTCGACCTACGTGGATGCGCTGCCGGAACTGGTGCATCCGGAGACAAAACGCCTCCACACTTCCTTGAACCAGACCGTCGCCGCAACCGGACGGCTCTCCTCCACCGATCCGAATCTCCAAAACATTCCCGTGAAAGGCGACTACGGCCTCCGCATCCGCGAAGCCTTCGTCGTGCCAAAAGGCCATGAACTCCTCTGCGCCGACTACAGCCAGATCGAGCCGCGCATCCTCGCCCATCTTTCGCAGGATCCGCGTTTGCTCTCCGTCTTTGCCAAAGGCGAGGACATCCACATGGCCACAGCTATGGAAATCTTCGGCTTGCCCTCCAGTCAGATCACAAGGGACATGCGCCGCGCGGCCAAGACCGTTGTCTTTGGGATCGTCTACGGGATCAGCCCGTTCGGCCTCTCACAAAATCTCGGAGTCTCCCAGGCCGAGTCAAAGAAATACATCGACACGTTTTTTGAACGATTCGCCGCCGTGCGGGCGCTGATGGACCGCAACATCGCCGAGGGGAAAGAAAAGGGCTACACAACCACCATCTTGGGCCGCCGCCGGCCTATTCCGGAACTCCAGAGCGGCGATCCGGTGCAGCGCGGCGTTGGCGAGCGCATGGCAGTCAACAGCCCCATCCAAGGTTCTGCGGCGGACTTGATCAAAGTGGCGATGATCAATGTTCATAAGAAACTCCACGACGAACTGCCACACGTGAAGATGATCCTCCAAGTCCACGATGAACTCATCTTCGAAGTACCGGACCATGATCTGGAGGAAGCGAAGCGGCTAGTGAGACAAGAGATGGAAGGTGTCGGCAAACAGTTGGGTCTATCGGTGCCCCTCAAAGTAGACCTAGGCGTTGGCAAAAACTGGCGCGTAGCGCATCCCTAGCATGGGCAGGAGGATGTTTTGACAGGAAACCGTGACCACTATAGAATTTGCTCCAGTTGGCCGCCTCTTCACCTAAATAGAAGATTCAGTGACACGATCTGATAAGCTGCTTGAACGTGTGCTTCGAGGAACATCGGATGCGAACATTCCGTTCGACGGGCTGCTGCATTTGCTGGGCGAGTTGGGCTTTGAAGAGAGAATCCGAGGAAGCCACCATATTTTTACAAGAACGGGAGTCGAAGAGATTTTGAATCTACAGCCAAGAGGCTCCCATGCCAAACCGTATCAGGTGAAACAGATACGTCAGGTGATCCTGCGGTACAAGTTGGGAGGCGACATCAATGAGTAAGTACGAGGTAATCATCTACTGGAGCAAGGACGATCAAGCCTTCATTGCCGAAGTGCCGGAGTTAGCGGGCTGTGCTGCAGATGGCACTACGTACCAAGAAGCGCTGGCAAACGTGGAAACCATCATCCGGGAGTGGATCGAAACGGCAAAGGTATTGGGGAGACCAATCCCAGAACCAAAAGGGAGACTGGCATTTGCCTAGTGGTGAGAGGCTATCAGCATGCCCTACCTGTGGAAGCAACAAGATAAAGAAGGTCAAAAAGAAATGGACCGGCAAGTTTCAGGGACAGACCTATTCGGTTCCAAGACTAGAGTTTCACGACTGTCCATCTTGTGGCGAGAAGGTCTATGATCGTGAGGCCATGCGGAAAATTGAAACCCATTCGCCGGCCCTCGTGAAAGCTCACGCCTCATAGCGAAGAAAACATTCGATCAGCCGACTTGTTCTCCCTCGGGCTTTCTCTGCCCTCAAGAACTGTTTCTCTCGTCGGTGTAAAATCACGCATGGTGCATCCCTAACCTGAACCTTCCTCGCTTCATTGGGGAAGAAAAAGGAGGCCGATATGCAGAAAGTACGTCTTTCAGTCGCGTGGGTGATCGCAGGCGTCAGTCTCAGCGCATTGGGAATCCTACTTCTTATGGGCCAGCCGTTCACAGCGAAGGCCCAAGAGTCGAAACGGTTTCAGTACAAGATCGTCGAGGTGCTGCCCGACACCCAGAATATGCAAACCAAGCTGAATGAGTTTGGAGCAAGCGGGTGGGAACTCGTGGCCGTGTCGATGGGGGACATGACTGAGCCGAGGCTGATTTTTAAGAAGTGATAGCGGAAGGAGATCGGTTTATCGCTGACACTAAAAGTGGATCTCGGCGTCGGCAAAAACTGGCGCGTGGCTCATCCGTGGTGTCATAAGATTAACCATCAAAAATGGGTATCCGTTTATTGTGACCTCTCTCCCCACCTGATGGTAAAGCTGTGAGTGACCTCCGCTTTAACTGGGAACGGTTTTGGTACCCAAGAGAATCCAGCCTCAATCTCTCCGATGGAGGCTACCTGCCAAATCCGCATTCGCGAACCGGAAGATTTTTGAACCCACAGATTGTTTCTCTCTCGAAAATCCATGAGTCGAAGGCACTTGTCTTATTTGGCGATCCTGGGATGGGCAAGTCAACCGTTCTCACTGACGAAGAATTACTGTTGAAATCCACACCACATAACCCAACTGATAGACATTTGTTCATAAACCTTCGGTCTTACCAAACCGATACACGGGTAGTTGCCGATACGTTCGATAGTCCCATCCTAAAGGACTGGCTAATAGGCACGCACACCCTATACCTTTTCTTGGATAGCCTGGACGAAGGATTACTGTCCGTAAAAGTTCTCGCTTCTCTCTTAGTAGACCAACTTAAGAGGCTGCCGTCCGATCGATTAAAACTCAGAATAGCGTGTAGGACAATCGAATGGCCAAGCCTTCTAGAGGAGGGACTCGCAGAGTGGTTGGGCCAGGAGGCCGTGCAGTATTACGTGCTGGCTCCCTTGAGAAAAGCCGATGTCGAAGAATCAGCCAGAGCCAGCGGCTTGGATGTCAAAGCCTTCCTCAACCAAGTTGAGTCTTCGGGAGCGGTACCCTTTGCTATAAAGCCCGTCACTTTGAAGTTCTTGCTCATGCTTTCCAAAAACAGGGGAGGCTTTCCCTCCTCACAGATTGAATTGTATTTGGCAGGATGTCGCGAATTGGTTACGGAAAAGAGTAAAAGTCGTACTGCTGCAAGGGAAGCTGGACAGCTAAGCCCGGACCAACGATTGGCTGTGGCTGCTCGCATTGCGGCCTGCATGGTTTTCGGCAATCGAAATGCGATCTATGCTGGCATGGATCTGGCCGAGTCCTCCGATGAAGACGTGCTTCTTCGTGATCTATCAGGAGGCTATGAAACAGATACCGGTGCACGGTTCGCAGTAACAGAAAAGGAGACTCGAGAAACACTCAACACAGCCCTATTTTCTACTCGAGGTCTCAATCGTATTGGCTGGGGACATCAGACATATGCAGAATTCCTCGCTGCCTGGCATCTCAAAAAGCACGACGCTTCGGTCACTCAGATCAAAAGCCTAATTATTCATCCAGAGGTGGCTCCGCTTGTTTGGACAGTTTCTGCCAGTTCATAAGTGGCGCCTGGCGGGTT
>CXWL01125603.1_pt1 | contig 11264 bp, 10 predicted proteins | sample 590931 | NCBI WGS metagenome assembly CXWL01 (sample SAMEA3498368, study PRJEB10139) | groundwater metagenome | biome: water well; material: biofilm material | place: Germany | collected 2015-04-27 | reverse complement strand
CCGCAAGACAGCAAGGGCACCGTTGCCGGCGACAAGACCTTTACCTGGGATATCGCCGAGAACCACGGCGAAGTCAAGTAATCGACTGCACGCAGCATGGCATGCCGCCGCGCTGTATGCGCGGCGGTATGTCCTTCTACCGAACCACAGAATTTTTGACGCCACCGCCTGCGCGGTGCGGGAGCTTTGAATGGACGCACAGCAGCTCATTCGTGATGGAAACCTTCCAGCGGCGCTTGCCGCTTTGCAAGACGCGGTACGCAAGAATGCGGCCGACGCCAAATTGCGGGTCTTCCTGTTCCAGCTGCTCTCCGTCATGGGCCAATGGCCGCGCGCGCTGACCCAGCTCAACGTGGCCGGCGAGCTCGAGCCGCTTGCCATTCCCATGGTGCAAACCTATCGCGAAGCGATCCAGTGTGAAGCGCTGCGCGCCGACATTTTTTCCGGCAAGCGCGCGCCGCTGATCTTCGGCGAACCGCAAGCCTGGATGGCGCAGCTGATCGAAGCGCTGCAGCATGACGCGCTCGATCCGGCGCGTGCCGCCGCCGCCCGCGCCCAGGCGCTCGAGTCGGCCCCTGCCTCGCCCGGCAACATCGATGGCGTGCCGTTCGCCTGGCTGGCCGATGCCGACCAGCGCCTCGGCCCCATGCTTGAAATTATCATCAACGGCCGCTATTTCTGGGTCCCCGTGTGCCGCGTNNGCGGCCACGTTCGTGTGGACCAATGGCGCCCAGACTGTCGGCCTGATTCCGACCCGCTACAACGGCACCGTGGCCACGGGCGACGACGGCCTGCTGCTGGCGCGCCGCACCGAATGGATTGCCAACGGCGAGGGCGACGCCGGCGTCGGCCAGCGCATGCTCATGACCGACGAGGGCGAATACGCGCTGATGGACGTGCGCGTGATCGAATTCGATCCGCAGCCGGACTGGGAATCGCAGCAGGGCGAGGACGACAGCGACNNCGACAGCGACGAGGACGAGCAGCCACATGGCTGAACTGGCGGCACGCGAACGCCTGCAGCCCAGTCTGCTGGACCGCCTGAGCGACGACGAACCGGATAACGGTTCCGAGTCGCGCGACCGGCGCGTGCTGTCCCTGCGCACGCTGCGCGAAGGCGTGCTGCGCGACCTGGCCTGGCTGCTCAACACCACCAATCTATTGTCCGTGCTGGGGCACGAGAATATGCCGCACGTGGCCAATTCCGTGCTGAACTACGGCGTGCCTGTGATGTCCGGCAACTCCGTCTCCAGTCTGAACGTGGGCAAGCTAGAGCGCGGCATCCGCCAGGCGATCTGGGACTTNNGACCTCGAACGGGGCGCCGTGATCCTGTCCGAAATGAACGGCCGGAGCGTCAAGTGAACCCCCGTTTCCTCCGTTATTACAGCCAGGAATTGCAGCACCTGCGCGAAGTGGGCGGCGAGTTCGCCCAGGATTTCCCCAAGATTGCCGGCCGCCTCGGCCTGGACGCCTTTGAATGCGCCGACCCCTACGTCGAGCGCCTGCTGGAAGGCTTCAGCTTCATGGCGGCCCGGGTGCAGATGAAGATTGACGGCGAGTTTCCCCGCTTTACCCAGCACTTGTCGGAACTGGTGTACCCCCATTTTCTGGCGCCCACGCCGTCGATGGCGGTGGTGCAGCTGCAGCCGGACCTGAGCAACCCTGCGCTGCAAAAAGGCTTCGTGGTGCCGCGCGGCAGCGCCATGCGCAGCGTGCTGGGCAAGGGCGACAATACCGCTTGCGAATACCGCACCGCACACGACCTGACGCTGTGGCCGGTCGACCTGGTCGACGCCAAGTTCTATACCCACAGCGGCACCCAGGCCGGCCTGAACGTCCAGCTGCCGTCCACCGTCAAGGCCGGCATCCGGCTGCGCCTGCGCAGCGATGGCATGGCCTTCAAGGACTTGCCGCTGGACCGCTTGTCGCTGCACCTGCGCGGCGCCGATGAGGTGCCGGTACGCATTTACGAGCGCATGCTGGGCAGCGTGGAAGGCGTGCTGGTCACGCCGATCGGCCGCCCCGCCAGCTGGCACCGGCTGCTGCCCAAGAGCGCCTTGCAGCCGCAGGGCTACGCCGAGCACGATGCGCTGCTGCCTAGCGGCAAGCGCACCTTCCAGGGCTACCGCCTGCTGCAGGAGTATTTTGCCTTTCCGCAGCGCTTCCAGTTCCTCGAAATTGCCGGCTTGCAAGCGGCGCTGGCGCTGTGCCCGGACAAGGAAGTGGAAATCACGATCCTGCTCAACAAGGCCGATATCCAGCTCGAAAAAACGCTGGACGCGTCCAACTTCGCCTTGCACTGCACGCCCGCCGTCAATCTGTTCCAGCGCCGCGCCGACCGCATCAACGTCACCGGCGAGCAGCTCGAATACCACGTGCTGGTCGACCGCACGCGGCCGATGGACTATGAAGTGTTCCAGATTGAGTCCGTCACCGGCTACGGGACCGGTCCCGACTCCGAGCAAGCGTTTCAGCCGTTTTACACGGCCAAGGATATCGGCACGCTGCACCAGGACCGCGCGTTTTTCCAGATCCGGCGCGAGCAGCGCGTGCCATCGTCGCGCCAGAAGCGCGACGGCCCCCGTTCCAGCTACATTGGCAGTGAAGCGTTCATTGCCATCGTTGACGCCGCCGAAGCGCCGTACAGCGAAGACTTGCGCCAGCTGGGGCTGTCGGTGCTGTGCACCAACCGCGACTTGCCGCTGTCGATGCCGCTGGGCGTGGGCAAGACCGACTTCATTCTCGACGCCGGCGCGCCGGTGACGGCAGTGCGTTGCGTGTCCGGCCCCAGCCAGCCGTATCCGTCGTTTGCCGAAGGCAGCGTGGCCTGGCGCTTGCTCAACCAGCTCTCGCTCAATTATCTGTCGCTGCTGGACACCGATCCCCAGCAGGGCGCGGTGGCGCTGCGCGAAATGCTGGCCCTGTATTGCCATCCGGCCGACCTGAACGCCCAGCGCCAGGTGGAAGGGGTGCGCTCGATCAGCGCGAAAGCGGTCACGCGCCGCATGCCGTCGCCAGGGCCGATCACGGTCGGGCGCGGGCTGCAAATTACCGTCACGCTCGATGATGCCGCCTTCGAGGGCACGGGCCCGTTCGTGCTGGGCGGCGTGCTCAACGAATTTTTCGCCCAGTATGTATCGATCAATTCGTTCACCGAAACGGTGATCCGTACCATCGAACGGGGCGAGATCATGCGCTGGCCGGCCAAGGTGGGATCATGCGCGATCCTGTAGAACTGGACATGCTGCTCGAAGAGCAGGTCACGCGCATGAGCTTTTACCAGGTCATGCGCCTGCTCGAAAACGCCAACCTGCTGCTGCCGCGCATCGGCACCTCGCTGCGGCCGCGCGACGACGCGGTGCGCTTTGGCCAGGACCCGGCGCTGATCTTCCACCCCACCATGCTGGCTCACTACAAGCGCGCCGACGGCGCTGGCCGCGCGCGCCTGGCGGTCAACTTTTTCGGGCTGCTGGGCGCAAATGGCGCGATGCCGGTGCACATCACCGAATACGTGCGCGACCGCCTGCGCCACGGCAATGACCGCACGCTGCTCGCTTTCATGGACGTGTTCCACCACCGCATGCTGCAACTGTTTTACCGGGCGCGCGCGGTGGCCGAACCGGTGATCAGCCTGGACCGCCCGGACGGCGACCGGTTCTCGGTGTTCGTGGGCAGCATGTTTGGCATCGGCGCGCCCGCGCTGCGCGAGCGCGACGCCATCGGCGACTTCGCCAAGCTCCATTTTGCCGGCCTGCTGGCCAACAAGGCGCGCCCGGCGGCCGGCCTGGTGACGATCCTGAGCGAGTACTTCAAGTTGCCGATCCGGGTCGAGCAGTTTGTCGGCCACTGGATGCGCATGCCCACCGAAATCCATAGCCGCATTGGTATCACGGGCGACTCGAACCGCCTGGGCAGCTCGCTGGTGCTGGGCAAAAGCGTCTGGGATTGCCAGCACAAGTTTCGCATCGTGATCGGACCCGTCGGCTACCACGACTACCAGCGCCTGCTGCCGGGCGGCGAGAGCATGCAGCGCCTCCTGGCCTGGGTCAAGAACTACGTGGGCCTGACGCTCGACTGGGACGTGCGCGTCATTTTGAAAAAAGAAGAAATGCCGCCGCTGCGCCTGGGCGGTGCAACCCGGATGGGCTGGAGTACCTGGCTCGCAAGCGCGAAGCCAACTCGCAACCCCGATCAGATGCTGATCAATCCAGTATTAATAGAAAGCAGCACCAGAGAACCGGCTGCAGCAAGCCGGCATTAAGCAATCCATCTAGGGGGAAATCATGGCTGACATCAGTCGCGTTGCGTTGTTTGGAAAACTGAATAGCCTGTGTTATCGGGCAATCGAAAGCAGCACCGTGTTTTGCAAGCTGCGCGGTAACCCTTATGTGGAAGTGGTGCACTGGCTGCACCAGATCCTGCAACTGCAAGACTCGGACCTGGTGCGCATCATTCGCCAGTACGACCTCGATCCGGCCGCCCTGGCGCGCGACCTGACAGCCTCGCTCGACCGCCTGCCGCGCGGCTCGACCTCGGTCACCGACCTGTCCTCGCAGCTGGAAGAGACGGTCGAACGGGCCTGGGTCTACGGCACGCTGATGTTCGGCGAGTCGCAAGTGCGCTCCGGCCACCTGGTGATCGGCATGCTGAAAACGAACGGCCTGAAAAACGCGCTGTACGGCATGTCCAAGCAGTTCGAGAAAATCAAGCTGGAGCACCTGAGCGATAATTTCGCCAGCCTGCTGGGCGAGTCGCCGGAAGCGAAAATGGTTGCCACCGACGGCTTCACGGGCGGCGGCGCAGCGCCTGGCGAAGCGTCCGGCGCGATTGCGCCAGCGGCGATGGGCAAGCAGGAAGCGCTGAAAAAATTCACGGTCGACCTGACCGAGCAGGCGCGCAGCGGCAAGATGGACCCGATCGTCGGACGCGATGATGAAATCCGCCAGATGGTCGACATCCTGATGCGCCGCCGCCAGAACAATCCGATCATGATCGGCGAAGCGGGCGTGGGCAAGACTGCCGTGGTCGAAGGCTTCGCCCAGCGCATCGCGCGCGGCGACGTGCCGCCGGCGCTCAAGGAAGTGCAGCTGCTAACACTGGACGTGGGCCTGCTGCAGGCCGGCGCCAGCATGAAGGGCGAGTTCGAGCAGCGCCTGCGTTCGGTCATCGACGAAGTCCAGGCCAGCCAGAAGCCGATCATCCTGTTCATCGACGAGACCCACACCCTGGTCGGCGCGGGCGGCGCGGCCGGCACCGGCGACGCGGCCAATTTGCTCAAACCCGCACTGGCGCGCGGCACGCTGCGCACCATTGGCGCCACTACCTTTGCCGAGTACAAGAAGCACATCGAAAAAGATCCTGCGCTCACGCGCCGTTTCCAGAGCATCCAGGTCGACGAGCCGAGCGAAGAGCGCGCCATCCTGATGATGCGCGGCGTGGCCTCCACCATGGAAAAACACCACAAGGTGCAAATTCTTGACGAGGCGCTGGAAGCGGCGGTCAAGCTGTCGCACCGCTACATTCCCGCGCGCCAGCTGCCCGACAAGTCGGTCAGCCTGATCGACACCGCCTGCGCGCGCGTGGCCGTCAGCCTGCACGCCACGCCGGCCGAAGTGGACGACAGCCGCAAGCGCATCGAAGCGCTGGAAGTTGAAATGGGCATCATCGGCCGCGAANNGAAGAAAAGCTGCGCCTGGTGGGCCTGGAAGCGCGCTGGAACGACGAGCGCGCGCTGGTTGACCAGCTGCTGTCGCTGCGCGCCCAGCTGCGCGACGGCGCCCAGCCGGTCGAAGGCACGGGCAGCAATCTGGAAGCGGCTGCCGGCGCCGAAGCGCCGCCGGCCCAGGTCACGCCCGAGCAGCGCGCCGATCTGATGGAGCAGCTCAAGGTCGTGCAGAACAAGCTGACCGAACTGCAGGGCGAAAACCCGCTGATCCTGCCAACCGTCGACTATCAGGCCGTGGCCGCGGTGGTGGGCGACTGGACCGGCATTCCTGTGGGCCGCATGGCCAAGAACGAGATGGAAACGATCCTGAAAGTCGCGTCGCTGCTGAGCCAGCGCGTGATTGGCCAGGACCACGCGATGGACATGATCGCCAAGCGCATCCAGACTTCGCGCGCCGGGCTGGACAATCCGAGCAAGCCGATTGGCGTGTTCATGCTGGCCGGTACTTCGGGCGTGGGCAAGACCGAAACCGCGCTGGCCCTGGCCGAAGCGCTGTACGGCGGCGAGCAGAATCTGATCACGATCAACATGAGCGAGTACCAGGAAGCGCACACGGTGTCGACGCTCAAGGGCGCGCCACCGGGCTACGTGGGTTACGGCGAAGGCGGCGTGCTGACCGAAGCGGTGCGCAGGAAGCCGTACTCGGTGGTGCTGCTCGATGAAGTCGAAAAAGCCCACCCGGACGTGCACGAAATGTTCTTCCAGGTGTTCGACAAGGGCTTCATGGAAGACGGGGAAGGGCGCTTCATCGACTTCAAGAATACCTTGATCATCCTGACCACGAATGCCGGCACCGACCTGATCGCCGGCCTGTGCAAGGACCCGGACCTGATGCCGGCCCCGGACGACATGGCCAAGGCGCTGCGCGCGCCGCTGCTCAAGGTGTTCCCGCCGGCGCTGCTGGGGCGTCTGGTGACGATTCCTTACTACCCGCTGTCGGACGAGATGCTCGGCCAGATCGTCAAGCTGCAGCTGAACCGCATCAAGAAGCGCGTCGAAGCGCGCTACAAGATTCCGTTCGTGTACGGCGAAGACGTGGTCAAGCTGGTCGTCTCGCGCTGCACCGAGGGCGAGTCGGGCGGACGCATGATCGATGCGATCCTGACCAACACCATGCTGCCGGATATTTCGAAAGAATTCCTGACGCGCATGATGGAAGGCCAGCCGGTCGAGCGCGTACACGTGGGCGTGGCCGACGGCGAATTCCAGTACGGCTTTTAAGGGGAACAGCGCATGGCAATCATTTACGGAACAAAAGCAACCGGCAAGTCCGGCGTTCTCTCGGCCGATGAACTGGCCGCGATGCTGCACAAGAAATCGGGCGAGCGCGCCGATCTGGGCAACTGCCAGACCTGCGCCACCTACATTCTGAACAAGACCTCGCTCACCAGCGGTGGCGGCACCAGCGCCAAGGATGCAGGCCGCACCGTGTTTCACATTTCCAGCGGCCAGCGCGGCTCTGGCACCGGCTGCACGGCCTTTTTCACGCTCACCGGTGGCGAGCATGGTGTCGTCAAGCCGAGCGGTGAGAAGGTGGTGCAAGATGTGCTGGTGGCCGGCATTATCGCGGTCGGCTGGCACACCGGCGCCACCGATCACGTGTATGACCTGGACTGGGGCAGCGGACGCAAGTTCTACACCGGCGCCAAGTTCGACACGTCGATCGCTTCGTAATGGGACAGGCGGCAGCGGCACATTGTGTGGTCTGCAATGCGGCGCTGCCGCGCTCGTTTGGCGCTGCGCCGCCCACGCTTGATCCCTATCCTACTTGCCAGACGGTGGCCTGCCGGATGGTGGCCAGCCGCCGCGCCGACATGGACGAGGCTGGCTTTAAACACTATCTGGGCATGCAGGCGCGCCACACGCAGCACCGCGCGCGCGTCGCCCAGATCGCCTTGCAGCGCAAGGCCGACGAAACACAGGAAAATTGCGCCGCCTTTGCGGCCCTTGCTGCACGCGTGCCGCAGGCCGGCGAGGCACTCACGCTGCTGCTGCCTAGCGGTCCGCGGCGCGCGCGGGCGCAATCGGCGCGGCGCCGCGCCCGTTATCGGCAGCACCTGCTCGACATCATTGCCGAAGCGGCGCACATCGCCCCCGCGGCACCCGCGGCGCCTGGACAGACGTCAGCNNGGACAGACGTCAGCGTCGAACCTGCCGGGACGGGTATGCGCGACCTGCGGCGGCGGTTGCTGCACGCGTGGCGGCGAAAAGGCTTACCTGAGCGCGGAAACCATGCGCCGCGTGCTCGACGCCCATCCTGGCATCAGCACCGAGGCATTGCTGGAGATGTATTTGTCGCGTCTGGCCGCCAACAGCCAGGCCGGCTCCTGCATCAACCATACGGCGCGCGGCTGCAGCCTGCCGACCGCATTGCGCAGCGATATCTGCAACCGCTTTGCGTGCGACTCGCTGGCGAAGCTGCAAGCGGCCCAGCGCAGCGGCGTGCCGGTGCAGGCGGTACTGGTGGTGCGCCGCAAGCAGGACCACTGGCACCGCAACGAACTGGCGGTCGACAACGGCATCACGGCCCGCGCCATCATCGACGAGGCGAGCGTCAGGCGCTACGTCGCCGCGCCTTAGATCCGGGCCGCGATCGCCAGTCCCGCCACCGGGACCTCGCCCTCCATGCGCAGCGTCGTGCGGCGCACGTCGAGCACCGTCATCCCGGCCTGTTCCAGCACGCTGCGCGCATACGCCTCGGTATGGCTGTAGCGCCCGTGCGGGTGCAGCTTGAACTGGGGCGCCGCCTCGGCGTCGCGCGTTTCTTCGAGCGTGAACACCAGATGGCCGCCCGGCAGCAAGGCCGCCGCCGCGTTGGCCACCACCTCGCCCAGCGCGCCGAAGTAGCACAGCGTGTCGGCCGAGACGATCAGCTCATAGCTGGCCGGATGCGCGGCCAGCCAGGCACTCAGCTCGGCTTCGTCGAGCTTGCGGTAGCTGCCACGCAGCGCCGCCTGTTCCAGCATCTTGGGCGACAGGTCGACCCCGTCCAGCACGCGCGCATACGGCAGCAGGATGGGTGCGCACAGACCGGTGCCGCAGCCGGCGTCGAGCACGGCCAGGCTGGCGCTTGGCTGGCCGAGCAGCGCAGCGACCACTTCGCCGCACTCTTGCGGCGCGCGGTAGCCAAGGTCGGTCAGCACGTCTTCGAACGAGCTGGCGAAGCGGTCGAAGGTGTTTTGCACATAGTTGTCGCTGGCCCGCTCGGGCGAGGGCCCGCCTTCGAGCGCGGCGATCATGTGCGCAATCGCGCTGTCGTGCGGGTCTTGCAGCTGCCACTGGCGGTACACCTCCAGCGCTTCCGCGTGACGCCCGCCGACCACCAGCGACTGGCCCAGGTTGCGGTAGGCGTCCAGGCTTTGCGGCGCCAGCAGGATCGCCTTGTGGTAGGCCGTCATTGCCTCGTGCGCCATGCCCAGCGCGCGATGGGCATTGCCCAGGTTGACCCAGCAATCGGCAAACTCGGGCGCCAGCGCCAGGCAGGCCTGGTAAGCCTGGGCCGCGTCGGCGTAGCGTTCCTGCTGCTTGAGCACCACGCCCAGGTTGTTCCAGGCCGGCGCGAAAGCGGGGCGCGCCTCGAGCACCGCGCGGTACGATTGCTCGGCGTCGGCTGCCAGTCCCAGCTCCTTTTGCACATTACCCAGGTTGTTGCGCGCATCGATGTAGCCTGGCGAGATGGCCAGCGCATGCGCGATCAGCGTCAGCGCCGCCTCATGCTTGCCTTGTTGATGCATTGCAACTCCGAGATAGTGCAGGGCATCAGGATGCTTGGGCGCGGCAGCCAGCAAGTTGCGGTAGCGCCGCTCCGCCTCGGCCAGCTTGCCTTGTTGGTGGGCTTCCATGGCCAGGCGCAAGGCGCCGTCGAGCGGGGAGGGGCGTGCGTTTTTTTTGTGCATGGGCGATTCCGTTTTCTGACGAGCGTGAGCTTATAACAAACAGTGGCCATTGTGCTGCAATGGCTGTGGCAACCGCCATCAAAATATTGCAGAAATGTACTCTTTCCCCCATACTGCTAGTGAGCGCCACGCACCGGTGTGCAGAATAAGGGGACGACATGCCAAACCAGGTTTCGATGGGAGCGATGATGACGTGCACCATGGGTGCCGCGCCGGCTTCGCTGGTGGTGCTGCCGATCAGAATGGTGATGTGCGAAGGTCCGCCGGCCGCCACCATCATGGACCACAAGCCAATTGTCAACATTCCCACGTTCGGCGTGTGCAAGTCGCCCGCCAACCCGGTCGTGGCGGCCGCCACTGCGGCGGCAATGGGCGTGCTCACGCCGATGCCCTGCGTTCCCGCCACCATGACGCCGTGGGTGCTCGGCGCGCCGACTGTCATGATCAAGAACGAGCCTGCGCTCGACAATGTGTCCAAGTGCATGTGCACCTGGGCCGGGATGATCAGCTTTACCAAGCCCGGTACCGTCAAGACCATGATTCCCTAGCGGCGCCGGGTTCAAGCGCTCCCTGACTTTCATTCCACCCAACGCCTCCCCCTATGCCTGCCAGCCAAGAAAATCGCCAGATTTCCGTCAAGTCCGCCCTGCCGGCGGACACCTTGTTGTTCAGTGCCATGAGCACCAGCGAGCAGCTGGGCCGCTTGCCCGAATTCCGGGTGCAAATGCTCAGTAGCGACAGCGACATCAAGATTGCCGATGTGCTGGGCAAGCCGATGTGCGTCGAGATGGAGCTCCATGGCGGCGAGCCGCGCCACTTCCATGGCATCGTCACCCGTTTTTGCAGCACCGGCTGGTCCGGTGAAATGGCGCGCTACGAAGCGGTCATCCATCCCTGGCTGTGGCTGCTGAAGAAAAGCAGCGACTGCCGCATCTTCCAGGAAATGACGGTGCCCGACATCGTCAAGGATGTCTGCAGCACCTACGGCGGCCTGGTGTCGCTGTCGGCCAGCGCGCTGACCGGCGACTACAAGCCGCTGGTCTATTGCGTGCAGTACCGCGAGACCGATTTCGACTTCGTCTGCCGCCTGCTGGAAGACGCTGGCATCTATTTCTACTTCACGTACACCGACGACAGCCACACCATGGTGCTGGCCGATTCGTTCAATACGCACCAGGACATTGCCGGCTACAGCGCGCTCAAGTACACCAACAGCAAGATGAGCGCCGGCATGGTCGAGGAAACCGTGTCGCAATGGTCGGCCTCGGGCGAAATCCAGTCCAGCAGCTATGCGCTGAACGACTACAATTTTACAAAATCGGCGGCCAGCGTCAGCGGCGGCATGAAGTCGATCTCGACCATCAAGGCCGGCTTCGGACAGACCGAATACGAGATGTTCGACTATCCGGGCAGCTATGAGGCGGTCGCCGACGGCACCGCGCTGGCCAAGGCGCGCATCGAGCGCCTGCACGGGCAGTGCGAGCTGATCGACGGGCGCACCGATGCGCGCGGCCTGCTGACGGGCGGCCTGTTCACGCTGGCCGACCATCCGCGCGACGACCAGAACCGCAAGTACCTGATTACCGGCGCGCGCTACCAGATCACGGGCGGCGAATATGCGTCGGGCGGATCGGCCGATACC
>CXWL01034782.1_pt1 | contig 11265 bp, 8 predicted proteins | sample 590931 | NCBI WGS metagenome assembly CXWL01 (sample SAMEA3498368, study PRJEB10139) | groundwater metagenome | biome: water well; material: biofilm material | place: Germany | collected 2015-04-27 | reverse complement strand
CCGGCCGCGCGCTGCAGGGTGTCAGTGGCGGGCAGCGCCGATGTCAATATTGACCCGGCACTGCGGCGGGCTGCGCGTCCAGCGCGCGCACGCTCGCGCGCAGCCACCACAGCAGCACCAGCGCCGGCGCCGCCAGCACGGTGCTGACGATGAAGAACGCCGGCCAGCCGATGGTCTGCGCCAGCACCCCCGCCAGCGGCCCGACCCAGACCCGGCCGACCGAGGCCANNGCCACGAAGGCCGCGGTGCCCATGCCGCCCGAGATATTCTCGAACGCCACCACCATCAGCAGCCCGCCGTCCACCGGCGTGGGCGCGGCGAGCTTGACAAAGCCCCAGTCGAAGGCCGGCAGCGTGGTGCCCGGCAGCACGCCCTTGCCGACCACCGCCAGCCACCAGAAGCCCAGGTTGCTGGCCAGCTGCAAGAGCCCGAACAGCATCAGCGCGCGCCACAACCCGAGCCGCAGCATCACGGCCCCGCCGAGCAGCGCGCCGCCGATCGTCAACCACAGCCCAATGACCTTGTTCACCACGCCCACCTCGGCCGGCGTATAGGCCATGCTCTTCAGCAGGAAGGCCGTCATCAGCGAGCCGGCAAAGGCGTCGCCCAGTTTGTAGAGCACGATGAAGACGAGAAACGCCGCGGCGCCGCGCTGGCTGAAATAGCTGCCCAGGCCGCCGAGCAAGGTCACGAAGCCCGCCCGGCGCGCGGCCCAGGCCGCCAGCGGCAGCGTGAAGGCGATACCCCCCAGCAGCGCGGCCAGGTCCACCCAGCGCTGCTGCAGCGCCGCCGGCAAGGCGCTGCCGTGCAGCAGCGGACCCACCAGCGCCTGCGCGATGGCCTGGCCATGGCGATCGGTCAGCAGCACGCCGGCGGCCACCGCGGCCAGCACCGCGGCAAAACCGCGCACGTCGTGCACGGCGGCGGCCCGCGCCGCCGGCAGCGGCGGCAGTGGCGGCAATGGCGGCAGGATCAGCGCCGAGAGCACCGCCGCGCCCGCCATCACCCAGGCCATGAAGCGGTAGACCTCGGCCCACTGCCAGCCACCGCCCTGCGCCGGGTCGGTCCAGATGAGGGCAATGCCGCCGGAGAGGATCATCGCCAGCCGGTAGCCCATGACCCCCAGCGAGGCCCCCAGGCCGCGCTCGGCGTGGCCCAGCAGATCGGTGCGGTAGGCGTCGATGACGACATCCTGCGAGGCCGAGACAAACGCCACCATCACCGCCAGCAGCGCGAACGCGCGGATCGCCGCGCCGGGCGAAGTGGCCGACAGCGCCAGCAGCACGCCCGCCAGCACCAACTGCGTCAGCACCAGCCAGCCGCGCCGCCGGCCCAGCCACGGCAGATCAAAGCGGTCGATCAGCGGCGCCCATAGGAATTTGAAGGTGTAGGGCAGGCCCACCAGGCTGAGGAAGCCGATCGTCGCGAGGTCGATGCCCTCGACCGTGAGCCAGGCCTGCATGGCCTGGCCGGTGAGTGCCAGCGGCAGGCCCGAGGCAAAGCCGAGCAGGGTGACGACGGCCAGTCGGTGGGCTGCGGCCAGGCGAGGGGAAGCAGGCATGTGGGGCGTCGGGGATTAGAGTTCCGAAGAGCAAGTATCCGTTGGCGCGCACCGTGCCCGCCGCGCCAGGAGCCTCTCGATTGCCCCGCTACGCCGCCAATCTCTCGATGCTCTACCCGGAGCATGACTTCCTGCGCCGCTTTGCCGCCGCCGCGGCCGATGGCTTCCAGGCCGTCGAATATCTGTTCCCCTACGCCCATCGGGCGCGCCTGCTAGCCCGCCACTTGCAGGAGCACGGGCTGGCGCAGGTCTTGTTCAATGCCCCACCCGGCAACTGGGACGCCGGCGAGCGCGGCCTGGCCTGCCTGCCGGGGCGCGAGGCTGAATTTCGCAGCGGCGTCGAGCGCGCGCTGGACTACGCACACACGCTGGCCTGCCCGCGCGTGCACGTGATGGCCGGGCGCACGCCGCCCGGCGCCGACCGGGCCGCGCTGCAGGCCACCTACGAGGCCAACCTGGCGTGGGCCGCCGAGCGCGCAGCGGGCGCGGGGTGCGAGGTGCTGATCGAGCCCATCAATACACACGACATGCCCGGCTACTTTCTCAACCGCCAGGACGAGGCGCACCGCATCGTGCTCGCGCTGGCGGCGCCGAACCTGAAGGTGCAGATGGATCTGTACCACTGCCAGATCGTCGAGGGCGAAGTGGCCATGAAGATCCGCCAGTACCTGCCCAGCGGGCGTGTCGGGCATATCCAGATCGCCGGCGTGCCCGGGCGCCACGAGCCCGACATCGGCGAGCTCGACGGCGCCGACTTGATGCAACTGCTGGACGAGGTCAGCGCCACCTGTGGCTGGCAGGGTTGGGTCGGCTGCGAATACCGGCCGCGCCTGGGCCTGCGACCCGGTGGCACGACGCGCGGGCTGCGCTGGTTTCAGCCCGGCGGCGGCGCTGCCGCCGAGGCCGGCAAGGCCGGCGGCTGCTGCTTGTAGATGGCCTCGGCCAGGGCCAGCAGGGTGGGCCGCGGCAGCGCGCCCACCAGCGCGTAGCCGCAGCCTTCTTCGACCCAGTAGAAGAGCCCCAGGTCGCCCTGGCGCTCATAGCGGAAGGCGGCATCCGCGCCCTGCTCGGGTTTGCGCAGATAGACCGTCAGGCGCAGGCCCTGCGCATCCTGGTACATCAGCTGTGCGCTCTTGCCCGGGCCGTCGGGCAGCAGGCGGCCACCGACCAGCTCGAAGCCCAGCGGGCGCAGGTCGAAGAGCTTGACCGGCACCTCGATGCGCCGCGTCAGCCAGCGCGCGAGATGCTCTTCCTGCGCCTTCACCTCCACCGCGTGCCGCGGCTCGGGCACATACACGCTGTGCGCAAAAGCCGCGCGCTGGACCCAGCCCTGCGGCGTGCCCGCCGCCAGCCGCACCTGCAATTGCGCCATCTGTCGCTGCTGCCATTGCCAGGCGGCGCCGCCACCGGCCAGCGCGCCGGCCACCAGCAGCCCGGCGGCCGCCGCCGCCAGTGCCCAGCGCGGCGGCGCCGGGCGCCCCCAGGCGGCGGCGCGCAGTGCCGCCGGCACGGGCTCATCGTCGAGCGGCCCGAACAGGCTGCGCAGCGCGTCGCGGTCGGCTGCCCAGCGGCGGGTGCGGGCGGCGTCTTCGGGGTGGTCCTTGAGCCAGGCCTCGACATTGGCGCGCTCGGCCTCACCCAGCTCGCCATCGACCCAGGCGCTGAGTTGCTCTTCGCTGATCTGTTCGGCTGTCGTGCTCATCTCATATCACCCGCCGCAGCACGGGCACCGCCGCGGCTTCTTCGCCACCCAGAAACCGGCGCAGCGCGCCACGGGCGCGGCACACGCGCGACATCACGGTGCCCACCGGGATGTGCATGACCTCGGCCACCTCGGCATAGCTGAGCTGCTCGACGCAGACCAGCAGCAGCGGCTCGCGCTGCTCGGGCGAGAGACGGGCCAGCGCGGCGCGCAGGTCGAGCTGCAGGCCGACGTCGGCGCCCGGGTCGCCGCCGCGCTCATCCTGGCTGCGCTCGAGCTCGGCGGGGTCGGTGACCGCCATGCGCGAGTCGCGCCGCAGCGCGTCGAGATGCGCGTTGTGCGCGATCGACAGCAGCCACACCGCCATATTGCGTTGCTGGTCGAACTGATGCCAGTGCGACAGCGCACGCTCCAGCGCCTGTTGCGTCAGGTCGTCGGCCACCGCGCTGTCGAAAGCCAGCGTGCGCGCATAGCGGCGCAGGCGCGGCATGGCGTCGAGCAACTGGCGGCGAAAGGCGGGCGGGGCGTGCATGCTGGGCTTACGAGCAGGGTGTGGCGATTATTCCGGTTGCCTCGGGAGATCACGCCGGCCCGCCATCGATATCGACAAAGCGCCAGATATCGCGCATGAACGGGTGGCGCCAATAGCCGTGCGTCCACGGCTGCACGAGGTCGAGCTGCAGGGTGTGCACATGCGCCTTGTAGGGCATATAGGCGACCAGCAGATTCTTCGCCGCGCGCATCACGGCGTCGCGCGCGGGGCCGTCGGGCAGGGCGCGTTGTTTTTCGTAGAGACGGTCGAACGCGGGCAGCGCAAAGCGCGGGTCGTTGGCCTCGCTCGCATTCGGGCCGTAGGCGATGGCCAGGAAGAAGCCGCCGTCGGGCGAGGCCGCGCTCCAGGTGTAGCCCCACATCATCAGCGCGCCGGCGCGGCTCTTCTTCAGCAGCTCGGGCCAGGTCGAGATATCAAACTCCATCTTCAGCCCGACGGCGTCCATGCTGCGCTTCCAGATCTCGTTGGCACGCCGGTCGAGCTGGCTGGCCGCGCTGGCGCGGCTGAGCACCAGCGGCGAGCCGTCGGGCTGCTCGCGCCAGCCATCGCCGTCGCGATCGATATAGCCGTGCATATCGAGCAGGGCCTTCGCGCGCGCCGGGCTGAAATCGCTCATCTCGCTTTTGTAGGCGGCGTCAAAGCCCGACGTGAACGGCGGCACGGTAGATTGCGCCGGCACGCCAAAGCCACCCAGCACATGGCTGATATAGGCGGCGCCGTCAAAGGCCAGGCCGATGGCGCGGCGCAGCGCGACCTGGGGCGCGGTGTAGCCACCCACCAGCGGGTGCTCCATGAAGAAGAAGGTCATGCCCATATCGGGCTGCAGTTGCGGCTGCAGCCGGATGCCGCGCCTGGCCAGATAGGGCGCGAGCTGGCCTGCGGGCACCGCCAACGGGCGGAAGGCGCCCGGCACCAGCAGCCAGTGGTAGGTGCCGTTCAGGAACGACAGCCAGCGCGGCTGGGCCTCTTCGACGATATCCACCACCACGCGGTCCACGCGCGGCAGCGGCTGGCCCTGCAGGCGCGCGGCGATGGCCTGCGCCAGGGGCTCGTCGGCGGGCGTGCCGGCATAGACCACGCGGCGAAAGTGCGGCGAGCGCTCGAGCTCGATGCGCGAGGCGCGGCGCCAGCTCTTGAGCCGAAAGGCGCCGGTGCCCACCGGGTGCGCGCCGATATCGTCGCCATAGAACTCCACCACCTCGCGCGCCACCGCGCCCAGGGTGGCGGGGCTGGCCAGGTTGTAGATGAAGCGCGGGTCGGACTCGCCGAGCTGGATGCGCAGGGTGTGGCGGTCGAGCGCGCGCACGCCTTCGACCTCGGTGTCGTAGTCGAACGGCGTGCGCGTCCGGCTGGCCTGGCGGCGCAGTTCGCTCAGCCCGGGCAGCTTGAGCGACTCGAAGATGTAGAGATCGCTGGAGTTGTAGCGCGGGTCGTAATAGCGCTTGAGCGCATAGACATAGTCCTGCGCCACCAGCTCGCGCCGGCGGCCCTTGAAGGCCGGGTCGTCGGCGAAGTAGATGCCCGGCTGGATGCGCACGGTGAAGGTGCGGCCATCGGCCGAGACCTCGGGCATCGCTGCCGCGGTGGCCAGGGCCAGCCGCACCGGCCGCGCCAGGTAGTCGAAGCACAGCGGCGCTTCGAGGATCTGCGCCAGCACGCCGGCGGTATTGCTGTCGCTGTTGGTCTGCGGCGGGTCGAATACGGTCTCGGGCGAGGGGAAGGCCAGGTGCAGCGTCTTGCCACCGCCCGCTGGCGCACCACCGGGCGGCGCCGCCGCCTGCGCCGTCGCCGACACGGCGGCACCGGCGGCCAGCAGGGTGCGGCGTCTCACACGCTGCGCGGCCGGCGCGCCGGGTCGATATCCACCAGGTGCCACCAGTCGTACCAGAACAGCGGCCGGCGGTAGCCCTCGAGCCAGGGCTGCGCCAGGATATCGACGTACTGGTGCACGTGCACCTTGTAGGGCGCGTAGGCCACCGCAATGCGCTTGGCCTGGTCGAACGCGGCCTCGCGCTCGGGGCCGTCGGGCAGCGCCGTCAGGCGGTCGAAGACCTGGTCAAAGGCGGCCAGCCTGAAGCGCGCGATATTGGCCTGCCCCGCCTCGGGCCCGTAGAGGCGCTGCAGCACCTGCTGGCCGTCGGTCTGGGTGGCGGTGGTGCCGACGCGCCAGGCCATCAATTTGCCGGCGCGCGCCGCCTTCAGGTTCTCGGGCCACTTGGCGGGTTTGAAGACGATACGGATGCCGATGGCGTCGAGCGATTTCTTCATCAGCTCGTCGAACTGGCGGCTGAGCTGGTCGGGCTGCGACGACCATTCCAGCAGCAGCGGCTGGCCGTCGGGCTGCTCGCGCCAGCCATCGCCGTCGCGATCCAAATAGCCGTACATGTCGAGCAGGGCCTTTGCGCGGGCCGGGTTGTATTCGCTGTTCTCGCTCTTGAAGCGCGCGCTGTAGCCGCTGGTGCCGGGCGCCACGATGGGCTGTGCCGGCACCGCCTGGCCGCGGTAGGCCAGGCGGACCTCGCGCGCCACGTCAAGCGACAGCCAGACCGCGCGGCGCAGGGCCACCTTGTGCGGCTCGTTGCCCCCCACCACCGGGTGCTCCATGTTGAAGAAGCTCAGTTGGGTTGAAGGGACCAGCACGCGCCAGCCTTGCACGCCCTTCTTGCGCAGGTGCGGCGCCAGCGTGCCGCCGGGCATCGCGACGGGGACGAATTCCTGCGGCACCGCCACCAGGTCGATCTGCGCGTTCAGAAAGCTCAGCCAGCGCGGCTGCGCCTCTTCGATGATCGAGATCTCGACGCGGTCGATCATCGGCACCAGCCGGCCCTGCATGCGCTGCAGGATGGCCTGGCCTTCGGCGTCGTCGGGCGCGGGGTCGGCGTCCCACCGCCGCTGGCGGTAGTGCGGGTTGCGCTCCAGCACGATCAGCGACGAGCGCCGCCATTGCGCAAGCATGTAGGGGCCGGTGCCGACCGGGTGCTCGACGATCTTCTCGCCGTAGAACTCCACCACCTCGCGCGCCACCGCGCCGAAAGTGGCGCTGATGCCCAGCGACTCGGCAAAGCGCGGGCGCGGTCGCTCCAGCGTGTACTGCAGGGTGTAGCGGTCGAGCGCGCGCAGGCCCTCGATCTCGGTGTCGTAGTCGAAGGGTTGCTTCTGGTCCAGCGCCTTCTTGCGCAGCGCGCCCATGCCAATGAGCCTGAGCTCGTCCAGCGAAGGCCAGTTGGGCGACTTGTTGGCCGGGTCGGCAAAGCGCTTCCAGGTGTAGACGAAATCCTGCGCCGTGAGTTCGCGCCGCTGGCCCTTGAAGGCCGGGTCGTCGGCAAAGTAGATGCCCGGGCGCAGCCGCACCGTCCAGATGCGGTGGTCGGCCGAATGCTCGGGCATGGCGGCGGCCACGCGCGGGCGCAGCTTGACGGGCCGCGCGAGGGGGTCGAATTCGTAGGCGGCGTCGAAGATGTGCCCGGTGATGGTCACCGAATAGACATCGCTCAGGCGCACCGGATCAAAGCCCGTCTCGGCCACCGGGAAGACCACGCGCAGCACCTTCTTGCCGGTGCCGGGTTCGGCGTGCAGGCCCAGCCCGGGCAGGGCCAGCGCGGTGCCGATCGAGGCGCCCAGCGCCAGCGTCTGACGGCGTTTCATTTGCAGGCCCTCGTCAATGGATGTTGCGGCCGTGGCGTGCCAGCTCGGCGGTGTCGATATCCACGTACTTCCAGAACTCGCGCACGAAGATATTGCGGTGGTAGCCCAGCACCCAGGGGTGCGCCATGTCGGTGAAGAGGCGGTGCACGTGCACTTTGTATGGCATGTAGGCGACCATCAGTTTCTTGGCCTCGTCCATCACGGCCTGGCGCTCGGGGCCGTCGGGCATCTGGCGCTGCTGTTCATACAGCGCATTGAAGGCCGGCAGGTCGAAGCGCGCGTGGTTGGCCTGGCCTTTGTTCGGGCCGTAGCCCAGCGCCAGGAAGGTATCGCCGTCGGGCTGCCCCGAGACCCAGCCCACGCCCCACATCATGAGTTTGCCGGCGCGGCTGCTCTTCAGGTTTTCAGGCCACTTGGCGGTCTTGAAGACGATCCTGATGCCGATGGCATCCATATTCTTCTGCCACAGCTCGTTGAGCTGGCGGCTCTGCTGGTCGGGGCTGGTGGCGTATTCAAGCAGCAGGGGCTGGCCATCGGGCTGCTCGCGCCAGCCATCGCCGTTGCGGTCGACATAGCCGTGCATATCGAGCAGGGCCATCGCGCGGGCGCGGTTGAAGTCGCTCATCTCGCTCTTGAAGGCGGGGTCGTAGCCCCACACCTCGGGCGCGATCGGGCCCTGCGCCGGGATCGCCTGGCCGCGCCGCACGAGGCGGATCTCGCGGTCCACGTCCACCGCCAGGCTGATGGCGCGGCGCAGCGCCACCTTGTGCGGCTCGTAGCCGCCCACCACCGGGTGCTCCATGCCGAAATACGACACCGCGACATCGGCGCGCGGGTAGCGCACCATCTGGATGCCCTGCTTGGCCAGGTTCGGCGCCAGCCGGTTGTTCGGGATGGCCGAGGTGGCAAATTCCGCCGGCAGCTGGTCCATCAGGTCCTGCTCCTGATTCAGGAAGCTCAGCCAGCGCGGCTGCGGCTCTTCGATGATGGAGATCACGACCTGGTCGAGCAGCGGCAGCTGGCGGCCCTTGAAGCGGGCCGCCACGGCCTGCAGGCGGGCATCGTCGGCGGGCGGGTGTTCGTCGTACCGCACCTCGCGGTAGCCCGGGTTGCGGGCCAGCACGATGCGCGAGCTGCGCTTCCACTGCGCCAGCACGAAGGGCCCGGTGCCGACCGGGTGTTCGCCGGTCTTGTCGCCATAGGCCTCGACCACTTCGCGCGCCAGCGCGCCGGTGAAGGAGCCGTCGGCAAAGTTGTACAGGAGGCGCGGCGTGGGCACGCCGAGCTTGACCTGGAACGTATAGCGATCCAGCGCGCGCAGGCCCTCGACGGGGGTGTCGTAGTCGAAGGGCTTCTTCTGCGCGATGAGTTGTTTGCGCAGCTCCGAGAGGCCGAGGATCTTGGCGTTTTCCAGCAGATAGAGGTTGCCGCTCTTCCAGCGCGGGTCGTAGTGGCGCTTGATGGAGTAGACGTAGTCCTGCGCCGTCAACTCGCGCCGGGCCCCCTTGAAGGCCGGGTCATCGGCAAAGTAGATGCCGGGCTTGATGCGGAAGGTGAAGGTCTTGAAATCGGCCGAGACCTCGGGCATGGCGGCGGCGGTATTGGGCCGCATGCGTGCCGGCCTGGCCAGAAACTCGAACTCCAGCGGCGCCTCGAAAATCCCCGCGGCCACCGTGCGCGAGTACAGATCGGTGATCTGCGCCGGATCGAAACTCGACTCGGCGATGAGGAAGGCATACCGCAGCACCTTCAGGTGCTGCGCCGCCTGATCCGGCATGGCACCGCCACAGGCCAGCACGAGGCTCGCCGCCAAAGTCAGGAGTACGTGTCTTTTCATGGCTGCCATCGGGGGCATCAAAGCCGCGGAGTCTAGGCCGCTGGCGGCACGCCGCGGGCTGGTGATCGCCCGCAGCCCGTGCGGGGAAAACACAGGCCGCCGGGCGTTGGGGCGGCCCCTAAACTCGCCCATTCAAAAATTTGCCCGCCGCCTCCCGCTGCGGGTCCGGAGCGTCGCGCAATGCTGGCCTACCTGATACGGCGCCTGTGGCAGATGATCCCCACGCTGGCCGGCGTGGTGTTGCTGGTGTTCTTCCTGTTCAAATATTTTGGCGGTGATCCGGCCGAAGTGCTGGGCGGCCTCAACGCCACCAAGGAACAGGTCGAGACCATCCGCCAGCAGCTCGGCCTGGACCAGCCCACCTATGTGCAGTTGGGCATCTTCGTCAAGCAGATCGTCACCTTCGACTGGGGCAAGAGCTGGGCCACCAACGAGGCGGTGGGCAACCTCTTTGCCACGCGCCTGCCGGCCACCCTGACGGTGATGACGCCGATCCTGATCCTGGATGTGCTGCTGGCCCTGCCCATCGCGATGTGGGTGGCCTACCGGCGCGGCAGCCTGACCGACCGCACGATCATGGTCGCCACCACGGTGGCGCTGTCGATCAGCTTCCTGGTCTACGTGATCATCGGCCAGTATGTCTTCGGCTTCCAGCTCGGCTGGTTTCCGGTGCAGGGCTGGAGCGACAGCGTACTGACCAACCTGCTGACCTACGTGCCGCTGCCGGTGCTGCTGGCGGTGATGGTCGGGGTGGCGCCGCAGACCCGCCTGTACCGCAGCTTTTTTCTCGATGAGCTCGGCCAGGACTATGTGCGCACCGCGCGCGCCAAGGGCATGGGCGAAGGCGTGGTGCTGTTCCGCCACGTGCTGCGCAACGCGATGATCCCGATCCTGACCAATATCGGCCTGCAGTTGCCGGGCATCTTTGTCGGCTCGTTCCTGATCGAGGTCTTCTTCTCGATCCCGGGCCTCGGCCGCGAGGTGCTGCTGGCGGTCAACCGCAGCGACTTTCCGGTCATCCAGGCGGTGACGATCTACCTGGCGATGCTGACGATGGTGATCAACCTGTTCACCGACCTGGCCTACAAGGTCGCCGATCCACGGGTGGTGCTGAAGTGAATACCGCCGTGATGTCCGCCGACGGCGCGCTGGCCGATGCCCAGCAGCACAGCGAAGGCGTCTGGCACGCCGCCTGGCGCCGCTTCAAGGCCGACCGCGTGGGCCTCGTCTGCCTGCTCATCGTGGCCGGCTTCATCGGGTTGATCGTGCTCTCGGCCGCCGGCCTGGTGGCGCGCCACTGGCAGGCCGAAGTCGGCGTGCCGAATGCGCCGCCGGTCTTCATGGGCCCGGCGCCACCGCAGGCGGCCGGCGCCATCGAGATGCCGCCAGGGCCGAATGTCGATCTCTCCGATATCGACCCGCTGGCCCCGCGCTACCAGGAGTGGGACGAGCGGGCCCGGAAATTCCAGACCACCGAGACCGTCAAATCGCAGACCCTGCCGCTGGGCGGCGACCGCCTGGGGCGCGACGTGCTGGCGAAGACCGTCAAGGGCACCGAGATCTCGGTCTTTGTCGGCGTCATGGCGGCCCTCGCCGCGACCCTCATCGGCACCCTGCTCGGCGCCTTTGGCGGCTTCTTCGGCGGCAAGGTGGGCGACCTGCTGGAGTGGGTCTACAACGTCTTCGAGAGCATCCCCAATATCCTGCTCATCTTTGCCTTTGCGGCGGTCGTCGGGCGCGGCGTGCAGAGCGTCGTCATCATTCTGGCGCTGACCGGCTGGACCGGCATGTACCGCCAGGTGCGCGCCGAGTTCATCAAGCACGCCAGCCGCGAATATGTGCGCGCCGCCGAGGCCATCGGCGCGGGCACGGCGAGCCGCATGTTCCGCCACATCCTGCCCAATGTGAGCCACGTCGTGCTGGTGCGCATGAGCCTGCTCACGGTGGGCTTCATCAAGGCCGAGGTG
>CXWL01009922.1_pt1 | contig 11265 bp, 9 predicted proteins | sample 590931 | NCBI WGS metagenome assembly CXWL01 (sample SAMEA3498368, study PRJEB10139) | groundwater metagenome | biome: water well; material: biofilm material | place: Germany | collected 2015-04-27 | reverse complement strand
GGAGCCGTTGTTGGCCGCGCCCGGGTCCGGCAGGCAGTCGGCATTGTCGGAAGCATCGAGTTCATCAACCGGCCCGCGACTACTGCCCGCCCCGCCCGGCCCGAAGACCAGGTCGCACGGGTTCACGGACGCGATCACGAAGTTGTCGTACTCCACCGTGAACTCATACGCCCCCAACCCATCCTCGATCGTGTCAGCATTCTGGTCGCCGGTGACGACGTTCTCCGCCCGCTCGACCACCCGCAGCGACCCCTCCCCCGGCCCCGCGCAGGGCCCCGCCTGGCAGATCCAAAGATTGGCCTTGGGCACGGAGGCGTCGGCGTTGGCGGCGTTGCCTTCGGGGATCTTGTGGACGCGTGGGCCGAGTGGAGTTGCCGTGGACGTGACGGTCGGCGTGTTAGTTGGCGTAGGCGTACTAGAACTTGTGCTCGTCGGTGACGGCGTGAAGGTGCTGGTGATCGTTGGAGATGACGTGGGCGTTCGTGTGGGTGTAGGCGTCAGCGTGGCGGTCGCGGTCGGCGTTGGCGAAAAGGTCTGAGTTGGTGTAGGCGTCCAGCTTGGATCTGTGACCAATTGACATTGGGTGAACGGCGAGGTGTTTCCTAGTGAGTCCGTAGCGGTGATTGTAACGAAGCTTCCTGGAGCAATCACAGTTGGCACTACTACTGTGAACGAAGTAGGAGCGATCGTTGTTATATCCACGAAGCCCTTGAAGGTCTCACCCTCTCCGCCTCCAATTGGATCACAGACGCTATTGGCAAAGAACTCCAAGCGGATCGAGTCGACTGGCGCGCTCGTAAAGAAAGCGGTGGCTGTGGTGGTTCCCCCCGAAGTCTCCGCTGACGTAATGATTGGCTCGCGGCGATTCGCATTTGCCCCTGGCACGAGCGTAATACCCCGCCCGACGTTGTTACTTATGGAGTTGCCAAGTATCTGGTTCCGCTGCCCTCCAGAGATTCGCACTCCCGCGGCGCCATTGTTCGCGACGCGGTTTGCATCTGAGAGCGATAGGCCGCCCACGGAGTTCCTGTCTCCCGCAGAGATCAGCACTCCGTCTGAGCCATTTCCAACTGGTGTAGAACCATCGCTGCCGACACCAATCAGGTTGCCCACAATCGCGTTCAGATTCGCGCTAACTTCCAAGCCATACACCAGATTGCCGGAGACGACGTTAGCCCTGACAAGATGCGAACCGCCGTTGAAGATCGAGACGCCGTTATGGTTTCCTAGGGGCGTAACTCCGTCAGCCGCAACTCCGATGTAGTTGCCAGACACTTCGTCCTCGAATGCGTTTAGCATCACGCCATCATTGGTATTGCCGGAGATGACGTTCCCTTCCCCTGCATTCATGCCTCCGACGATGTTTCCGTCTTGTTCTTCAATTCGAACCCCGTCAACGTTGGGAAGAGCCAGTTGCCCACTGATATCCGTCCCTATGTAGTTGCCGCGGATAAGATTTCCGACAGCCTCATTCGTGCCGCCCGTCACACGGATACCGTTACGATTGCCCGAGATCAGATTGCGCTCGGCAGCAGTAGGCCCACCGATGAAGTTTCCCATTCCGCGAACGTAGACACCGCTCTCGGTGTTGGGGAGCGCCACTGTTCCCGACGCGTCTGTCCCGATGAGGTTGCCAACTATTCGCGTGCGCGTACTGCCTAGCAGGATAAGGCCCAAGTTATTTCCCGAAATCAAATTCCCAGTACCCGGCGCCAATCCGCCAATGACGTTGTCTTCTCCCCCGACGTTAATTCCATCAACATTTCCGGCGTCGATCAGGCCGCTCACATCGGTTCCGATGTAGTTACCCGCCACGACATTTCGGGAGCCTGACACGGCAATTCCGTCAAGATTGGAAGAGATTACATTCCGTTCCAACGCGGTATTCCCGCCGATCGTGTTCTCGTCCGATCCGAAATCGATCCGGAGACCATGAATATTGGCCGATACGTGACATCCAACGACGCGCCCCTGCGAGCCCGTCAGGAGAATCGCTCGCTCGAAGCGAGTAATCCGTAGGCTGGCAATATCTACGCCGTCGGCAAGTACCGAGAAGCCCAAGGCCCCACCCCCGGTCAATATGCCATCTAGTGTGATGATTGGCGCGCCGGCAAAGCCAGGCTGAGACGCACCGTCGATAGTCACTTCTTCGCTAATCGGAGGTAAGGCTGTCAGAACCGAAATTGTATGAGGCCCTGAAGGAGCTATAGAGAAAGTGATTAGGTCGTCGCCTGGGGTGGCATTGCTAGTCGCGATGGCATCGCGGAGCGAGCCAGGGCCAGAGTCGGCTTCAGTTGTCACGACGATGTTCGCGGCGATCGCCGGTTCGGTGGGGCGTAGAAGCCCGGCACTCAGCCAAACGGCGAGCGCTGCACCCGCAAAAAGTAGAGCCTTCTTCAGCACAACCATAGGCAAACGGCAGGGTAGCGGAATGGTATGCGACCTTCCGAGTGCCGTCAATCGGGCAGTAGGTACGGTGCAAGACGATTGAGCCGGCCCGCCGTCAAGCAACCCATCTCACCCCTTGTCAATCTTCCGCCCCTGCTTTTCCTCGACGCGGGCGAGGGCTCGGCCCTTCTCCGGGATGGGGTCCTTGACGACGCCGTAGATCTCGCGGCCTTCGTGGTCTTCGGGGAGGTATTCGGTGATCGGCAGGCCTTCTTCGTTGACGAAGAGCAGGCAGTGGCAGTACTTGAACTTCTGCATCTCCTCGCAGGCGCAGATCCACTCGCTGCGCTTGGCCTCCGCCTCTTTGTCCTCGTAGAAGTTGCAGGGACAGAGCGGGCGGCCCAGGTCGTCCATATGCTTGGCCAGGCCGATCACGAGGAAGTCGGTGATCTCTTCGTGCGGGTGCAGGAAGGTCCCGCTCTTCTCGGCGAACTTGGTGACGTACTTGCGCATCTTCTCGGTGTTCTTCTCCGAGGCCTGCGCGCGATGCTCGGCCGTCACTTCGTCCAGCTTGAACGCGGGGTCGTTCATCTCACTCATAGTGGGTCTCCTTCGGCGCCCGCGATGCGCGCACTGCGTGTCTGGGACAAGTATTGAACCGGGATCAGGTGCCCGACGACGGCGTGTCCTTGAGGTAAAACGTCATCGACTGTAACGATAGCACCGGGTCGATGTCTTTGACATGCACATGCTTGGGGACCTGCGGCGCGATGGGTGCGTAGTTCAGGATCGCCTTCACGCCGCTCTGCACCAGCCCGTCGATCACCTTCTGGGCGGCGGCGGCCGGTACAGCGACGATCCCGATGTCGATGTGTTGGCCGGCCAGCGTCTCTCGCATCTGGTCGACGGATTTGATCACCAGGTCGTCGATCGTCTGGCCGACGATCTTCGGATCGGCGTCGAAGGCGGCGATGATGTTGAAGCCCTGCGGCGCGAAGCCGGCATAGCTCAGCACCGCACGGCCGAGCTGGCCAACACCGACGACGACCATGCTCCAGGTGCGGTCCAGGCCGAGGATCTGATGCAGCTCCTCCAGCAGGCGCTTGACGTTATACCCACGCCCCTGCTTGCCGAAGCGCCCGAAGTAGCTGAGATCCTTCCGGATCTGCGCCGGCGTCACCCCGAGTTGCGCCCCCAGCTCCTGCGAGCTGACGACATCGCGCCCCGCGCGTTCGAGCGCCGTCAGGGCCCGTGCGTAGATGGGCAGGCGGTCGATGACGACATCGGGGATTTCGATCGGCATAACGCTCCGGCTGAATTGGGCCTTTTGTCCTGCTTGCGCAAGATCTCCGCTTCGCTCCGGGATTGCGCAATTTTTCGCAAATGTAGCACCGGCCCCTGACGGGGTCAATCAGCTTTACGCCTTATGCCGCCCGCGGCCAGGATGTTTTCACGTCAAACATTCGTTCTGGTGCGCACTGCTCCCCCGTTCGTGGAGCCGCAAGCGTCGAAGACCCGCGGACCGGCATGGGTGCCGCTTACTACAGCTTCAGAGCGAGGATATCGCGGTAGATGTCGCCATTTCCGAGCACGTGGACCTGGACCCCGATGATCCGCACCTTGAGGCGTCCCGGCTCGGCGTCGAAGAAGACCTCATCGCCCTTCTCGAAGCGGTAGTCGATCGCGAGGGTCGTGATAAGGCGGCCCTTGCGGGCGGAAAATGGATCGGACTCCCAGAATTCAGTCTTCATAGAGAGGCTCCCTGGTCGGTCGTCGGTCGGTTGTCGGTCGGTTGTCGGTCGGTCGTCGTTGTCTGCACTCTGTTGTCTGTTGTCTGTTGTCTGCCCTTTGGCCTTTGCCCTTTGCCCTGACGCCTCACTCGTACCGCAGCGCCTCCGCAGGCGGGATACTGGCGGCTTGTCGGGAAGGGATGATCGTGGTCAGGACCGAAGCGACGAAAACGCCTCCGGCCATGAGGGCGATCTGCAGCCAGGGCACGTGGAAGGTGGTGAAGCCTGCGGTGCTGAACTCATCGCTGGCCAGCAGGCGGTTGGCGAGGAGCAAGGCGGGCCAGATGCCGTTGATAATCCCCAGCGCCGCGACGAACGCCGACTCGAGCACAAACGAGAGGGCGATGTTGGCGCGGGTGAAGCCGATCGCCCGCATGAGGCCGATCTGTTGGCGCCGTTCGACCACCGTCCGCAGGGCGATCACGGTGAGCGCGACCAATCCCACACCGAGGCCGATCGCCAGAAAACCCTGGATCAGAATGAAGAAGGCGCTGCTCGACGCCTGCTGATCTTCGACTTCCTTGCGGATGGAGTCGGCTGTCACGCCGGCCTGAGCGAGGGCGTTTTGCATCAGCGCCGCCTCGGCCTCGGCGTCCTCACCAGCGCGCAGCTTGATGTAGTACTCCTGATACTGCGGCGGTAGCTCCGAGCCGAGGCCGGCCTCGCCCACCCACAGCCCGCGGTAGGTCTCGCTGGGGCCGCGTTTCATGATGCCGATCACGCGGAACGTCGTGGCGGTTCCGGTGGCGCTGTCGGTGATGACGATCGGAATCGGCTCATAGCCGGTGGCGCCGGTCTGGTAGCCGTCGAGCGTGAAGCGGGTCTTGGTGATATCGGCGTAGTTGATGCCGGGGACGACGCTGCCGTCGATCACGGCGAGGCCCGGATCGGCCTTCACGGCGGCCCACACTTCGCGGTCGGTGTCATATCCGGCAGCACGCGATTGCATGCGGATCTTGTTTTCTTCGAGAAACGAGTCGTCGGCGCCAAACACCTGGAACGCATTGCCCTTGCGCGGCTGGCCGTCCTCACCGATCTGGGCGATCTGCGTCCTGCGGTCGTTCGTCACCTGCACCTGGGCGATCGATTCGATCTTGCGGGTGTCGTAGAAGGCCCGATCCAGCACCTCGCCCACCGGACCGTTCCGATTGTTGTTGTCAGCAGGGAAGGGATTGAGCGGGTGGGCCGCCACGCGGATGTCCCACCCGCCGCGCGCTTCCGGGTCGAGGAACAGCTTCCGGAAATTCAGATTCATCGTCGAGATCATCACAAGGGCGAACACCACCAAAGAGAGCATCGCGATGGTGGCCCCCGTGCGCAGGCGGTTGGCGATGGGATAGGCGACGGCGGTGCGCACCGCTGGCACCGCCCGGGCGAACGCCAGTCCCACCCCGCGCACCGGCCCCAGGAGTACGTCGGCGTTGTAGATCACGGCGACCGTCGCCGCCGACACCAACAGGACGCCGCCAACGAAGAAGGTCGAGAGCCCGGTAGCCAGACGGCCTGTCGCGAACTCCAGATTTCCTCCCGCGAGCAGCACCCACAAGGCGATGATGCCGGCGCTGCTCGCCGTGAAGACGGGGCGCTCTCGCTGGCCGAACGACCGGGCGACGAACGCGGCGCCGATGACCACCAGCGATGCCCCCGTTCCCAGAAGCGCCGCCGCGTCCTGCCGCAGGCCGAGCACCGCCAGCGCCCCGCCCGCCACGATTGCCGCGATGCCGACCGCCCCGGACAGCTTGCCGGTCGAGCCCGACGCGACCTCGTTGACCTCGCGAATCGCCGCGACGATGCTGAGCCGGCTGACCCGCCATGCGGATACCACGACGGTGGCAAACGTCAGCACGACGCCGATGGCGTAGGCGATGAGCAGACTGCGTGGCTCCACATAGAAGCCGATTGTTACGTCGGCATCGGAGAAGATGTATTGCATGGCCCGTGACATGCCCAGCGAGACGACGACCCCCAGGGCCACGCCCAGGGCGGCGGCCGCGAGACTGTAGGCCATGCCTTCAGCGATGAACGCCTGGATGAGTTGCCCCCGCCGCATCCCCACGGCGCGCGACATGCCCATCTCCGGACGCCGTTCGGCCGCGAGCATCACGACGATCAGAAACACGAGCAGCATTCCAGCGGCGATAGAGAACAGCCCGAGGACGATGAAGATCGCCGTCAGATTGGCGCCTTCGGCCTCGGCCTGATCGATGCGGTCCGTCTTGATTGGCACGACCTGCACGCGCGAGGTGCCGAGGGCATCGATCGCAGTCTGGGTGACGGTGTCCGATAGATGGGTGGAGTCGCGCACGCCGCCACGGCTGGAGATCGCGACGACGCTGACGCCAGAGAGCTGTGTTCGGCCCACCACGCCGAATAGGAACTGCGCCGTGTCGAGCGTCACCATCAGCCCCGCCGGTTCCTGCAGCGTCCAGCCGGTGACGTAGCGGTCGCGCACGATGCCGACGATCGTCACCGTGCGCGGCAGTCCGCTGACGAAGATGTCCGCGCGCTGTCCGGCGGTCAGGCCGAGCGCGCGGGCCGCTGACTCATTGGCCACCGCTTCGCCCCGCCGCAACTGCGAAACATCGAAGGGGATTCCGGCGACCGTGGTGATGTCCTCCGTGAAGCCCTCCAGCTGTCCCGGGTCCACCCCCATGATGACCACCGTCGGGGCCGTCGTCTTCGTGGTGGTGTTTTGTACGGGCGCGGGAAATCGCAGCAGGGGCAAGATTCCATCCACGTCCTCGTTGCCGTTGAACTCGGCGACGAGACTATCGATATCACCCAGCCGGACGATGCCGACCGGAGCGATCTCGTCGTCCTCAAACCTTGGCTTCAGCGAGTTTGAGCGCGCCTGCACGATGACGTCCACCCGCCCCAACCGACTGTACGTTTCATCGGTAATGCTGCGCGCGACGGTGTCGCCGGTGACGAGCGCGGCGGCGAAGATCACCGTGGAGAGCATGAGGCCCAGGACGATCAGGACGGACTGGGCGCGGCGCCGGGGAATGTTGCGCACGCCGATCTCGAAGAGGATGGGGTCGCGCCAGCGCATGAAGGCGACGTAGGCCACGACGACCAGCAGTGACGCCAGGGCAACCAGCGTTACCACCGTCATCGGGATGCCGAAGAAGTCACTCACGCGCTATCTCCCACGGGTGGCACGGCGCATTCGCCGTGCCGGGTCTACGGCTGGGCGCCGCCGTAGCGTGCCGGATTGGCCATCTTATGGCACGCCCGCGCGCGCGGGCAATACGTATGTGTGATCGAACCAATACCGGTGCTCATCGCAACCGCTGTTGCGCGCTTAGTCGGGCCAGCCCGCAGTGCGCCTCTACTTATGAACCCCTTGCGCTGGCGACCACCACTCCCCTATGCGCCCTAAGGAACTAGGGGAATCCCCCTAGGGTAATCACGGGTTTTCCCCTATGCCTACGGGGTATCCCTGCGGGGCATACTCGCCTCTGTTGAAGGAGGTCACTCATGCCGGACGTAGGGACACGTACGTGCGTACACCACTGGGTGCTGTCAGTACCGGACGAGGACGTGGTCCGGGGTCGCTGCAAGCGGTGTGGCGTGCGCCGGGAGTATCCGGCGACGGTCGAAGGCGCGAGCCGCCAGGGGGTCTACGAGGAGGCCGCTTCCTACGGCAAGTCGGCTTCAGTGCCAGATTTGGGAGGAGGCCGGTCTCGAATCAATTGAGTGGAGAAAACTGATCATAAGGAATACCCTTAAGGGAGACCCCTAGGGAAAACCCCTATGAACAGCTTGAATGGATTCAGGCTTCCGCCGCTATCGCGGGAGACGACGAGCACAATCAGGGAGGAACAGCTCACATGGTTAATGCAATGGCGCCGCGACAGTTCGCAAGCCGAATCAAGGTTCTCATCGTCGATGACCATGCCGTCCTACGGCAGGCGTTGAAGATGCTCCTGGAGAACCAGCAGGAAGTCGACGTGGTCGGCGACGCCAGCAATGGCCGCGAGGCCCTGGAGGCTTGCGAGCGACTGCACCCCGACGTTGTCCTGATGGACATGGTCATGCCCGGCCTGAACGGTCTGGAAGCGACCCGGCAGATCCGCAAGCGCGTGCCGAAGGCGAAGATCCTCATCCTCACCGGCTACATGGAGGATGAGCAGATTCTCGCCGCCCTCCGCGCCGGGGCCAGCGGCTACGTGGTAAAGAAGAGCGATGTCGAGGAGCTGCTGCTGGGGATCCAGACGGTACACCGCGGCAACACCTACTTCAGCAGCGCCATCAGCGAGGGCGACGCCGTCCAGGACTACCTCTGGCAGGCAAAGAAGCCGGAGTCCAAGACCGGCTACGAGCTGCTGACCAGCCGCGAGCGGGAAGTGCTACAGCTGATCGCCGAGGGATACAGCAACCAGAAGATCGCGGGCGAGCTGTTCATCAGCGTGAAGACGGTGGAGGCGCACAAGGCGCACATCATGTCGAAGCTCCACGCCCAGAACCGCACCGACCTCATCCGCTACGCGATCCGCAAGGGCATCGTCGGGCTGGAGAGCGGGCCGGATCTGTCGCACGACAGTTCGAACGACGAACAGGCTGTTGGGTGATGGGGATGGCGAACACGCAAGCATCACGAGAGAAGCAGCCCAGCAAGGATCTGCGAGCGGCGATCGAAGAAATCGCCCACGCAAAGCCCGACCAACTCCGGGACGGCTACCTGAGCCGGCTCAGGCGCCTGCTGCGGCTGCGGCGAGACCACTTCGATGAGCTGAACGAGCAGGGACTGCGCCTGCTGGACCGCTCGATCTTCGCCGCCTACTGCGACTGCCTGGACATCGACCAGGGCGACGCGGCGAAGACCATTCTGAAGGACGTGCGGCTGACGCTGTCACTGCCGCGAGCATAGCCAACAAACGAGCGGTGCCGCATCCGGGAGAGGGTGCGGCGCTCGCTCTACTGAGCGAACATCGCCGCGAAGAGGCATACCATGTTCCGCGAGCAGACGATCCTGATTGTCGATGACGAGCCCACCGTGCGGGCGCTCTTGCGGGCGGTGCTGGAGCCAGTGGGCGCCCGCCTGATCGAAGCGGCGGACGGAAGCGAGGCGCTTGAGGTGGCCTGGCTGGAGCAGCCGGACATCGCCGTGGTGGATGTGGGCCTGCCGAAGCTGAGCGGCGTCGACGTGTGCCGGGCGCTCCAGACCAATCCCAACCCGCCCGCAGTGATCTTGATCACGGGCAATGTGTACGCGGAGGATCTGGAGGGCTGTGGCGCGGAGGATGTCTTCGCCAAGCCGTTTCAGCCGATGGAGCTGCTGGCGGCGGTGGAGCGGTGCCTTGGCCTCGTTTCTGTCTAGGCGACTATCCGCAGATGACGCAGATGGAACAGATGGGTTGACTGCTGTTCGGCCAGTAGCGGCGCGCTCACCGTCATTCTGAACGAAGTGAAGAATCTTGTGTGAGTCGCCTCACTGCATTTGCCGCCACGAAGAGATCGCCTGACCTAGGCCGCCGTTCGTGTACTGGATGACCAGCCTAACGCTATGGACAGAGGCCGCCATGGCCCCCGACGCGGCCGATGCTGGCGTAGCGACGGTCCGGCGACCATTGCGGTTCGCCGCCCGGAAGAACGGCGCGATAGCTTACGTTCTCCAGATCGATCAGCGCCCGGCCGCCGAACGGACCTTCGCGCAGCAGCCCGTCGGTGATGTCGATGCCCCAGAGCGTCGCCTGCAGGTCGGCGATCTCGCCGGTTGCGCGGTCGTACACCTTGGTTGTGCCGGGGTTCGGGTAGGCGCAGTAGTCGTCGGTCCAGACGACGTAGCGATCGCTGGCGGCCAGCGGCCAGTTGGCGTAGCGCCAGGGCGAGGTCGCGATGAAGGTCGCCTCGCCGGTGGCGATCTCGATGAGGAAGACGTTCGTGGTGCCAGGCTGCACGCCGGCGGCGTCTGGTTCGCCGCTTTGCTGTATCTCGCTCGCGACGGCGAGCCACCCCGGTCCAGCGGGAACGGCTCGATAGGCTTCGAGGCTGAGCAGCGTTTCTCCTTGTTCATCGAGTAGCGAGTACGTGCCACCGGTCTCTGTCTTCGCGCCACCGACGATTTGGTAGCCGTCGGGCGTCTCCTCGAAGCGATCTGGTGGTGAGCAAACTCTCGCCGTGCGCGCGTTTGTGTTCAGATCGAGCGATTCACATGTGCCGCCATTCGGCGCGAGATACACACGATCGTCGTCGATGAAGAACGCCAGCCTCGCGGTGCCCAGCGTGCGCTGTTCCATCGTCCGAATGTCCAGCAGTATCGCCTCGCCCGCCTGATCGTTGGTGCCGCGGATCCAGACCATGCGCGTACCGTCCGGGCTGAACCACCCCACCTGGCCCGGCCCGAGATTCATCTCCGTACCGGAGACGACGTCGTACAGCACGGTGGTCGAGCGATCCCACGCGGCGAATGGGGATGGAGGCGGCTCGCCCAGCGGACGCGGCACGGTGAGGGGCGCGTCGCGCGGCTCGACGAACAGTCCAGTGACGGCGACGCGCGGGGTGGCGACGGCCACGGGTGGACTGAGGGGAGTGGATTCAGGGGAGGCAGTCGTGGCGGTGGGAGGCGAAAAAGGGGTCAGTTCTGTCGCGGGGGATCGTGTTGGTGTGACGGGAGCGTCGTCGCTGGTGCAGGCGGACGTTAGGGCGAGAGTCGCGAAGAAGGCGAGAGCGAAAAGGCGATTCACATCCCTAGTGTACGACGATCGTGAGCCCGGCTCGCGTGGACAAGTCTTCGACAGGGACGGAGCTTGGCTTGGCTCATGCGGCGTACGGGACGGAGCTAAAGCTTCGTCCCTACAAACGCGCTTCAGTCACCAATCACCAATCACTAATCGCTACTCGCCGCCTTGCATGCCTTGCGCGAGGAGGACGCCGTTGTGGATGAGGAAGCTGCGGACGATGTTGCCCCACTTGCCCTTCTTGAAGCGAGAGCCTTCGACGGAAGCTTGGAATTCGTCGATTAGCGCGGCGAACTTCTCGCGGCCCTTCACGCGGATGCGCTTCTCGCCATCCTTGATCATCGTCGTGCCTTTGATGATCTGGTCGGGATCGACGTTGGCGAAGCGGCAGAAGGCCTCGAGCA
>CXWL01077843.1_pt1 | contig 11267 bp, 8 predicted proteins | sample 590931 | NCBI WGS metagenome assembly CXWL01 (sample SAMEA3498368, study PRJEB10139) | groundwater metagenome | biome: water well; material: biofilm material | place: Germany | collected 2015-04-27 | reverse complement strand
CGCGACGCCGGCCGCGAGCGCGCCGAGCAGGAACGCCGCGCCGACGCCACCCGCGCGCCGTCGCCGATCTACCTGGGCGACAAGATCGTCATCGACGGCAGCGCGCTGTCGCCGGACGGCCGCTGGCTGCTGCTGGTAACCGCGCCGAAGGTCACCGAAAAAGGCCGCATCGGCAAACTGCCGCGCTACATCACCGAATCGGGCTACGAAGAATTCGACGACCAGCGCACCCGCGTCGGCCGCAACATGCCGGCGCCGCACACGCTCAAGCTGATCGACCTGTCGACCCGTGCGGTGCGCGACCTCCCGTTCGACACCCTGCCCGCCATCGCGACCGATCCGCTGGCGGCGATGCGCGCGGCGCAGAAACTCGATCCGCTCAAGGGCAATCGCGCGGTGCGCATCGACGACGACGGCGCGGCGATCCAATGGAGCGCCAGCGGCGCGCAGGCCGCGCTGATCGTGCGCTCGGTCGACAACAAGGACCGCTGGATCGCGACGGTGGACCTGGCGGCGGCGAAACTCAAGCCGGTGCATCGGCTGAGCGACGCCGCGTGGATCAACAACGGCAACAACGACTTCGGCTGGCTGCCCGATAACAGCACGCTGTGGTACCTGTCGGAAGAAAGCGGCTACTCGCACCTGTACACCATGGCGGCCGACGGCAAGGCGCACGCGCTCACGCAGGGCAAGTGGGAGGCGACCGCCATCGACTGGTCGGCCGACGGCGCCACCGCGTACATGCTGTGCAACCGGAAGACGCCGGGCGAGTACGAAGTGTGCGCGGTGTCGGCCAGGGATGGCGCGATCCGCGAAGTGACCGCGCTGGGCGGCGGCGTCGAGCGCTTTGCGCTGTCGCCGGACCAGGGCAAGCTGCTGGTGCACTACTCGTCGAGCTATGTGCCGACGCAGATCGCGACCGTAGCTGCGCGCGGCGGTGCGGCGCTGACGCTGACCGATACCCGCAGCGCGGACTTCAAGGCGCGCCAGTGGATCGAACCGCAGTATGTGGCCGTACCGTCGACGCATGGCGCGGGACCGATCTGGGCCAAGATGTATCGCCCGGCGCAGCTCGAACCAGGTAAAAAATATCCGATCGTGATGTTCGTGCACGGCGCCGGGTACCTGCAGAACGTCAGCAAGCGTTATCCGAACTACTTCCGCGAACAGATGTTCCACAACTTGCTGGTCGAGCGCGGCTACATCGTGCTGGACATGGACTACCGCGCGTCGAAAGGTTATGGGCGCGACTGGCGCACGGCGATCTATCGCCAGATGGGTTATCCGGAACTCGAGGACTACATCGACGGTGTGAACTGGATGGCCGCGAACCAGCAGGGCGACCTGAAAAACGTCGGTGTGTACGGCGGCAGTTACGGCGGCTTCATGACCTTCATGGCGCTGATGCGCGCGCCGGAGACGTTCAAGTCGGGTGCTGCATTGCGCCCGGTGTCGGACTGGACGACCTACAATCACGACTACACCGCGAATATCCTGAACACGCCGGAGCTCGATCCGGAAGCGTATAAAAAATCGTCGCCGATCGAGTACGCGGACCAGCTGCGCGGCAACCTGCTGATCGCGCATGGCATGGTCGACGATAACGTGTTCTACCAGGATTCGGTGCGCATCGCGCAGCGCCTGATCGAGTTGAAGAAGGACCATTGGGAGCTGGCCAGCTACCCGCTCGAGCGCCACGGATTCGTGCAGCCGGAGAGCTGGTACGACGAGTATCGAAGGATTTATCAGCTGTTCGAAAGGACGCTGAAACAGTAAGCAAAGGCGCCTGCGGGCGCCTTTTTTGGTTTGGGGTCTGCCCCCGCGGGGTCAGACCCCGGTGCAGCTCCCGGCGGACCTGCGCCATCTGCATACACTGCAACGATTGCCTTCCACCACCATCGCGCCAAGCAAAAAAGAAACATCACGGCGATCCCCTCCTTCCCTGATCTACAGCAGCGTCCGCTTGACCCGCGCCGATACTGTTAAGGCTGCTAATGCGACAGCATGTGCGCACATCGTTTATTTACAGGAGGATGCAATGGCACGCTTTGGTGTGGAAGGAATCCGATATTTCAATCATGCACGCGCGGCCGGCGTCAGCACGGCAGGCGACCTGACTTATACATTCAACCGAGCGAACGGCATCGACGGCAAGCTGCGCTCCGCGGGCCATACCCGCGCCTTCTATTGGAGCAATACCAACTGCTGGGAAACCGACATCCGCGACACCGACAAAGGCGGCGACGACGTGCACTGGGCCGACGACGTCGACCTGTTCTGGATCGAAACCCACGGCAACCATGAAGCCGACGGTCGCGCGCGCCTGCTCTACGACACGCCGCAAACCAATTGGCGCACCTTCTCGGACCAGTGGCAGCTGGGCGAAAACTGGAATGCCGAGTGGGTCATGGCCTACTCCTGCGACACGGTCGACCGCAACCGGGTCACCGGCTTGTGGAACATCTTCGCCCGGCTGCACATCTATTGCGGCGCCTGGGAAACCATGTGGGATGGCATCACGACGGATGAATGCGGCGAGGACGTCGGCGACAACCTGATCCACGGCGACACCGTCTGCCACGCCTGGCACAACGGCGTGTCGGACTGGTGGGTGGACAACCATCCGATCACGGTGTGCGTGGGCGATGCCGCCACCTGGAACAACGGCAACATCCGGTGGGATCGCAGCTACCTGAACCGCGATCATTTTTGGGGCCACGGCAATGTCGATCCGGACCTTGGTCCGGCCCAGCAGGCCTGCATCTTGTGGTACTGGACGGAGGGTTGAGACATGGACGCACAACTTTTGATACAGGGCCTGACCGCAAGCGCCGTCAACGTGCCCGCCGCCGCCGATATCATCGCGGTCCAACAATTTTCGCTGGACGAGCTGCAGTCCCGCACCAGGCACCCGCTGGCGGTCGTTTCTGCGACCCAGGAAGACGACTGCGTGCTCGATCGCGGCGACTGGGTTTCGGCGGATGACCAGACCTCGGTGCGCCTTGCGCAAGGCGCCCGCGCGGTGCTGTACCACGCCTCGGGCGCGATGCAGTATGTCTCCGCGCTGACGCCGCTGCAAGCGCTGTTCAAGAGCGTCACGGACAAGGAGACCCTGACGCGGCAGGTGAACGAAGTCGCGAAGAAGCTCAACATCCTCGAGTGGGCGGGCGACCAGGGCAGCATTGCCTTCGAGCGGCTTTGGCAAATGAAGGCCCAGGGCGCCGACATGACCGGCAAGATATCGGAGCCGGTGCTGAGCCGGATCGTGGGCGCGTATCGCCATTCCGTCGCCGGCATCCCGGTGCTCGGTGCGGCTTCGGTGGCGCTGCGGCTGGCCGGGAATGGCGCGGTCGATGCGCTGTCGGTGCAGGTGCGGCCGAGCGCTTCCGAACGGATCGACACGGCCAAGATCATCGAGCCGGAACTGGCGGCGCGGCAGTTGGCGCTGCAGCTCATTAGTTTGCTGGGGACCGGCAGGGAGCAGTTGCCTGGCGACGTGATCGAATCGCAGACCATGCAGTTCGGTTATCTCAACCTGGGCAAGCGCAAAGCGCAGCGGCTGCTGGCGCCTGCGTTCGTGGCGCAGGTGGTGTTGCGGCACAAGCTGGAACGGCAGGCGTATGTGCTGGCGGTGTCGGCGACGGAGAAAACCTATCTGCCGATATGCTCGCGCGGTGACGACGGTCTGGCGACCGGTACGCGCGGGAGGTGTTAGCAGCGTGCCGGACCTCATCGCGAAATCGCCCCTAGCCCGTCGTCCTCGCGAAGGCGGGGACCCAATTTCGTAGCGGCACCACGGAATTGGATCTCCGCGCGCGCGAGGAGTCTTTGCCGCACAAAGGCAATGACGGTATAAGGGTGATGCTTACACCGCCAAAAAATCCAGCAGCGTCAGCGCAACCACTTTTGTCGCCTTGCGCAGGTCTTCCAGCGCCAGCTTCTCGTCGGCCTTCTTCGCATTCGATTCAGGCACCGTGCGCGGACCCGCACCATACAGCACCGCCGGGATTCCCTGCTCGCCGTACAGGCGTGCGTCCGCATACAACGGCGTACCTTGCGCTGTAATCTCTTCACCAATCACTGCACGGCCGTTCTTCTGCAGGCTGGCCACCAGCTTCTCCGACCCCGGCAACGGGCGCAACGCATGCGACAGCAGGAGCCGCTTGATCTCGACCCGAATCCCCGGCAATCCCCGCACCGCATTCTCGATCAGCGCGCGCACGCGCCCCTCCACCGCCACCGGATCTTCTTCCGGAATCATGCGGCGGTCCATCTTCAGCACGACCTTGCCGGGAACCACATTGGTATTGGTGCCGCCATCGATCCGGCCCACCAGCATGGTCGGCGAATCGATGCCCGGCACCTTCGACTTGATCTTCTTCAGCTCCGGCAGCTCGCCGTAGATCGCGTTCAGGATGCGCGTGGCCGCCTGCAACGCATCGTGGCCAGTCTCCGGCATCGCGCCGTGACCCGATTTGCCGTGCACCGTCACCTCCAGCTGCAGGCAGGCGTTGTGCGCGGTGACGATGTTGTAGCTGAAGCCCGCCGCGATCACGAAATCGGGCTTGGTCAGCTTCTGCTCGAGTAGCCAGCCCGGGCCCAGCAGCCCCCCGAATTCTTCGTCGTACGTGAAGTGCAGTTCCACGCCACCCTTGAGCGGCACACCCGCCGCCTCCAGTGCGCGTACCGCAAAAATGAAAGTCGCGAAATCGCACTTCGACACCGCCGCCGCGCGACCGTAGATATAGCCGTCCTCGATCACGCCACCGTACGGCGGATGGGTCCAGCCCTCTCCCGGCGGCACCACGTCGCCATGCGCATTGAGCGCGATGGTCGGCCCGCCCGCCTGGTACGGACGGCGCACGATCAGGTTGGTGATGCTCTCCATGCCGTAGTCGTGCACCGCCTGCGCCGGCACGGCGTGCTTCTCCGCGGTCCAGCCGAACGCCTCGACCATCCCGGCCACCGCCTCCGCATGCGGCGCGTTGTTCCCCGGCGGCGTATCGGTCGGGATTTGGATCACGTGCTGGAGGAAGGCGACTTCCTCGTCGAAGTGGGCGTCGATCCAGCTGCTCAGTTTTTCTTGTGCTTGCATGTCAGTCCCTATTTGGCGCCGGCTTCGAACCAGGCGCCCACCTGCGCGCGTTCGGCGTCCGTCATGTTGGTCAGGTTCGCAATCGGCATCGCCTTCAGCTGCACCGCCTGCTGGTAGATCTTCGCCGCATTCTGGTGGATCAGTTCCGGGTTGTGCAGCATGATGCCGGCCGGCGCGGTGGCAAAGCCTGGCTGGGTCGGATGATCCGAGTGGCACGCCACGCAGCGCTGCGCGATGATCGCCTGCACCTTCGCGAACTGCGCGGCCGGATCGTTCGAGGCCGCACCCGCGACCGGCGCCTTCGGTGCGATCGCCACCGCCAGCGCCAGCAGCAGGGCCACGCCCGCAATCGGATAGCGCCACTCGGTGCGGCCTTTGTGCCGCAGGTTGAAGAAGTGGCGGATCAGGACACCGGCCGCCATGATCACGGCCAGCACCGCCCATGCGTGCTGGTGGCGGTAGGTCATCGCGTAATGGTTGCTGATCATGATGAACAGCACCGGCAAGGTGAAGTAGTTATTGTGGACGCTGCGCTGCTTGGCGCGCAGGCCGTGGATCGGGTCCGGCTTGCCGCCGGCCGCCATCGCGGCGACCATCTTGCGCTGGCCGGGAATGATCAGCATCAGCACATTCGCCACCATGATGGTGCCGATCATCGCGCCGACGTGGATATAGGCAGCGCGCCCGCTCAGGTACTTGTTCAGCACCCAGGCGCTGGCGGTGAGGAAGGCGAACATCACGATCCCGAACGCGACGTCGCGCTGGCCCAGCCTGGAGCGGCACAGCAGGTCGTACACGGTCCAGCCGACCAGCAGGCTGGCAAGGCCGATGCCGACCGCCTGCCAGCTGGTGAGATCGGCCACCGACTTATCGACCATCATCGCCTGCGCGTTGAAGTAGTAGACGATGGCAAGCAGCGCAAAGCCGGACAGCCAGGTGGAATAAGCCTCCCACTTGAACCAGTGCAGATCCTTCGGCAGTTCAGCCGGCGCCACCAGGTATTTTTGCGGGTTGTAGAAGCCGCCGCCATGCACCGCCCACAGTTCGCCCGCCACGCCCTTCTTCGCGAGCTCGGAACCGGGAGCCGGCGGGCGGATCGTGTTGTCGAGCCAGACGAAGTAGAACGATGCACCGATCCAGGCGATGCCGGTGATGAGGTGCAGCCAGCGCACCAGCAGGTTGAGCCAGTCGAGCGCGTACGGGATCAGATATCCGAAAACTTCCATGGGGTTCCTAATTGCGGGTGCAGCGAAAACAGTGGCGGGAGTGTAGGGAAGATAGCCTGATTCCCCCGCCACGACATGAAAAATGGCGTATATTCGACATAATCGATTCCATATACTCAACATGGCCAGCTTACCCCAACACCTCGACCTGCACCTGATCCGCATCCTGTACCTGCTGCTGGTTGAAAAAAACGTCTCGCGCGTGGCGCTCAAGCTCAATCAGCCGCAGCCATCGATTTCGGCGTCGCTGCGCAAGCTGCGCGAACTGACCGGCGATCCGCTGCTGGTGCGCGGCGCGCGCGGCATGGTGCCGACCCAGCACGGCGAGAGCCTGCTCAAGCCGGCCAAGCGCATCCTCGACGAGACCGAGAGCCTGTTCGTCAAGAAGTCGCCGTTCGTGCCGCAGGAAGAGGCGCGCACCTTCCACATCGCCGCGCCCGATTACCTCGACAGCCAGTTCCTGCCGAACGTGGTGGCGGCGCTGCGGCGCGGTTCGCCCAACAGCCGGGTAGTGATCCACAGCCTGGGGGCCGGCGTCGACTACCTGCGCATGCTGTCGGACGGCGACATGGACCTGGTCATCGCCAACTGGGACGAGCCGCCCGCGCACCTGCACATCTCGAAGCTGTTCGAAGACCCGATCATCTGCACCATGCGCGCCGACTGCCCATACGCCAAGCGCACGGCGAGCGACGCGATGACGGTCGAGGATTACCTCAGCCTGCCGCACGTGGCGCCGTCGCAGATGGTGCCCGGGAATCTCGGCGTGATCGACTCTTTCCTCGAGCGCCAGGGCATGCAGCGCAATGTGGCGGTTGAGTCGCCCTACTTCGGGCTGATCCCGTACATGCTGACGCAGACCGACCTGGTCCTCACCACCGGGCGCCAGTTCATGCGCTTTTATGAAAAGACGCTGCCGCTGAAGAGCTTCACGGTGCCGGTCAAGTTCCCGCCGATGCGCTTCTATCAGCTATGGCATGAGCGAGTGCACCAGGCGCCCGAGCACAAATGGCTGCGCGACCAGGTCAGCGCGGCAGCCAAGGCGTTGCTGAAGTAAGCGGTATATGAAGCCATTGAGCCGCGCCATCAGCGCGCTCTTATGAAGCTGGCCCGGCCAGCCTATATCATCGAACGCATGAATGATCGGACAACAACGCCATGACGACACTATCTGAACTGAACAGCTGCAGCGAGGCCGCCTTCGCCGACACACTGCGCGGCATCTACGAGCATTCGCCGTGGATTCCGCAGCGCGCCGCGCACAAGCGGCCGTTCGCGACGGTAGCCGCGCTCAAGCTGGCGCTGCAGGCGGCGGTCGCCAGCGCCACGGAGGACGAGCAGCTGCGCCTGATCCGCGCCCACCCTGAACTGGCCGGCAAGGCGGCGATCGCCGGCCAGCTGACGGAAGAGTCGGCCATTGAACAGGCCAGCTCGGGCCTGAACCTGTGCAGCGCGGAGGAATACGCGATGCTGCACAAACTGAACGCGGACTACAACGCCAAATTCGGCTTCCCGTTCATCCTCGCGGTGAAGGGGCCGGACGGCAATGGGCTGACGCGCCAGGCGATCATCGAGACCTTCACGCGGCGGCTGAAGAACCAGCGCGCCGATGAGATGGGCGAATGCCTGCGCCAGATCCACCGCATCGCCGAGCTGCGCATCAACGACCTGCTTCAGGTGCAGCTGGACTTCGGCCCGGCCATCATGCAGTGGTCCGAGATCATCGGCGCGTGGAGCGACATGGAAGACGGCCTGACCTGCTCGTACATGACGCCGGCGCACCGGCGCACCGCCGCCCAGCTGGCCGAGTGGATGCGCGAAGCCGGCATGGAAGCGCAGGTCGACGCGGTCGGCAATGTGGTGGGACGCTACCTGTCCGATCAGCCGGACGCGAAGACGCTGATCACGGGTTCGCATTACGACACGGTGCGCGACGGCGGCAAATACGACGGCCGGCTCGGCATCCTGCTGCCGCTGGCGATCGTGCGTCACCTGCACCATCGCGGCGAGCGCCTGCCGCTCCACCTTGAGGTCATCGGTTTCGCCGAAGAAGAAGGCGTGCGCTTCAAGAGTACTTTCCTGGGCAGTAATGCGATCGCGGGACAATTCGACATGGCGCTGCTCGACGCGGTCGATGCGGATGGCGTCAGCATGCGCGAGGCGCTGGCCGACACCGGACACGACGTGAATGCAATCGCCGGCATCGCGCGCAATCCGGCTGATTTGCTGGGCTTCGTCGAGGTGCATATTGAACAGGGTCCGGTGCTGCTGGAGCATGGCCTGGCGGTGGGCGTGGTGACGGCGATCGCTGGCAGTTCGCGCTACCTGGTCGAGCTGACCGGGCTGGCCAGCCACGCGGGCACGACGCCGATGAACATGCGCAAGGACGCCGCCGCGGCAGCGGCCGAAATCGTGCTGCTGGTGGAGAAGCGCTGCAGCCAGGGGGCGTCGCTGGTTGGCACCGTCGGGCAGCTGGAGGTGCCGAATGGGTCGGTGAATGTCATCCCGGGCCACTGCAAGCTGTCGCTGGATATTCGCGCGGCCGATGATGCGGTGCGGCTGGCGGCGGTGAAGGATGTCCTCGACGGGATTGCGGAGATCTGCGCGCGGCGGCGGGTGGAAGCGAGCATCAGGCAGGTTCTGTCGGCGTCAGCGGCGCCGTGTGCACCGTGGTTGATGGATCAGTTGGGCGCGGCCGTCGAGCGCGCCGGCCTTCCGCGTTGTGACCTGCCTTCGGGCGCGGGGCATGATGCGATGGCGATGGCAAAGGTGATGGATGTGGCGATGCTGTTCACGCGATGCGGGAACGGGGGGATCAGCCACAATCGGCTGGAGACCATGACGGCGGATGATGCTGACATTTCGGCGCGGGTGCTGCTCGATTTCTTCCGTTCGTTTCAGCAGCGCACCCGGGTCTGACCGCGCGGGGTCAGCCCCCCAGACCCGCACTCAAAACCGTCGTCTTCGGGAAAGCGAGGACGACCTGTATCGGCTAGTTATGGCGTCAACACAACCTTCCTGTGGTGACCTTCGGCCCGGCGTCGACCACCCCGCCCATGAACTCGTGGCCGAGGATGTCGCCGCTCTTCATCGCGGGGATTTTTCCCCGGTACATATGCAGGTCCGAACCACAGATCGCGGTGGCGGTGATCTTCAGGATCACGTCGTCGAGCTCCTGCAGGATCGGGTCCGGCACAGTATCGGCCTTGACGTCGTCGCTTCCGCGGTAAGTGAGCGCTCGCATTGAATCCTCCTGAATGGTCTGTTGAGGGGCCGGATCGGCCGCACGAATGGCAAACCTACCAATATTGAATCGATGTACTCGTCGGAGGGACTCTGTCAGCGAAGCAGGAGTTGGCCGACAATTACGGAGGCATTCAATGCACCATTATGGTGCATAATTCATCAATAACGGTGCAACTTGCAGATCGCGCGACAAATTCAGGTGCAAAGCCCCGCACTGAAATGGCACGTTTTTTGCTCTATTCCAACCCATCGGCAAAATGCTGCACACTTTCAGGGAGTTTTTGGATGGACGGATACAAAACAGGAGCGGACGCACTATTCATCATGCTCGGCGGAATAATGATCCTGGCAATGCACGCCGGCTTCGCGTTCCTCGAGCTGGGCACGGTGCGCAAGAAAAACCAGGTCAATGCGCTGGTCAAGATCCTGGTCGACTTCGCGATGTCGACCATTGCGTACTTCTTCGTCGGCTACAGCATCGCTTACGGCATCAACTTCTTCGGCGCCACCGATACTCTCATCGCGAAGAACGGCTACGAACTGGTGAAGTTCTTTTTCCTGCTGACCTTCGCCGCCGCGATCCCGGCCATCGTCTCGGGCGGCATCGCCGAGCGCGCGAAGTTTTATCCGCAGATGATGGCCACCGCCCTGCTGGTCGGCCTGGTCTACCCGCTGTTCGAGGGCATCGCATGGAACCACCGGTTCGGCGTGCAGGCCGCGTTCCAGGCGCTGTTCGGCGCCGAGTTCCACGACTTCGCCGGCTCGGTGGTCGTGCACGCGGTGGGCGGCTGGGTCGCGCTGCCGGCGATCCTGCTGCTCGGCGCGCGGCGCGGGCGCTACACCAAGGAAGGTAAGATCGCTGCGCACCCGCCATCGTCCATCCCGTTCCTGGCGCTCGGCGCGTGGATCCTGACGGTCGGCTGGTTCGGCTTTAACGTGATGAGCGCGCAGACGCTCGACAAGATGAACGGCCTGGTCGCGGTCAACTCGCTGATGGCGCTGGTCGGCGGCACGCTCACCGCGCTGGTGATGGGCCGGAACGATCCCGGCTTCGTCTACAACGGCCCGCTGGCCGGCCTGGTGGCGGTGTGCGCAGGCTCGGACCTGATGCATCCGCTGGGCGCACTGGCGACCGGCGCCGTGGCAGGCGTGATTTTCGTCTGGATGTTCACCTGGACGCAGAACAAATGGAAGAAAGACGACGTGCTGGGCGTCTGGCCGCTGCACGGCCTGTGCGGCGCGTGGGGAGGTCTGGCCGCCGGCATCTTCGGCAGCAAGGCGCTGGGCGGGCTTGGCGGCGTGTCGTTCCTGGCGCAGTTGTCGGGCACCGCGTTAGGGATCGCGATCGCCTCCGCCGGCGGCTTCGCGGTCTACGGACTGATTAAAGCCACGGTCGGCCTGCGCCTCGATCCGGAACAGGAATTCGAAGGCGCCGACCTTTCGATCCACAACATCAGCGCCACCCCGGAGCGAGAGACCTCGTTCTAACTTGCCCCAGCGGTCTGCCCCAGGGGTCAGTGCCGACATTCGGACACGGCCTCAGCGATAAACGTCGATGCATCGCGGTGAACAGTCGGGTCCGTGTCCGAATGTCGGCACTGACCCCAGGGGTGCTAGCCCGCGACTACCTTGGCCCGGTCCAGCATCGCGTGCAGCAGCACGTTGCAGCCGGCTTCGAGGTGGTCCGATTTCGCATCCTC
>CXWL01114082.1_pt1 | contig 11268 bp, 9 predicted proteins | sample 590931 | NCBI WGS metagenome assembly CXWL01 (sample SAMEA3498368, study PRJEB10139) | groundwater metagenome | biome: water well; material: biofilm material | place: Germany | collected 2015-04-27 | reverse complement strand
TTGTTTACCAAGGAGTTTTCCGTTTCGACTGCGCCGGAAGTGGGGCGAATTATAGACAGATATAATTCGCCGTCAACCACTACTTTCATATTTCTGTCATATCGGTCAAAAAACCTTCAAAAACGCAAAAGCCGGCCCCAAGGGGCCGGCCTTCTGCTACAGCGCCTTACAAACTAGGAAAGGCAAACTGCGACGCTTCATGGCTGGCCCGTTGCGGCCAACGCTGGGTAATCGCCTTGCGACGGGTGTAGAAACGCACCCCATCCGGCCCATAGGCATGCAAGTCACCAAACAGCGAGCGCTTCCAGCCGCCGAAGCTGTGATACGCCACAGGCACCGGTAGTGGAACGTTGACACCCACCATACCCACCTCAATCTCGTCACAGAACAGCCGCGCAGCCTCACCGTCACGGGTAAAGATGCAGGTGCCGTTACCGTACTCATGATCGTTGATCAGCTGCATTGCCGCTTCCAGGCTATCAACCCGGACCACACACAACACCGGCCCGAAGATCTCTTCCTTATAGATGCGCATCTCAGGCGTCACGCGATCAAACAGGCTGCCGCCCAGGAAGAAGCCTTCTTCATGCCCGGTAACACTCAAACCGCGGCCGTCGACCACCAGCTCAGCGCCCGCCGCCACACCGTCTTCGATATAGCCGCTGACCTTATCCCGCGCCTGCCCCGTCACCAGCGGCCCCATGTCCAGGCCACAGGTTGTGCCCGCACCAATCTTCAGCGCCTTGATCTGCGGCACCAGCTTGGCGATCAATGCATCCGCCACCTGATCACCCACGCACACCGCCACCGAGATCGCCATGCAACGCTCACCGCAGGAACCATAGGCGGCACCCATCAGTGCGCTGACGGCGTTATCGAGGTCCGCATCCGGCATCAGCACGGCATGGTTCTTCGCCCCGCCCAGCGCCTGCACGCGTTTGCCGCGCTTGGTCGCCTCGGAATAGATGTACTCGGCAATCGGCGTCGAGCCCACGAAGCTCAATGCTTTCACTTCCGGCGCTTCGATCAACGCATCCACCGCGCCCTTGTCACCGTGCACCACGCTCAACACGCCTTTCGGCAGACCGGCTTCCTGCAGCAGTTGCGCAATCAACAGCGTCGAGCTTGGATCGCGCTCCGATGGTTTGAGGATGAAACAGTTACCGCAGACAATCGCCAGCGGGTACATCCACAGCGGCACCATCGCCGGGAAGTTGAACGGGGTAATGCCCGCCACCACGCCCAACGGCTGGAAATCCGACCAGGCATCAATGTTCGGGCCCACGTTGCGGCTGTACTCGCCCTTGAGAATCTCCGGCGCCGAGCACGCGTACTCCACGTTCTCGATGCCACGCTTGAGTTCACCGGCGGCGTCTTCCAGCGTCTTGCCGTGTTCTTCGCTGATCAATTGCGAGATACGCGCTTCGTTCTGCTCCAGCAATTGCTTGAAACGAAACATCACCTGGGCGCGCTTGGCCGCCGGGGTGTTGCGCCATGCCGGGAATGCCGCCTTGGCCGAATCAATCGCGCTTTGAATGGTTTCGCGACTGGCCAGCGGCACCTGGTGGATCACCTGGCCAGTCGACGGGTTGTACACATCGGCAGTGCGGCCGCTGTCGCTGACCATCTGGCCATTGATCAAATGCTGAATAACGCTCATGCAGGGCTCCTGAAAAGTTGTTCTATATAGAAGGAGAAATCAGTCGATTTTGTTCAGCACTTCGCCGACCGCGTCGAACAGACGATCCAGGTCCTGCGGCTTGCTGTTGAAGGTTGGCCCGAATTGCAGGGTGTCACCGCCAAAGCGCACGTAGAAACCGGCTTTCCACAAGGCCATGCCGGCCTCGAATGGACGCACGATGGCATCGCCATCACGCGGCGCAATCTGGATCGCACCGGCCAGGCCGTAGTTACGAATGTCGATCACGTTCTTGCTGCCCTTCAAGCCGTGCAGCGCATTCTCAAAGTGCGGAGCGACTTCGGCTACGCTCTGCACCAGGTTTTCCTTCTGCAATAAGTCCAATGCCGCCAGGCCAGCGGCGCACGCCACCGGATGTGCCGAGTAGGTGTAGCCGTGGGGGAATTCCACTGCGTACTCCGGCGTCGCCTGGTTCATGAAGGTCTGGTAGATCTCGCTGCTGGCAATCACGGCGCCCATCGGGATCGCGCCGTTGGTGACTTGCTTGGCGATACACATCAGGTCCGGGGTCACGCCGAAGCTGTCGGCGCCGAACATCGAGCCGGTACGGCCGAAACCGGTGATCACTTCGTCGAACACCAACAAGATGTTGTGTTGATCGCAGATTTCACGCAGGCGCTTGAGGTAACCCTGTGGCGGCACCAGCACGCCAGCCGAGCCGGCCATCGGTTCAACAAACACCGCCGCAATGTTGGAAGCGTCATGCAACTCGATCAGCTTGAGCAGCTCATCGGCCAAGGCGATACCGCCCAACTCCGGCATGCCACGGGAGAAGGCATTGCTGGCCAGCAGGGTATGCGGCAGGTGGTCAACATCCATCAAGCCCTGACCAAAAATCTTACGGTTACCGTTCACACCGCCCAGGCTGGTACCGGCGATGTTTACGCCGTGGTAACCACGGGCACGGCCAATCATCTTGGTCTTGGTGGCCTGGCCTTTTAGACGCCAGTACGCGCGCACCATCTTCACCGCCGTATCGGCGCACTCGGAGCCGGAGTCGGTGAAGAACACATGGTTGAGGTTACCTGGGGTCAGGTCGGTGATCTTTTCCGCCAGTTGAAAGGACAACGGATGACCGTATTGGAAGCCCGGGGAGTAGTCCAGGGTGCCGAGTTGCTTGGCCACCGCTTCCTGGATCTCCTTGCGGGTGTGCCCGGCGCCGCAGGTCCACAGGCCCGACAACGAATCGTAGACCCGACGCCCCTTGTCATCGATCAACCAGCTACCTTCGGCGCCGACGATCAGGCGCGGGTCACGCTGGAAGTTTCGGTTGGCGGTGTAGGGCATCCAGTGGGCATCCAACTTGAGTTGGCTGGCCAGGGACGAAGGGGCGTTTTCGGGCATGTTCATCAGCAAAACCTCGCAGGGCAAAAGGCAGCGTCGGGATTGAAAAGCGTTCTTGCAGCTAAATTGCCACGGGGATAAAGTCGGTGAAATTCAACTCTTCTAACCTTCAGTCAGGCCTTCACTAAACTATGAGCAGCCGTCGACCCGACCCACTGGCCCAAGTCAGCGACTTCGATATCCGCCTGCTGCGCATCTTTCGCAGCGTGGTCGAATGCGGCGGGTTCTCGGCGGCGGAGACTGTGCTCGGCATCGGCCGCTCGGCCATCAGCCAGCAGATGAGCGACCTGGAGCAGCGCCTCGGTTTACGGCTGTGCCAACGCGGCCGCGCCGGGTTCTCGCTGACTGAAGAGGGCCGCGAGGTCTACCAGTCGGCGCTGCAGCTATTAAGTGCACTGGAAAGCTTCCGTACTGAGGTCAACGGCCTGCACCAACACCTGCGCGGTGAGCTGATCATCGGCCTCACCGACAACCTGGTCACCCTGCCCCACATGCGCATCACCCACGCCCTGGCACAATTGAAGGAACGCGGGCCGGACGTGCAGATCCAGATCCGCATGATCGCGCCCAACGAAGTCGAACAAGGTGTACTCGACGGCCGCCTGCATGTCGGCGTGGTGCCCCAGGCCAGCGCTCTGTCGGGGCTCGAATACCAGCCGCTGTACAGCGAACGCTCGCTGCTCTACTGCGCGGTTGGCCACCCCCTGTTCTACGCCGACGACAAGCAATTGGGCGACGAGCGCATCAACAGCCAGGACGCCATCGCCCCGACCTTCCGCCTGCCCGCCGAGATCCAGGCCCATTACCAGGCGCTCAACTGCACCGCCAGTGCCTCGGACCGCGAAGGCATGGCCTTCCTGATCCTTACCGGGCGTTATATCGGCTACCTGCCCGACCACTACGCCAGTCTGTGGGTGCAACAAGGCCGACTTCGCGCGCTGAAATCGGCTACGCGTTTTTACGATTTAAGCCTGGCATCGGTCACGCGCAAAGGTCGCCGCCCCCATTTGGTGCTGGAAAGCTTCCTGGAAAGTCTGGCCGCAACGCGCTAACTCGGGCCTCACGCAAAAAGCTGAGCAACTGGACAGCTTTTTGCAAGGGTGCAAGGACCTTGAACCGTCCGCCTCGAGTTAACTCGCCATGCCACCAGAATCCACCAGCCCCAGCGACCTGATCTACGGCCTCAACGACCGGCCCAAACCCGCAGCCGCGTTATTGGCTGCCCTGCAGCATGTGCTGGCGGCCTTCGTCGGCATCATCACCCCGCCGCTGATTATCGGCTCCACCCTCGGCCTGACCGCCCACCTGCCCTACCTCATCAGCATGGCGTTGATGGTGTCCGGCGTAGGAACCTTCATCCAGGCACGCAGGCCGTTTGGCATCGGCGCCGGCATGATCTGCCTGCAAGGCACCAGCTTTGCGTTTCTTGGCGCGGTGTTGTCGGCGGGGTTCCTGGTCAAGCAACGTGGCGGCAGCCCGGAAGACATCCTGGCGATGATCTTCGGCGTGTGCTTTTTCGGTGCCGCGGTGCAAATCGTGCTGAGCCGCTTTATCGGGCAATTGCGCCGGGTCATCACACCGCTGGTGACCGGCATTGTGATCACGCTGATCGGCATCAGCCTGATCAAAGTCGGCATCACTGACCTCGGCGGCGGCTTCAATGCGCCGGACTTCGGCGCGCCCACCAACCTGGCGCTGGGGCTGTTCGTGGTGCTGACAATCATCCTGCTCAACCGCTCGAACACCCCATGGGTGCGCCTGTCGGCAATCATTATCGGCCTGGCCGTCGGCAGTGTAGCGGCGTGGTTCAGCGGCAAGCTGGTGCCTCAGGCCCTGCCGGACCTGCCTCTGGTCAGCCTGCCGATCCCGTTCCGCTTCGGTTTCAACTTCGACTGGAGTGCTTTCCTGCCCGTCGCGCTGATTTATCTGATCAGCAGCATCGAAACCGTAGGTGACCTGACCGCCAACTGCATGATCGCGCGCCAGCCCATCAGCGGCCCTTCTTATATAAGCCGACTCAAGGGCGGCGTACTCGGCGATGGCGTGAGCTGCATGATTGCCGCCACCTTCAGCGCCTTCCCCAACACCACGTTCGCGCAGAACAACGGTGTGATCCAGCTCACCGGCGTGGCCAGCCGTTACGTGGGCTTATATATCGGCGTGGTGTTGTTCTGTCTCGGTTTGTTTCCGCTGATTGGCGCCGTGCTGCAGCAAATCCCCAAACCGGTGTTGGGCGGTGCGACCCTGGTGATGTTCGGCAGTGTGGCCGCCGCCGGCGTGCGTATCCTCGCCCAGGCGCCGCTGGACCGCCGCAGCATGCTGATTATCGCCACCTCGTTCGGCGTCGGCCTGGGCATCGCCGCCCAACCGAACCTGCTGCACTTGATGCCCACCCTGGTGCAAAACCTGTTCGACTCGGCCATCACCAGCGGCGGGCTTACGGCCATTGTGTTGTGCCTGTTGTTGCCGGAAGCCAAAGCGACCGCCACTGCCGCAAACCGCACGTCGGAAAACGACAGCCTGGAATCGCTTTGACGGTTTTATTGCATCGGGACTTGTCTGGGGCTTGAGGGTGGGTTATCTGTGCACACGTCGCCATCATCGATCAGCACGGAAACCTCCATGAGCCTCGAAGTTCCTGCCCACAGCAACCCCGCCGGTAAACCTGCCAGCCGCATTCGGCAAAAGAACGAACAAGCGATTCTCCAGGCGGCTGAGGATGAGTTCGCGCGCCATGGCTACAAAGGCACCAGCATGAACACCATCGCGGCCAGTGCCGGGCTGCCGAAGGCGAACCTGCACTACTACTTCACCAACAAGCTGGGCCTGTACATCGCAGTGCTCAGCAATATCCTGGAATTGTGGGACAGCACCTTCAACGCCCTGACCGCCGACGACGACCCCGCTGTAGCGCTGACCCGCTACATTCGCACCAAGATGGAGTTTTCCCGGCGCCAGCCCCAGGCCTCGCGCATCTTCGCCATGGAGATCATCAGCGGCGGTGAATGCCTTACCGAATATTTCAGCCAGGACTACCGCGCCTGGTTCAGCGGCCGTGCCGCGGTGTTCCAGGCCTGGATGGATGCGGGCAAGATGGACCCCATCGACCCGGTACACCTGATCTTCCTGCTGTGGGGCAGTACCCAGCACTATGCCGACTTCGCCACCCAGATCTGCCGCGTCACCGGTCGCACCAAGCTGACCAAGCAGGACATGGAAGACGCCGGCACCAACCTGATCCACATCATTCTCAAGGGCTGCGGCATCAAGCCAGCCTACTGAAGACGGGACTTATGCCTTTCACGCTCACCGGTCTTTGCGAGTTTCGCGAAGAAATACGCAAAAGCCGCTTTATCACCCTCGCCGCACCGATCACCAGCGCGCAGGATGCCCAGGCGTTTTTCGAGCAACACAGTGATTTGAACGCCACGCACAACTGCTGGGCCTGGAAACTGGCCGATCAATACCGCAGCAATGACGACGGCGAACCTGGCGGCACCGCTGGCCGACCGATCCTGGCGGCCATCGAGGCGCAGGGGTTTGATCAAGTCGCGGTGCTGGTGATTCGCTGGTACGGCGGCATCCAACTGGGCACCGGCGGCCTCGCCCGTGCCTACGGCGGCGGCGCCAACAAATGCCTGCAGACTGCCGAACGCATCGAATTGATCAGCCGTGTGCCCTTGAGTTGCGCCTGCGGGTTTTCCGAATTGAACCTGGTCAAGCTGCGCGTTGCCGAACTCGGTGGGCTGGTGGTGGAAGAATCCTTCACCGCCAACGGCGTCGAGCTACAACTCGCCCTGGGCGAAGCGCACATCGACACCCTGCAAATTCAACTCGCCGACCTCAGCCGTGGGCGTATCCTGCTACAACGTTGAACTCCCTGAACCGCGACTCCAAAGGAAGCTTTTCATGTCTACGCCAAAAACCGCACTGATCATCGGCGCCTCGCGCGGCCTGGGCCTTGGCCTGGTCAAACAATTGCTCGAGGACGGCTGGGACGTGACCGCCACCGTGCGTGACCCCAGCAAAGCCGATGCCTTGAAAGCCGTGGGCCCGGTGCAGATCGAGAAGCTCGACATGGACGATCAGCAAGCCGTGATCGCCCTGAACCAGCGCCTCAAGGACCACACCTTCGACCTGCTGTTCGTCAACGCCGGCGTCAAGGGCCCGGCCAACCAGGAGCCTGGCCACGCCACCCTGGCGGAAGTCGGCCAACTGTTCTTCACCAACGCCGTGGCGCCGATCAACCTGGCCCAGCGTTTTGTCGGGCAGATCCGCAAGGACAGCGGCGTGCTGGCCTTCATGAGTTCGGTGCTGGGCAGCGTGACCATCCCCGACGGCTCCGACCTGGCGTTATACAAGGCGAGCAAGGCCGCGCTCAACTCGATGACCAACAGCTTTATTACCCAACTGGGTGATCACAAGTTGACCGTGCTGTCGCTGCACCCGGGCTGGGTGAAAACCGATATGGGCGGCGAAAACGCGCATATCGATGTCGACACCAGCGTGCGCGGCCTGGTGGACCAGGTGAATGCCTACACCGGCAAGGGCGGCCATCACTTTGTGGACTACAAGGGCGACACCATCGCCTGGTAAATGCTGCTGATCAAAATGTGGGAGGGGGCTTGCCCCCTCCCACACTGATCGCGTCAACTCCCCTACCGTAGACTAGCTCTCGGACTACACGTAATCTAACGCCCTCGCCCTCCCCGGCGACCCTGGATCAGCAGACAGGGCAACACTGAGCTGGCAAACCTGAACCCATCATTCAGAGGAGCCGGCCAATGCCTGCGACCCGTATCTGGTTAAAAAACCCCCTCGCGATTTTCACTGCCAATGGCCTCGACGCCCGTGGCGGCCTGGTACTGCAAGACGGTGTGATCACCGAAGTGCTGGGCTGGGGCCGCGAACCTGCCGTGCCCTGTGCACAGGTGTTCGATGCCCGCGAGCATGTGATCCTGCCTGGGCTGATCAACACCCACCATCACTTCTACCAAACCCTGACCCGCGCCTGGGCGCCAGTGGTCAATCAGCCGTTGTTTCCATGGCTGAAAACCCTGTACCCGGTATGGGCGCGGCTGACCCCGGAAAAACTCGCCCTGGCGACGAAAGTCGCGCTCGCCGAGTTGCTNNGACCATCATTACCTGTTCCCCGACGGCCTGGAAAACGCCATCGATGTGCAGGTAGAAAGCGTGCGCGAGCTGGGCATGCGCGCCATGCTCACCCGCGGTTCCATGAGCCTTGGCGAAGCCGACGGTGGCCTGCCGCCGCAGCAGACAGTGCAAGAGGGCCAGGTGATCCTCGACGACAGCCAGCGCCTGATCCGCGCATACCACGAGCGCGGCGACGGCGCGCAGATCCAGATCGCCCTGGCGCCCTGCTCGCCGTTCTCAGTCACGCCGCAAATCATGCGCGCCAGCGCCGAACTGGCTAATCAACTCGACGTGCGCCTACACACCCACCTGGCGGAAACCCTCGACGAAGAAGACTTCTGCCTGCAACGCTTCGGCCTGCGCACCGTGGATTACCTCGACAGCGTCGGCTGGCTCGGCCCGCGCACCTGGCTGGCCCACGGCATTCACTTCAACCCGGACGAGATCGCACGCCTTGGCGCGGCCGGCACCGGCATCTGCCATTGCCCAAGCTCGAATATGCGCCTGGCCTCCGGCATCTGCCCGACCCTGGATCTGCTCGCCGCCGGCGCGCCCATCGGCCTGGGCGTAGACGGTTCGGCCTCCAACGATGCGTCGAACATGATTCTCGAAGCGCGCCAGGCCCTGTATATCCAGCGCCTGCGCTACGGCGCGGAAAAGATCACCCCAGAAGGCGTGCTGGGCTGGGCCACCAAAGGCTCGGCGCAGTTGCTGGGGCGTACGGATATCGGCGAATTGGCCGTAGGCAAACAGGCCGACCTGGCGCTGTTCAAACTTGATGAGCTGCGCTTCTCCGGCAGCCATGATCCGATTTCGGCGCTGCTGCTGTGCGGCGCAGATCGGGCGGATCGGGTGATGGTTGGCGGCGAGTGGCGGGTTATTGATGGGCAGGTGGAAGGCCTGGACNNTCAAAGGCTTAATCGCTGATCACACCCAAGCAGCAAGGCAGTTGATCGCAGGAACTTGAGCCAAACATTGATCAAAATGTGGGAGGGGGCAAGCCCCCTCCCACATTTGCCCTGCTGCGGCCTTACAACCCCAATAGCGACAACATGATAAATGTCGCAAACAACACAAAATGCGTCATCCCTTCGATGGCATTGGTTTCACCATCGTTAAGGTTGATCGCACTGACAATCAACGTGATAAACACCATCACGGTCTGCACCGGCGTCATCGCCATCTGGAACGGCTGGCCAGTGTAGAGCGCCATGGCTTCCATCACTGGCACGGTCAAAATCACTGTCGACAGCGACGCGCCCAGTGCAATGTTGACCACCGACTGCATGCGGTTGGCCAGCGCCGCGCGCAACGCGGTCAGGATCTCCGGCGCCGCCGAAATGGCCGCAACCACAATCGCGGTGATCACCGGCGGTGCGCCTGTGCCTTCCAGGCCCAAGTCCAAGGTCTTGGACATCACCTCGGCCAGCGCGCCAATCACAATCACGCCAAACACCAGGGTGCCGATGGAGAACGCCAGGTTCACTGGCGGCGCCTGCTCTTCTTCCGGCAGTTTCTTGCGGCGTTTTTCCGGGTAGCTGTAGCTGAAAAAGTAACTGTGCGGCCCCACCTGCATACGCAGGAACAAGGTGTAGAGCACCACCATCGCGCCGATGGTGAAGGCCGAGTAAATTTTCCAGTCGGCCTCGGGGATGAATTCCGGCACCACCATGGAAACGCCCATGGCGGTGAGGATCATCACGCTGTAGGTGCGTGCCGAGTCATCGTTGTAGGACTGCTCACCATGCTTGATGCCGCCCATCAGCGCGGCCAGGCCGAGGATGCCGTTGATATCGAGCATTACCGCCGAGTAGATCGTGTCGCGCACCAGGGTTGGCGACGGCTCATTGCTCATCATGATCGCCAGGATCACCACCTCCACCAGCACGGCGGCGAGGGTCAGGATCATGGTGCCGTAGGGGTCGCCGACTTTTTCCGCGAGTTGCTCGGCGTGGTGCGCCACGCGCATCGACGCCACCACGATAAAGCCGATCAGCACCACGCCGGCCAGCAGCGCCACCACTTGCCCGCTGTGGAGCATCCAGTGCTCCAGCGGGTAGGCGGCGATGGCGGCAATCAGCGCCAGTAGCATGAATTTTTCTTGCTTGAGGGATGTGAACATTCCGGGCCTTATCAAACAGCGAATCGGTCATTGATGGGGTACAGACTACGGCACGCTGCTAACGTTTCGTTACACCTTAGTTCACGCCGCCCTTGCGCGAATTAAACCAATACTCTCCTGCCGGTCAGGTTTTGCCGATTATTTCAGCCATGACCTGTAGAATGCCGCCATTGCACCTGATGAGATTTTAAAAATGTACGATTGGCTCAACGCCCTGCCCAAGGCTGAACTGCACCTGCACCTGGAAGGTTCGCTGGAGCCCGAGTTGCTGTTCGCCCTGGCCGAACGCAACAAGATTGCGCTGCCGTGGAACGACGTCGAAACCCTGCGCAAGGCCTACGCCTTCAACAACCTGCAGGAGTTTCTCGACCTGTATTACAAGGGCGCCGATGTGCTGCGCACCTCCCAGGATTTCTACGACCTGACCTGGGCGTACCTGCTGCGCTGCAAAGAGCAGAACGTGATCCACACCGAGCCGTTCTTCGACCCGCAAACCCACACCGACCGTGGCATCCCGTTCGAAGTGGTGCTCAACGGCATCGCCGCTGCACTCAAGGATGGCGAGCAGCAACTGGGCATCACCAGCGGTTTGATCCTCAGCTTCCTGCGCCACCTCAGCGAAGAAGAAGCCGAGAAAACCCTCGACCAAGCGCTGCCGTTCCGTGACGCGTTTGTTGCTGTCGGTCTGGACAGTTCCGAGATGGGTCATCCGCCGAGCAAGTTCCAGCGTGTGTTTGATCGAGCTCGCCACGAAGGCTTCCTGACCGTTGCCCACGCTGGCGAAGAAGGCCCGCCGGAGTACATCTGGGAAGCCATCGACCTGCTGAAAATCCAGCGTATCGACCATGGCGTACGCGCCATCGAAGACGAGCGCCTGATGCAGCGGATCATCGACGAGCAGATCCCGCTGACCGTGTGCCCGTTGTCGAACACCAAGCTTTGCGTGTTC
>CXWL01022609.1_pt1 | contig 11269 bp, 10 predicted proteins | sample 590931 | NCBI WGS metagenome assembly CXWL01 (sample SAMEA3498368, study PRJEB10139) | groundwater metagenome | biome: water well; material: biofilm material | place: Germany | collected 2015-04-27 | reverse complement strand
GGAGTGTGCCGAGGGCCTCAACCAGGCAGCCGGCTTCCTGCGCGCGGGCTTGTTCAAGCGCTTGCACATCCACACGGTGCCGACCTTGCACTTTGTGTTTGACCGCACCACGGAGCGTGCGGCCGACATGAACGCCTTGATCGCGCGCGCGGTCTCGTCTCGCGCCAAAGAGGACTGAAGCCCATGAATGCGCCACGTGCACGGGTTGCCAGGCGCCCCGTGCATGGGGTGCTGCTGCTGGACAAGCCCTTGGGCCTGTCTAGCAACGACGCCCTTCAAAAAGCCAAGTGGCTGCTTCGCGCGGAGAAGGCGGGGCATACCGGCACGCTGGATCCCTTGGCGACCGGGGTCCTGCCCCTTTGCTTTGGAGCGGCCACCAAGTTCAGCCAGTTGCAACTGGACGCCGACAAGTGCTATGAGGCCGTTCTCCAGCTTGGTGTCAAGACCAGCACGGGTGACGCCGAGGGCGAGGTGATCAAGGAGCGCCCGGTGCACGTGACGCCACAAGAGGTGGCCACCGCCGTGCGACGGTTGACCGGCGTGGTGGCGCAAATGCCGCCCATGTACAGCGCGCTCAAGAAGGACGGCAAGGCCTTGTACGAGTACGCTCGCGCCGGCATAGAGGTCGAGCGGGCCACGCGCGAGATTACCGTTTATGAACTGAATGTGGACTTGTCGCTTCTGGAATCAGCGCAGCCCGCCATCAGGATGAGAGTGCGTTGCAGCAAGGGCACCTACATTCGCACACTCGGTGAAGATCTGGGCGAAATGTTGGGCTGCGGCGGGCATCTGACCGCCCTGAGGCGCATTACGACCGGCGGCTTTGACGTGGCGCGAGCCCACACCCTGACCACGCTGGAGGCCATGACGGAGTCCCAGCGCTTGGCCTGTTTGCTTCCTGTTGACGCCCTTCTGGTTGGGCACCAGTCAATTCACCTGGACGGGCCCAACACGCAGCGCTTCTTGAGTGGTCTGCGCCGTCGCGGTGACTGGGCTGATGCGGCTCAGGTTGCGGTGTATGCCGAACAACCTGCGGCCTTGCTTGGCAGCGCCCACGTGCAGGGTGGTGAGTTGATCCCGGACCGTTTGCTCAACCCCCTAGAAATAGAACAATCCCATGCACAGTGGCAAACCGCTGGTGCAGAGCCCTTTTTATACCTGGCGCGGCAGACCGCGGCGGCATCGCCGCCCGCACTGCCTTCAACAATCTGAGGAAACCATGAGCACCAATCAAATTCGCAACATTGCCATCATCGCCCACGTCGATCATGGCAAGACCACCATGGTTGATCAATTGCTGCGCCAGTCCGGTACCTTCGCGCAGCACGAAAAAATTGTCGATACCGTGATGGACAACAACGCTATCGAAAAAGAGCGCGGCATCACGATTCTTGCCAAGAACTGTGCCGTGACTTGGGAAGGCACGCACATCAATATCGTTGACACACCCGGTCACGCTGACTTTGGCGGCGAGGTCGAGCGCGCGCTGTCCATGGTCGATGGTGTGGTGCTGCTGATTGACGCCCAGGAAGGTCCGATGCCGCAGACTCGCTTTGTCACCAAGAAGGCGCTGGCGCTGGGCCTGAAGCCGATTCTGGTGGTGAACAAGGTGGACAAGCCCGGTGCGCGCCCCCAATGGGTGGTCAACGCCGCGTTCGATTTGTTCGACAAGCTTGGCGCCACGGATGAACAACTGGATTTCCCAGTCGTCTATGCCTCGGGCATCAATGGCTGGTCGTCGATGGAAGAGGGCGCGCAGGGCGAACAGTGGGGTCCCGACATGTCGGCCCTGTTTAATACCATCCTCCAACATGTGCCGCACCAGCAGGGAGACCCTGACGCGCCACTGCAACTACAGATTTCCGCGCTCGACTTCTCGACCTTTGTGGGTCGGATTGGGGTTGGCCGCATCAGCCAGGGCACGATCAGGCCCATGATGGACGTGGTGGTGATGGAAGGTCTCGATGGCAAGCCGATCAAAGGCCGTATCAACCAGGTGCTGACATTTCAGGGCCTGGAGCGTGTGCAGGCCACGGATGCGGGTCCAGGCGAAATTGTGCTGATCAATGGGCTGACTGAGATCGGCATTGGCGTGACCATCACCGACCCCGCCAACCCAGCGCCACTACCCATGCTCAAGGTGGACGAGCCGACGCTGACCATGAACTTCTGCGTCAATACCAGCCCGCTGGCCGGTCGTGAAGGTAAGTACGTGACCAGCCGCCAGATCTGGGACCGGCTGCAAAAGGAGCTGCAGCACAACGTGGCCTTGCGCGTCAAGGAAACCGACGAAGAAGGTATCTTTGAAGTCATGGGCCGCGGCGAACTGCACCTGACGATTTTGTTGGAGAACATGCGCCGCGAAGGTTTTGAGATGGCCGTGAGCAAGCCGCGCGTCGTGTTTAGGGATGTGGATGGCGTGCGCCACGAACCGATCGAAATGGTGACCGCGGACATCGAAGACCAACACCAGGGTGGCGTGATGCAGGCCTTGGGCGAGCGCAAGGGTGACCTGGTCAACATGGAGCCGGACGGCCGTGGCCGTGTGCGTCTGGAATACCGCATTCCCGCCCGTGGCCTGATTGGCTTCACCAATGAGTTCATGAACCTGACGCGTGGTTCCGGTCTCATCTCGAACATCTTCGACAGCTACGAGCCGTACAAGGGGGAGATTGGCGGGCGCAAGAATGGCGTGCTGATTTCCATGGACGCTGGCGAGATCTTTACCTATGCGTTGGGCAAGCTGGATGACCGTGGCCGCATGTTTGTTCGCGCCAATGATCCGGTGTACGAGGGCATGATTGTTGGGATACACAGCCGCGAAAACGACTTGGTGGTGAACGCCACGCGCACCAAGCAGTTGACCAATTTTCGGGTCTCCGGCAAGGAAGATGCCATCAAGATCACGCCGCCGATTGAGCTCACGCTGGAGTATGGCGTCGAGTTCATCGAAGATGACGAACTGGTCGAAATTACGCCCAAGTCGGTACGCCTGCGCAAGCGCTATCTCACCGAAGGCGAACGCAAGCGCGCCGGCCGTTAAACCCGAGGCTTTGCGGGACAGACCGTGGCGACAAGCGTCCTCGGCTCCCGCCGATTCCGGGGCGGTGCGCAAGCTCTGTCCTCGACTGATTAGGGTGTGTTCTTGCACTTGACTCACAACCGCGCGGTCTTTCTGATGGTGGCGGTGGCCCTGATGTGGTCCACTGCCGGGGTTGTCACGCGCCACCTGGAGTCCGCGCGCAGTTTCGAGATCACCTTTTGGCGGGCTCTGTTCACGGCCGTGTCGCTGTTGGTGATCCTGCCGTTCTTCCAGGGACGGGCGGTTTTCCGCAAGGTGGCCCAGGGCGGGCGCGCGTTTTGGACATCGGGCGTGTGCTGGAGCGTCATGTTTACCGCCTTCATGGTGGCGCTGACCCTGACCAGCGTCGCCAATGTACTGGTAACCATGTCGATTGGGCCGCTGTTGACCGCACTCCTGGCGCGCATTGTCATAGGCCATCGTGTGCCCTTGCGGACGTGGGTGGCCATTGTCGTGGCCGGGGGCGGTATCGTCTACATGTACGCGGCCCAACTCGCCGAGGTTTCCTTGTCGGGAACCCTGGTTACCCTGTGCGTGCCCCTGGCAGGCGCCATCAACTGGACTCTGACGCAGCACGCGCATGCACAGGGTCACGATGTTGACCTGATCCCGGCCGTATTGGTGGGGGCAGTGCTATCGGCGCTGGCCACCTTGCCCTTGGCCTACCCGTTTTCAGCCACGGCGCACGATTTGGCGCTGCTGTCCTTTCTTGGGGTCGGCCAACTGGCAGTGCCGTGCGTGTTGTCGGTCATTTGCGCGCGCGTGCTCAAGGCACCCGAGATATCGCTGCTGGCTTTGCTGGAGGTCGTGTTCGGCATTCTGTTGGCGTGGCTGGGCGCGGGTGAAGTGCCGGCGCCCGCGGTGCTCACTGGTGGTGCGCTGGTGATTGGCGCTTTGGTTGTGAACGAATTGATTGGATGGAGGCTGCGGCAATGACTCACGGCGCAATGGCGGGAACCCTCGACGTGCTGACGGAGGTGAGGGGGCAAGTGGGCTGCATCACCCTGAATCGGCCCAAGGCGCTCAACGCCTTGTCACTGTCGATGATCCGTGCGATCACCCAAACTCTGCTGACCTGGCGTGATGATCCAGGCGTCAAGGCTGTCGCGGTGCGCGGCAGCAACAAGCATGGCGTGTTTGGCGCGTTCTGCGCGGGTGGGGACATTCGCTTCTTCCATCAGGCTGCGTTGGCAGGCAACCCGCAGTTGGAGGATTTCTTCACCGAAGAATACGCCCTCAACCACCTTGTTCATAACTACCCCAAGCCATTTGTCGCGTTCATGGATGGCGTTGTCATGGGCGGCGGCATGGGCATCAGTCAGGGCGCCAGTTTGCGCCTGGTGACCGAGCACACCCGCATGGCGATGCCGGAGACCATGATTGGTCTGTTTCCGGATGTCGGTGGCGGCTATTTCCTCAGTCGCTGCCCGGGACGAACTGGTGAGTGGCTGGCTCTGACAGGCGAGACCGTCGGCGCGGGCGATGCAATCAACTTGGGTCTCGCTGATCGGCGTCTGCCGTCATCCCAGTTGGCGGATGCTTGGCAGGCTTTGGCTACCCTGGATCTTGATGGAGCAGACGCGCTACAGGGCTGGATCGAAACCTATTCGACCGTGCCCGCTTATGAACCGATCAAGGAGCGGGCCGACATCGATCAGTTCTTCTCGCTGGCAACGATACCTCAGATCATCACGGCCTTGGAGTCATCGGACTCGGCGTGGGCGCGGTATACGGTGGCGATTCTGCGCAAGCGTTCCCCGCTGATGCTGCACGTGGTGCTAGAGCAGGTTCGCCGCGCCCGCGGTATGAGCCTGGCCGATGACCTGCGCATGGAGCGCGACATGGTGCGCCATTGTTTCAACACGCATCATCTCGCGCGCAGCGGCGCCACCAGCGAAACCGTGGAGGGCGTGCGTGCGCTGGCGGTGGACAAGGATCAGAGCCCGAAGTGGATGCCAGCCCGGATCGAAGACGTCACTGCGGAGATGGTGGCACCGTTCTTCGAGAGCCCGTGGCCAAAACACGCCCATCCCTTGGCGCACCTGCGTTGATGCCCGACTTGGGCCCACGCAAATACGACGAGCTTACCGGTTGCGATCTTTCATGGCGCGCTCGACCTCGCGCTTGCCTTCGCGGTCCTTGATGGTGTCGCGTTTGTCGTGTTCGGCCTTGCCCTTGGCCAGGGCAATGTCGATCTTCACCTTGCCCGCCTTCCAATGCAAGTTGAGCGGCACCAGCGTATAGCCCTTTTGTTCGACCTTACCGATCAAACGCTTGATTTCCTCCCTATGCATCAGCAGTTTCTTGGTGCGCAGCTTGTCCGGGCTGATGTGCGTCGAGGCCGTATTGAGCGGATTGATTTGCAGGCCAATCACAAACAGCTCGCCGTTGCGAATCACAACATAGCCGTCAGTAAGTTGTACCTTGCCTTCGCGTAGCGACTTGACTTCCCAACCTTCGAGGACCAGGCCGGCTTCGAATCTCTCTTCGAAAAAGTAGTTGTAGGCGGCCTTCTTGTTGTCGGCGATGCGGGCAGCGGTATCGGGTTTTTTGGCCATAAGATGAATCTGGGGTTGTCAGGCGTTCGCACAAGGCTTGTCTACAATCCCGCGCAGAACTCCATTCTATGAAAACCGTTCACAAGTCCGTCCTGATCTGGTACAGCCCGCAAGAAATGTACGCCTTGGTGACGGACGTGGATCAGTATCCAGCCTTCTTGCCCTGGTGTGATCACGCCAGGTTGATCGACACCCATGATGGCGGTGTCACCGCCGAACTCGGAATATCGTTCAGCGGCATTCGTCAAACCTTCACCACCCGCAATGTACTTACGCCAGACCGTCAAGTTGCAATGAAGCTGGTGGACGGGCCTTTCAGTCGACTCGATGGGGAGTGGAACTTCTACGCTTTGGGTGATGGTTCGCAACGCGCCTGCAAAGTGGAATTGACGCTCAACTATGGCTTTGGCAACGCGGCCCTTGGCAAGCTGGTGGGCCCGGTGTTTGACAAGATCGCGGCCAGCCTGGTCGACGCATTCGTCAAACGCGCCGCCCACGTTCATGGTGAGTAAGCCGAGACTGTGTGTTACGGTGGTTTATTCACCTGGCGCGGGCCAGGTGATCGAGAGGGCGCTTGAATTGCCCCATGGCAGCACGCTGAGCGACGCCGTGCAGGCGAGCGGCTTCTTGAACGACTGGCCCGAGCTTGCCAACACGGGCGCACTGACCGGAGTGTGGGGACGCAGGGTTCCCCCGGAGCAGGCTTTGAAGGCGGGAGATCGCGTCGAGATTTATCGCCCACTCAAGGTTGATCCAAAGGCATCCCGACGGGAGCGGTTTTCGAAGCAGGGTGTTCGAACCGCGGGGCTGTTTGCTCGCCCCGCCCCGCCAGCGAAGCTGGACAAGTAGTCCGGTCTCATTTGCAGTCAGCGTCGATCACCGCCTGAACACGTTTTGATTCGGCCGCGCGGGCTGATTCGTCCAGCATCTCGCGCTCACCTTTTTCGTTGGTACGCGCAATGCGGATGCCCGATTCATAGGTTGCCTTGGCTTGCTTGGCCCGCACGCAGTTTTCCGCCTTGGCTTGGGCAACCTGCTCTTCCTGGGCCTTTTTCTTGGCTAACTCGGCTTGGGCTGCCTTCTTCTTCTTTTCTTCAAGCTCCTTGTCCATGCCGCTGCCCTTGGGGCCGCTGGCGGTAGCGGCCGCCGCCGACGCCGCAACCGCGGGCTTGTCGGCACCATCCGGCACGACAGGGGCAATCTGAGTTGGCATCGTGCTCCGTCCGGCGGGTTGCCTGAGGATGCTTTTGGCCGGAATGCCGGTCGGCGGTGGCCGGTCGCTGTAGACCTTGCGGCCATCCTTGTCCAACCACTGCCATTGGGCGAACAGGGAGGTTGAAACCGTGCAGGCCACAAGGACCAGCCCCGCTTGGAAAAGTCGTATGGCGTTCATGTCGCGAGTTTAGCGCGCCAAGGCCTGAATTGCGCCACTGCCGCGCCGTTTGGCGTGTCGACGTGTCCGTTTGTCGCGGCAACCCGTTGCCTTTTGGGTGGGGGGCCGCGAGTACAATCGACTTTTTGGAGCTTTGACATGCGCCTGCTCGGAAAAGCGCTCACCTTCGACGATGTATTGTTGGTGCCAGCGTTCTCCCAAGTCCTACCCAAGGACACCTCTCTCGCCACCCGTTTTTCTCGCAATATCGCTTTAAATTTGCCGCTGGTGTCCGCCGCGATGGACACAGTCACCGAGGCTCGCCTGGCGATTGCCATTGCCCAGGAAGGTGGCATAGGCATCGTTCACAAGAACCTGACGCCCAAGCAACAAGCGGCCGAGGTCGCCCGGGTCAAACGCTACGAGTCAGGCGTGCTGCGTGATCCAGTGGTGATCACCCCCAGCTTCACCGTGCGCCAGGTGATCGATCTGTCGGCGGAACTCGGCGTATCCGGCTTTCCGGTTTGCGATGCTGGCAAAGTGGTTGGCATTGTGACCGGGCGCGATCTGCGCTTTGAGACACGTTACGACCTGCCGGTGAGTCAGATCATGACCCCACGTGAGCGACTGGTGACCGTGCCCGATGGCACCACGCTGCTTGAAGCCAAGGCCCTGCTCAATAAGTACAAGCTGGAGCGACTGCTGGTTGTCAACGATGATTTCGAGCTCAAGGGCTTGATCACGGTCAAGGACATCACCAAGCAGACCAGCTTCCCCAACGCTGCACGCGATGCGTTTGGCAAGTTACGGGTTGGCGCCGCGGTTGGCGTGGGCGAGGGCACCGAAGAACGCGTCGAAGCGCTGGTGCGCGCCGGTGTTGATGCCATTGTCGTTGACACCGCGCATGGGCACAGCAAAGGCGTGATCGATCGCGTGCGCTGGGTCAAGCAAAACTACCCCCAGGTGGATGTCGTAGGCGGCAACATCGCTACCGGCGCGGCAGCCTTGGCACTGGTGGCGGCGGGGGCAGACGCCGTCAAGGTTGGCATCGGTCCGGGCTCGATCTGCACCACGCGCATTGTCGCGGGAGTCGGCGTGCCACAGATCATGGCCATCGACAGCGTGGCCACGGCGCTCAGAGGCACCGGTGTGCCCTTGATCGGCGACGGTGGCATTCGCTACAGCGGAGATATTGCCAAGGCGATTGCCGCTGGCGCCAGCACGGTCATGATGGGAGGCATGTTTGCTGGAACCGAAGAGGCGCCGGGGGAGGTGATTCTGTATCAAGGCCGCAGTTACAAGAGCTACCGCGGCATGGGCAGCATTGGCGCGATGCAGCAAGGCAGCGCCGACCGCTATTTTCAGGAATCCAGCACCGGTAACCCCAATGCCGACAAGCTGGTTCCAGAAGGCATCGAAGGTCGCGTGCCCTACAAAGGGTCGATGGTGTCAATCGTGTATCAGATGGCCGGTGGAATCCGCGCCAGCATGGGGTACTGTGGTTGTTCCACCATTGAAGAGATGAAGGAGCAGGCGGAGTTCGTCGAGATTACCTCCGCCGGCATTCGCGAGAGTCACGTGCATGACGTGCAGATCACTAAAGAAGCGCCTAACTACCGGGCGGAATAGTGGAACACCCCCAACACCAGTGGCCCGGCAAAGCCGGTTCCACGGTGTTTCTGGGTTTAGGCACGTGGATCGGCAGAATAGTCTATGCAACACCAAAAAATCCTAATTCTCGATTTCGGCTCCCAGGTCACCCAACTGATCGCCCGCCGGGTGCGCGAAGCGCATGTGTTCTGCGAGGTGCATCCTTGCGATATGAGTGACCAATGGGTGCGGGATTACGCGGCCGACGGTCAGCTCAAGGGCGTCATCCTGTCTGGCAGCCATGCCAGTTTGTGGGAGGACGAAACCCTGCGAGCGCCGATGGCGGTGTTCGAGCTGGGCGTGCCCGTGCTGGGCATCTGTTTTGGCATGTACGCCATCGCCGAGGCCTTGGGGGGCAAGGTGGAAGGCGGCCACAAGCGCGAGTTCGGCCATGCCGAGCTGCGCGCCCGTGGGCACACCCAATTGCTCGACGGCATCGCCGACTACACCAGCGCGGAAGGCCACGGCATGCTGCATGTGTGGATGAGTCATGGCGACAATGTGACGCAGATGCCAGCCGGCTTCAAGCTGATGGCCACCACCGACAGTTGCCCCATTGCCGCCATGGCCGATGAGGAGCGCAAGTTCTATGCCGTTCAGTTTCACCCCGAGGTCACTCACACCAAGCAGGGCGCGGCAATATTGAACCGCTTTGTGCTGGATATCTGCCAAACGCGCGCCGACTGGGTAATGGGCGGCTACATCGAGGAGGCAGTCGAGCGCATTCGCCTCCAAGTTGGCAACGAGGAAGTGATCTTGGGCCTGTCTGGCGGCGTCGATTCTTCTGTCGCGGCCGCCCTGATTCACCGAGCCATTGGCGAACAGCTAACCTGCGTCTTTGTGGACCATGGATTGCTTCGCCTCAATGAGGGCGACATGGTGATGGACATGTTTGTGGGCAAGCTGCATGCCAAAGTAGTTCGTGTCGACGCCAGCGCGCAATTTCTCGGACAACTCGCTGGCGTGAGCGATCCAGAAGCCAAACGCAAGATCATCGGGCGCGAATTCGTGGAGGTGTTCAAAGCCGAGGCCAGCAAACTCAAGAACGACCAAGCGCGTCATGTGGCTTGGCTCGCGCAAGGCACGATCTATCCGGACGTCATCGAATCCGGTGGCGCGAAATCTAAAAAGGCCGTGACGATCAAGAGCCACCACAATGTGGGTGGCCTGCCCGAGCAGTTGGGCTTGAAGTTGTTGGAGCCGCTGCGGGAGCTGTTCAAGGACGAAGTACGCGAGTTGGGTGTGGCCCTCGGACTGCCCCATGACATGGTCTACCGCCATCCGTTCCCCGGCCCCGGCCTGGGCGTGCGCATCCTGGGTGAAGTCCGACAAGAGTACGCCGACTTGCTGCGCCGGGCCGACGCCATTTTCATTGAGGAGTTGCGCAATTTCCGGGACGAATTGACGGGCAAGACCTGGTACGACCTCACCAGCCAGGCCTTTACCGTGTTTCTGCCGGTCAAGAGTGTCGGTGTGATGGGTGATGGCCGGACCTATGACTACGTGGTGGCCCTGCGCGCGGTGCAAACCAGCGACTTCATGACTGCCGACTGGGCGGAACTGCCCTACGCGCTGCTCAAAAAGGTGTCGGGTCGGATCATCAATGAAGTGCGTGGCATCAATCGGGTGACCTACGATGTGAGTTCCAAGCCGCCCGCGACGATTGAGTGGGAATGAACCGATAGCTGCTCAGCGTCGAACCGCCGGCTGTGGGTGTGACAAAGCCAAATCGTTGATGCACAATGAAACCATGACCTACGTGAATGCCATCGAACATTCTGCGGAAACCGATTTCCTGGATTTGGTGGATGACACCCGCGCGTCGGTCGTTGAAGTTGGGGCGGTTTGGCGATTGTTGATTGTTGACGACGAACCCGATGTCCACCGCGCAACCACGTTTGCCTTGAATGGCTTGTCGATATTTGGGCGTTCGCTGGAGTTTCTGCACGCGTACTCGGCTGAACAGGCCACTGCCATTCTGCGTGATGAACGCGACATTGCCGTAGTGCTGCTTGATGTCGTGATGGAGCGCGAGGACGCCGGCCTGGCCTTGGTGAAGGTGATTCGCCAGGACCTGAAGTTGACCGATTTGCGCATCATCCTTCGAACCGGCCAACCCGGTTATGCGCCCGAGATTGAGACCATTCACGCCTTTGACATCAATGATTACAAAACCAAATCGGAGCTGACTCGGGCCAAGCTCTACGCCACTATTACGGCCGCCTTGCGGACCTACGATCAGATTCGCGCGCTGGACGACCTGGCGTTCTACGACCACCTGTCGCGTCTGCCCAATCGCAATCGCTTCATCAACCTGATTGATGAGCGATTACGCATGGGGGAGGTTGAAGACGTGGTGATCGCCATTCTGGACATCGACGATTTTTCGGAAGTCAACGATGCACTGGGACACCAGCAGGGCGACCGTCTGCTGCAGGCCATCGCCGAGCGGCTCACCAGCTCTTTGGGTGCTACATCGGTTGTCGCGCGTATTGGCAGCGACGCCTTCGGGTTGATGGGTCCATCAAGTTCGGTCGACCCCATAGCGTTGCTGGATCTGTTTCGCCTGCCGTTCCTGGTCCAGGATGATTCGATGATGGTCACGGC
>CXWL01029794.1_pt1 | contig 11270 bp, 3 predicted proteins | sample 590931 | NCBI WGS metagenome assembly CXWL01 (sample SAMEA3498368, study PRJEB10139) | groundwater metagenome | biome: water well; material: biofilm material | place: Germany | collected 2015-04-27 | reverse complement strand
CCATCGCCCAGGCCTTCGCCACCGCCACCGCCGAATCGCTGGCCGCTTTCGGCAACGGAGATCTCTTTCTCGAGCGCTACGTCGAGAAGCCCCGCCACATCGAGATTCAGATTGTCGCCGATGACCATGGCAAGGTCATTCACTTGGGCGAACGCGAGTGCTCGGTACAGCGGCGCCACCAGAAACTCATCGAAGAGAGCCCGTCGCCGGCGGTGAGCCCCGAGCTGCGCGAAGAGATGGGCCGCATTTCGGTGAAGGCCATGGAACAGATTGGCTACACCAACTTGGGCACCATCGAGTACCTGATGGACGAGAAGGGCCGCTTCTATTTCATGGAAATGAACACCCGCGTGCAGGTGGAGCACCCGGTGACTGAAATGGTGACCGGTATCGATTTGGTGCGCACCCAGATTCAGCTTGCCGCGGGAGAACCGCTCAAGCTCGAGCAGAAAGACGTGCGCATCAGGGGCGCGGCCATCGAGTGCCGCGTCAACGCCGAAGACCCCACTACCTTCGCTCCATGGCCCGGCAAAATCACCGCCTACAGCGCGCCCGGTGGCTACGGCGTGCGCGTCGATTCGGCGGCGTATGAGAATTACACCGTGCTGCCCCATTACGATTCGCTGCTCGCCAAGCTCATCGTTCACGCTGATGATCGCCCGCTCGCCATTCGCCGCATGCAACGGGCCTTGGGCGAGTACGTGGTGCAGGGTATTCGCACCAACATTCCTTTTCATCGGGCGGCGCTCGACGAAGAGGCCTTTTTGCAGGGGGAGTACGACACCCGCTTCGTCGAACGGCTGCACGCCTCGGAAACCGGGCGTTCGAGGCTCAAGCAGGCTATCGAAGAGACTCCGTAGGGCTGCTAAAGTCTTGGCCCCACGTTACCCACTCTGGTAGCGTCCCCGCGACCGTTGCACGCGAGCCAGTTCACCATAAATAGCGAGTCTTTCTAGGCCCTTGGACAAGAACAAGATCATCGAGGCTGCCGCGAAGCTGGTCGCGAAAGGCGCCTACGACAAGGCCATCAAGGAATACCAAAAGATTCTGGACGCAGATCCGAAGGACGCTCGGATTCTCCAGAAGATGGGTGAGCTGCACCAAAAGAAGAACGAGAACTCTCAGGCCGCCCATTACTTCACCAAAGTCGCCGAGGGGTATTCGACCGACGGCTTCTTTTTGAAGGCGGTCGCGCTCTACAAACAGGTGTTGAAGCTCGACCCATCATTGGTCGACGTCAACATGAAGCTCGCCGAGCTCCATCAGCAACTGCAGCTGATGGGCGAAGCGATGTCGTACTTTCAAATCGTCGCCAACCACTACGACAAGACTGGCGATTCGCGGCGCTCGCTCGAGATCTTGCGCAAGATGGTCGATCTCGACCCCGACAACGTGGCCTCGCGCATCAAGCTCGCCGAGCTCTATTCGCGCGAGGAAATGAACAAAGAAGCGATCACCGAGTTTCGCCGCGCGGCTGATCACCTAAAGAAAAACCACCGGGTCGACGATTACCTGCGCGTCGCCGAGCGCATCAGCGCACTCGAGCCCGGCAATTTTCCCCTCGCCAAGGAACTGGCCGAAACCTACCTCGCGCGCGGTGACCAGAAGCGGGCGCTCGCCAAACTGCAGATCTGCTTCAAGGCCGACCCCCGCGACATCGACACCTTGAAGCTGCTCTCGACCGCGTTTCAGGGGTTGGGGCAGACCTCGAAGACGCTCTCGGTCTTCAAAGAGCTGGCCAAGGTTTATTCAGACAACGGGCGTACCGCCGACGCTGACTCGGTGTGGAAACAGGTTGGGGCCTTAGACCCTACCGACGCCGATTTCGTCGCGCGCAAACCCGCGGCGCGCATTCCCACCCCTGCGCCGGTGCCGCCGCCTGCGAGAAATGCGTCTCGGCCCGCCCCGGCGCAAGAGCCCGCGGCAGCCGCCCCCAAGGTTGACAGCCTCGCCAAGCTGCTCACCGAGACCGACGTCTATGTGAAGTACGGGCTGCACGACAAAGCGCTCGAGCACTTGCGCAAAATCNNGCGGCTCGAGCACTTGCGCAAAATCTTCGCCGCCGACCCCGAGAACATCGACGCCCACGAGAAGGCGTACGCCATTTACGTGGCGTCGAACAATGCCTCCCAGGCCTCGGAGCAATTGCTCAACGTGCTGCGCCTGCACACGCGTCGAGGCGACGCCGAGCGCGCGGCGCCCTTTTTGACCACCATGCTCGAGCAGAACCCCCGCCACCCCGAAGTGCCGTCGTTCATGGCGGTCTTGAGCAAAGGTGGCGCCCGCGGAGAAGAGCTGGGCGAAGAAGCCATTCTGGTCGACTCGTCGGAAGAAGAAATCATCGTCGCCGACGAGCCCGAGAACGCGCTGGGCGCTGAATCGGTCGACAGCGGCGAAATCATCAACCCTGACTCAGCGGTGATGGAGCTCGAGCCGGCCGATGCCGAGGTCGCGAGCCAGTACGAGATCGACCCTCCGCCCGTGGGTGACGAAGAGGGGCAGCAGCAGTTTGTCGTTTCAGACAGCGACGAACCTGCGCTTGCCGCCTCGGGTGAATACGACGCTCCCACCCGCACCAACGCGCTCGGTGACTACGAGCTGTCGGGTGAGCCCACCTCGGAACGCACCTCGTTGAGTTCGGGGCCGTTCAAGAAAATTCCCACCGGCACGGTGCACGCGTACCCGGGGCTGGAAATCGGTAACGACGCCACCTCTGAAATGCCGGCGTACGCCGAGGCCCCGCCAGAAGAGACACCCGCGCCCGCCTATGACGAAGAAGCGGTCGAGGCGCCGCCCGAAGCCGAAGAAGCGGTGTCAGCCCCCCCTGAAGAAGAGCCGGCGCAAGAAGAGTGCGATGAAGCGCAGTTTTTCATCGAGCAGAGCTTGTGGGGCGAAGCGCGCGAAATCGTCGAGACCATTCTCGTTGCCTACCCAGGGCACGTGCGCGCGGCCGAGTTGCTGGCGCGTATCGACGCGGGTGAAAGCGGCGGCGGTGTTCCCGTCGCCAACGCGGGCGATGCCCCCACCGGCGAAGGCAGAGACGCCTTTGACCTGGCGGCAGAGCTCGCCGGAGAGCTCGCCGACACCAACGGCTCGGGCGAGTCGGCCGCTCCCGCGGGCGAAGAATTTCAGGTCTCGGTGGAACAAGTGTTCGCCGATTTCAAGAAGGGCTTGGAAAAGGTCGTCAAACCCGAAGACGTCGACACCCACTACGACTTGGGCATCGCGTACAAAGAAATGGGTCTGGTCGACGACGCGCTCGGCGAGTTCGCGATCGCCCGCAAGGGCTGCTTGGGCAAGAAGAAAGAAATCGACTGCCTCACCATGTCGGCGATGTTGCATACGCTCAAAGGCGACTTCGCCAGCGCGACAGATGCTTTCAAGCAAGCGCTGCAGTCAGAACATGCGAGCGGAGACGGCGAGAAGGCGCTGCGCTACGAGCTCGCCGCCGCCTACGAGTCGTCTGGCCAGCAGGGCAAGGCCTTGGGCCAATACGTGCGCGTGCAAAAGCTCGACGCCAACTACCGCGACGTCGCCAACCACGTCAGCCGCTTGCAAGAAATCACCGCGCCAGAAGACGACAGCCCGGGGCCGCTGCCCAAGGGCAAGCCGTCAGCGGGGGCGAGCCGAAAAGTGGGCTACGTCTAGCCGCATACCTCACTCGCATGGATATCAGCCGCGATCTCATCGTTGCTCACTGCGCCGTGTGCTCACGGCCAACCACGGCCGCTCCGCGCACTGCTCGTGAGCGCCTCGACCTCACGGCAGATCTCCACGCGATTGAGGCATGCGGTGCTCATTGCCGGTAGCGGAGCATTCTGAATGACATATCTCGACTTGTACGCGCTCTCGCACGAGCCTTTTTCCAATGCGCCGGTGAGCCGGTTTTATTAGCGCCCGGCGCAGCACTCGCGGGCCCTCACCGGCTGCCCCCGCATGCCCTTCGTGGGCGACGCCATCGTCAGGGGTCCCTCCGCGGGTCATCAACACCCTGCGCGATAACGCCCTCTTTGAAGGTTTTCTGGCCAGAATCATTGAAATTACTGGCGAAATGATGGAGCTCGTCGCCGACAACATTGGGCCCATGGGTGAGGGCCCTGGCCCGCGCCGGCATCGGCCGGCGTTGATTTGGCCGAAATCGACAGGTACCTCCAAGGTCTGGGTAAGCTCTAAACCCAAACGTGGGTCTGATGCCCAAAAATCGCGGGCGCGCCTGGGGTCTGTTCATCGCCCTGGTGCTCGTCGCCCTGGTGCTGCTCTTGCGTACCGAGCGCGCGTCGGGAGAATTGTGCGGTTTGCTGCAGGAACAGCTGGCCTCCAAGGCCGAGGTGACGCTGCGGTTTGCGAGTTGCCGGTTTGATCCGTTGGGGCCTTCGTTGGCGCTGACCCAAGTCGACGCCAAACCCAAAGGTGAAGGGTGGTCGGTTCAGGCCGATGACGCGCGAGTGGCGGTCGACGCGGTGTTCTTCTCGCGCATGACCTTGGGCGAAGTGAAGATGACCAAGCCCCAGGTGGTCATTGACGCCTCGCGGCTGCCCAAGGGCGACGGCAAGGGTGTGGGTTGCCCGTTGGACTTGGCGCGTACCTTCAAGGTGCGTCACATCGACATTAAAGACGCCCAGGTGAAGGTTGTGTTTAGCCCCCAACGCAGCCTGGTGCTCGATGGCGTCGATTTAGAAACGAGGTCGCTCAAGAAAGTCGATGAAGTGACGTGGGTGGTGCGCTCGGGCATCTTCACCGATGGCGCGCGAAAGCTCTCGCTCGGCCGCTCGTGGGTAGAGGCCGAAGTCGACTTGGAAGATGAGACGGTGGCGCTGCGGCGGGCTGAAGCGCAAGTCGAAGGCGCGACCTTGAGCCTCACCGGTACCCTCGAAGAGCTCTGCGAGAAGTCGCCGCGCATTTCGCTCAACGGGCAGCTCTTCGTGCCGCTGCAGTCGGTGGGCCGCGTGTTCGAGATGACTGGCCCGGTCGAGGGCCGGGTTTTGGGCCGGGTTACTGCTACCGGCCGTACGGACGCTCCGGCGGTATTCGCCGACTTGACCGGCTCGGACGTGACGGTGGGGGAACAGACCCCGGGCGACTTTCAGGCCAAGGTGTCGTGGCGCGGTAGAGAGCTGGTGCTCGAAGATTTCTTCACTAAAGCCGGCGCCGGTGACGTGCACGTCTCGGGCGCGGTGAGCTTGGTGTCGGGGTTGCCGTTTTCAGCCAAGGTGTCGACGAAAGACGCTTCACTCGGCCGCATTCTCGAACGCTGCGGTATCACCGGGTCTTGGGTCGAATTTCCCGCCACCTTGAAGGGCAACTTCAAGGGCTCGCTTTCGCCCACCCCTCAATTGAGCGGAGACGCCGAGCTGTCGACCGGCCGCTTCGTGCTCGCCTCACGCGCGTTTGATGCGCCGAGCAACGCGGGCACCACCATTCTCACCTTTCCGGTCAGCCAGACCACCTTCAAGCTTGGCATCACCGCCGAACGCACCGACTTCAAGGAAATTTCGGTGCGGGCGGGCACCAACCATGCCACCCGCGTGCATGGCGCGGTGACGCTCTTTCACGACGTCAAGCGCGGCCTCGATGTGCAGGTGGTCGCTGATTCACTGATGCTCTCGGACTTTGGCGCCATCGCCGAGCTGCCGTGGTCGGGTCAAGGCACGGGCAGTGTCGGCATCACCGGGCCCTACGGCGGCGTGGACCTCACCGCGCAAATGGCGCTGCGCGACTTCACCCTGCGCGGCTATGCGTTGGGCGTGGTGCAGAGCCCCATTCGCTACCGCGACGGCAAGCTCGGCTTTCCGCAAATCAACGGGCAGAAAGGGCAAACCCGCTACGCCGGCGCGGTGACCCTCGATTTTCGCCCGGCCGGGTTGCACACCAAGGCGCACGTCGAGGTGCCCCAAGGCCGCACTGAAGATTTGATCGACGTCATCGCCGGCTTGCACCCCACGCTCGAGGCGTACCAGCAGGTCTTGACGGGTGAAGCGTCGGGTACCATCGACATCGACAGCCCCGCCACCGAGCTGCAGGGTGAGGTCAGCTTGCTCCTGCGCGACACGCAATATTACAAGCGCCGCTTCGGCACCGGCCAACTGACGATGACCTTCGAGAAGGGCCAGGCCTTGGTGTTGCAACCCTTCGCGCTGACCGGGCCGTTGGGGCACGCTTTCGCCAAAGGCCGGTGGGACTTCGCGGGCCCGCTCGACTTCACGTTCTCGCTCGAGAAAGGCTCTCTCGCCGAGGCGCTACTAGGTCAAGAACGTGCGCCCACCACCGCCGAAGGCGCGCTGACGTTGAAGGGCCGGGTGTCCGGCGACACCGATACCCCGCGCATCTTTGCCGAGGCCTCGGCGCCGCAAGTGTTGTGGAACGAGCAGAGCCTAGGCACGATGGCGATGCAGCTGTCGCTCAACGGCCGCTCGCTCGATATTTCGGGGCGGGTCATCGACGGCGTCGACACCAAAGTTACCGGCACCATCAAGGCGCCGTACCCCTTCGTCGCCCACGCCAATATCAAATGGGCTGACTGGAGGCGGCTGTTGCCCCCTTCGCTCAACCGGCAGGGTTTGAACGGCGCGCTCGAAGGCCGGGTCGAGGCGGTCGGAAACTGGCTCGCACGCGAACAGGCCAAGGTGACCGCCAATGTTGAACGCTTCACGTTGGTGCGCGGTGAGCTGGCCGCAGCCAACGAGGGGCCGATAGAAATCAGCTGGTCCAACGAGCGGCTCGATATTGGGAAGTTGCGGGTGCGAGGTGTCGGCACCGAGCTCGATGCCGAGGGTTACTGGGGAACCCAAGGAAACGATTTGAAGGCCAAAGGCTCGCTCGACGCGCGTCTGCTCGAGGCACTGGTGCCCGCCATCGAGCGCGCCGGGGGCACGTTGGACTTTACCGCCACCGCGCAGGGGACTTCGGTGAACCCCAGCGTCGCAGGCAGCGCGAACCTTCGCGAAGGCAGGTTTACGTTTCGAGAATACCCCTTGAGCGCGCGCTCAGTGACGGGCCACATCGACTTCTCGGAAGCGCGCGTGCTCCTGCAGGGGTTGGAAGGCGTGCTCAATGAAGGCCGCTTCAGCGCCCGCGGCGACTTTCGCCTCAAAGACTTCGCTCTGAATGAAATGGAGACGTCGGTCGATTTGGAAGAGGTCACCTACGCGCTGAACCCCGACTTGCCCGCCACCTTGACCGGCACGCTGGCACTGTTCGGCAAACGCAACAGCGCGCAGCTCACCGGCGATCTCGACGTGGTGAAGCTGCGCTACACGAAGCCGGTTACCCTCGAAGCCTTTGTTCAGAACGTGCGCGCCCCCCGGCTGGCACGCGACGACAAGCCAACAGAATGGCTGCGGCTGTCGGTGGGGTTGAATGCCGGGCCCGAAGTGCGCATCGACAACAACCTCGCCCGCGCCAACATCGCCGGTAAGCTCAAAATCGAAGGCACCAACGTCAACCCGGTGCTCTTGGGCACGTTGGAGGCGGCTGAAGGCTCCCAAGTCTTCTGGCGCGGCACCCTCTTCAACGTCAGTCGCGGCTGGCTCAAGTTTGGCCAGAGCGAACCCACCTTCGACCTCTCGGCTCAGGCGCAGGTGCGCGACTACCGGGTGAAGCTGAAAGCTTTCGGCCGCCTCGATGACCCGAAGTTGAGCCTCACCGCTGACCCCGCGCTCTCTGAGGCCGACGTGGTTTCGCTGCTCACGGTGGGCGTGACTTCACGCGAAGAGCTCAACACCCGCACCGCCGGAGGTCTGGCGGCCGAGGCGTTGTTGTCAGCGTCGGGTTTGGATCGCCAGGTACAGCGCTTTTTGTCGCGCAACGTGGGCCTCAAAGACCAACAGGTGCACCTGTCGACGACCTTCAACGAAGCCACCGGCCAGGCCGAGCCGTCGGTGAGCTGGGAAGCGAAGGCCTTCGCCGACAAGCTCAAAATCGCCATCACCCAGCCGGTGGGCACCAGCCGGGGTACCCGGGCCCAGGCAGAATACAAGTTCAACCCCCGGCTCTCGGCGCGTGCGCAGTGGGACAATCAAGACTCGACTTCCACGGTGGGAAATCCCGGAGTCGACTTAAAGTTCCGCTTTGAATGGGAGTAGCCCTTTTCGTCGCCGCCTTTCTGGCTCAAGCCCCGGTCGTGGCCGAACCGCCCACGGTCGAAGCGGTAGAGCTGCGGCTGGCGCTCGGTAGCGACCCGGCGCTGGCGCGGGGTTTGCGCGAGCTCGTCTTCGTGCGCGTGGGACAGAAGCTCTCGCGCACCATCGTGCGGCGCTCGATTGAGCGGCTGATGGAATCTGGTCGGTTCTCGGACGTGGTGGTGTTCGCCGAAGGGGGAACGGTGGGGGTTCGGGTCATCTTCGAGCTCTCTCCGCGCGAGCGCGTGAAGACCACTTATGTCGACGGCAACAAAGTGCTCTCGGACAGCGCGGTGTTGGAAGCGTGCGGCTTTCCAGACGAGTTCGAAGTCTACCCGGAACGCATCGCCCAGGCGCTCGACGGGTTGAAAGCCGCGTATGCCAAGCGCGGCTATTTTCAAGCCGAGGCCTCGATGGTGCTCGAGCGCGGGGGTGATGGCCTTTCGCTCAGCATCGACGTGCAAGAAGGGCGGCCCACCACCTTCGCTTCGCTGTCGGTGTCAGGCGACCCAGGGTTGCCCGTCGAAGAATTGGAACGGCATCTGGGTCTCGAATTAGGGGCCGTGCTCTCGAGCGCAGTGCTCGACGAAGGCGTGGCCAGGCTGCGCGCTTCTTTGCGCTCGCAAGGGTTCTTGCGCTGCCGTGTCGACCTTCCGGTGGTTCGGCCGGGCGGGCAGGTGTTGCTCTCGGTGCTGGCAGGCCCTCGCTTGACGTTGGAAATGCGCGGAAACGCACACTTCAACGCCGCCTATTTGAGACAGGTCATCGCTTACGACGACGCTGAATCGCTTGACGGTGAGCTGCTCAACCGGCTCGCCCGCCGCTTGGAGCGCTTCTATCGCTTCAAGGGCTATCACGAGGTGCAAGTCGAAGCGGTGGAGGAAGCGGGTCGGCTGCCGCGCACCGTGGTGGCTTTGCTTAAGATTCGTGAAGGCCTGCCGGTGATCGTGAAGCGGGTGCACTTCGATGGCAATGAGCGCATCGATGACGCGCAGCTGCGCAAGGTGCTGCGCGACGTGTTGGTGAGTGAAGCGCCGGTGGTCGACAACGAGCAGCGGCTCAAAGACCCGCTCGCGCTCGAAGGGCGAACTCAAGCCGGCCCGTTTGATGAGCCTCCGGCGCCGCAGCCACAGACGGTATGGGTCGAATCGGCGTGGGCCGACGCGGCCTTGGCGATGACAGCGCACTATCAAGACAATGGTTTCTTGAATGCCCAGGTGACCTTGGGCCGCCTCGAGATCGAGGGGCAGACGGCGGTGGTGACGTATTCGGTGAACGAGGGCAACCAGACCACCATCGAGCAGGTAATTTTGAGCGGCCTGCCAGAAGGCCTCGAGCTCGAACCCGGCATTTCGATGGGCGAGCCGTTCAGCGAACGCTCGGTAGAACGGGCGCAGCGCAACATCAACCGCGACCTGCGCGAGCACGGCTATTTGTTCAACCGGGTAGAAGCGAGCGCGAAGATTACCGAGGGCTCTCTGGCGCGGTTGGAAGTCACCGTCACCGCCGGGCCCAAGGTCACCGTGGGCAAGATTTTCGTGCGTGGGCAGGCGCGCACCAGCGAGTCGACGATTCGCGCCCAGTTGGAATTCGCCGAAGGCGAGACGCTGAAGCCCGACTCGCTGGCGCAGACTCAGCGCAAGCTGTTGGCGCTGGGCCCCTTTCGCGATGTGGACATTCGGCTGCTCTCGCCCGACCTGGTGGAAACCTCGAAAGACGTGGTGGTCGAGGTCAAAGAGACCACCCGCTACGTGCTCGAAGGTGGCTTGGGTTACTACCTCGCTGACGGGCCACGCGGGTTCGTCGATCTGCTGGTACCCAACGTCTTCGGCCGCGCCATCAACTTCGCGGCGCATGGCCAGGTGAACTTCGTCGGGGGCAGCGGCCCGGTGCTCTTCGGGCAACTCGATGTCTCGGGAAGGCAGAGCTACGAGCTGATCGGTGGGCGCGGCAACGTCTCGGTCTACAACCGCGGGCTATTGCCGGCTGACATCGGCATTCGGCTCGACCTGGTGGGTGAGCGCCTCTTTCGGCCCTCGTTTCAATTCACGCGCGCGGCCGTGGTGCCGGGGTTGGACTGGGGCCGGGTGTTGACGCGGGTGTGGGGGCCGCTCAAGTTGACGGTGCAGCTGCAGTACGAGCTCGAAGGGGTCGAGGTGTTGGCCTCGACTGACATCGGGGCCGCGGTGGCCCAGAGCCGCTCGGACGAAGACCGGCTGCGTTACAGGTTCGGCCTGTTTTCGTTGAACACCGTGCGGTTGGCTTCGACGTTGGACATGCGCGACGACCCCGGTAACCCGACCACGGGCTTCGTGCTCCAGCTCGCGGCGGAGAGAACGGGGGATCTCTACGCGGGCCTCTACGTGAAAAAGGAGAACCCTGACGACTCAGGGGTTCAGCAAATCGGAGTGAACTTCTTGAAGGTCTATGGGGCGGCGACCGGGTACCTGCCCTTGGGCCCTTATCTGGTGGCGGCGGGGTCGGTGCGCGGGGGCAGCATCTGGCCGCTGCAGGGAGATTCGGTGACCCCCCCGGTGAAGCGTTTCTTCTTAGGGGGTTCCACCTCGTTGCGTGGGTTTCGCGAAGACGGCCTCATCGCCGAAGACCAGCGTCGCGTGCTCGCGCAGACCCGGCGCGACTGTGAGCCGCTCGCCTCGGCCGCGGGCTGCACGCCCAACGCGAAGGCGTTGCTGTCGGGCAAAGAGTTGCCTTCAGAGGGCGGCGAGCTCTTTCTGTTGACCAAAATCGAGCTGCGCATCAAGGCGATGGGGCAGTTGCAGTTGGGGCTCTTTTTCGAGTTCGGCAACCTCTGGCTCGAAAGGCCCCAGGGGCCGTTGGCGTTTCGCACCAGCGCCGGAGCGGGCCTTCGGTACGGCACGCCGATTGGGCCGCTGGCGTTCGACCTGGGGTTCAACCTGCGGCCTGACCAGGCCTTGAACGAGCCTTTGGCGAATTTTCACTTCAGCATCGGCTTGTTCTGACGGTTTTTTGTAACGTGGCGAAACCGTGTTCTACCGGTTCGTCAAATTCGTGATCTGGCAGGCCCTGTCGATGTTCTATCGGCTGCAGGTCACCCCTTTGAGCGAAGAGCTCTTGGGGCCAGTGATGTTCGTGGGCAACCACCCCAACAGCATGATCGACCCGGCGCTGGTT
>CXWL01109962.1_pt1 | contig 11272 bp, 8 predicted proteins | sample 590931 | NCBI WGS metagenome assembly CXWL01 (sample SAMEA3498368, study PRJEB10139) | groundwater metagenome | biome: water well; material: biofilm material | place: Germany | collected 2015-04-27 | reverse complement strand
AGTGCGTATCGTCGAAGCGCTGTCGCTGGCGGAACAAGTCGGTATGCCGAGCTGGGTGTCGGTTGATTCGAAGAAGATGGAAGGCACTTTCCGTTCGTTCCCAGAGCGTAACGAAATCGCCAACGACGTCAACGAAGCGCTGATCGTCGAGCTGTACTCGCGTTAATTGACGGCGCAAGCCGTCATCCCCGCGAAGGCGGGGACCCAAGTTGTCGTTTCCCGCCCGCTCCCCAAGGAGCGGGCGTTTTCACTAATGCCATCAGCCTTATCGGCGTAACGAGCCGAGGGTATTGAAAAGGACATTTCATGCAAAACAGTTTGTTGAAGCCACGTATTATCGATGTTGAAGCGCTCGGCGCAGGTCACGCCAAAGTCGTGATGGAGCCGTTTGAGCGTGGCTATGGCCACACATTGGGTAACGCGTTGCGGAGAGTATTACTGTCGTCGATGGTAGGCTACGCGCCCACCGAAGTAACGATCGCCGGCGTAGTGCACGAATATTCGTCTTTGGACGGCGTTCAAGAAGACGTGGTCGACCTGCTGCTGAACCTGAAGGGCGTTGTGTTCAAAGTGCACAACCGCGATTCGGTCACGCTGACGCTGAAAAAGGAAGGCGAAGGCGCCATCCTGGCGTCGGACATCGACCTGCCGCATGACGTTGAACTGATCAACCCGGACCACGTGATCGCTCACCTGACCGCTGGTGGCAAGCTCGACATGCAGATCAAGGTTGAAAAAGGCCGTGGCTATGTTCCTGGCAACGTGCGCCGCCTGTCGGAAGACACCAACAAGACGATCGGCCGCATCATCCTGGACGCGTCGTTCTCGCCGGTGCGCCGCGTGTCGTACTTCGTTGAATCGGCCCGCGTCGAACAGCGTACCGACCTCGACAAGCTGGTCATCAACATCGAAACGAACGGCGTGATCACGCCAGAAGAAGCGATCCGCCAGTCGGCCCGCGTCCTGGTTGACCAGCTGAACGTGTTCGCTGCACTGGAAGGCACGGAAGCCGCCGCCGAAGCGCCATCGCGCGCGCCGCTGGTCGATCCGATCCTGCTGCGTCCGGTCGACGACCTGGAACTGACCGTGCGTTCGGCCAACTGCCTGAAGGCCGAAAACATCTACTACATCGGCGACCTGATCCAGCGTTCGGAAAACGAACTGCTGAAGACGCCGAACCTGGGCCGCAAGTCCCTGAACGAAATCAAGGAAGTGCTCGCTTCGCGCGGCTTGACCTTGGGTATGAAACTCGAAAACTGGCCGCCAGCTGGTCTGGAGAAGTAATCGAGCGCAGCAAACCTGCCCGGGCGCTGTGCTCGGGCATTTAATTAATCATTTTTTCAACCGGTCCGCGGTTATGCAAGATTTTGCATAAACGATCGAAGAACTGGAATAAAATCAATCGAAAGGATTTACCATGCGTCACCGTCACGGCCTTCGCAAGCTGAACCGTACTTCGTCCCACCGCCTGGCTATGCTGCGCAACATGACCGTTTCCCTGCTGCGTCATGAAGCCATCAAGACCACCGTTCCTAAAGCTAAGGAACTGCGTAAAGTCATCGAGCCGATCCTGACCATGGGCAAGACCGACACCCTGGCCAACAAGCGCCTGGCATTCGCCCGCCTGCGCGACCGCGAAATGGTCCTGAAGCTGTTCGCTGAACTCGGCCCACGTTACGCAAACCGCAATGGCGGCTACCTGCGTATCCTGAAAATGGGTTTCCGCGTTGGCGACAATGCACCAATGTGCTACGTTGAACTGATGGACCGTCCGGAAGTCAGCGACGTTGAGGCAGCGCCTACTGCTGAGTAATTAGCGCGTTTGTCGTCACAATGAAAGCCAGGCCTAGCCTGGCTTTTGTTTTTTGCGGCCCCGTGAGGCGCGGCCGGGCGCGATCCTTTGCACGGGTGTACTATTCTGCCTGCGCCGCGCAGCAAGTACAGGCGTGCGCATTCGAGTGAAAAATAACAGGAAAACCATGGCCAGTGTTTCGCCTCAATCCGCCAGCATCAAGTCGCCTTTGGCGGTGCTGTTTCGCGCTGTTGTGCTGTTGCTGTTCACGCTGGGCGGGCTGCTCGGCGCCGCACCGGCATCGGCCGCCGACGACTACCTCGAGCCGGACGCGGCCTTCAAGTTTTCCGCGCGCATGCAGGACGCCGGCACGGTGGCGATCACCTACGAGATTGCCGACGGCTACTACATGTACCGCGAGCGCTTCAAGTTCACGGCGGACGGCGCCACTCTGGGCACCCCAAGCTTCCCGCCTGGCAAGGTCAAGTTCGACGAGACCTTCCAGAAGAACGTCGAAACCTACCGCCATTCGGTGACCATCACCATTCCGGTACAGGCCGCCGGCCTGTTCACCTTGAACGCCAGCTCGCAGGGCTGCGCCGATGCCGGCCTGTGCTACGCGCCGCAAGACGCCAGCGCGCGCCTGATGGGCAGCACCGTCGCCGGCAATGCCGCCGCGCCCGCCATGAGCGTGCCGCCGCCGGTCGCCGCCGTTGCGCCCGCAGCCGCGCCGGCCAGCGCCGCGCCGCGATCCGAACTGAGCGGCATTGCCGCCGTGCTGGGCGGCGGCAAGCTGCTGGCGATCATTCCCGCCTTCATCCTGCTCGGCCTCGGCCTGGCCTTCACGCCCTGCGTGCTGCCGATGGTGCCGATCCTGTCGTCAATCATCGTGGGGGAGGGCGCCAACGTGAAGCGTTCGCGCGGCCTGCTGCTGTCCGTCACTTACGCGCTCGGCATGGCGCTCGTCTACACCGCGCTCGGCGTGGCGGCAGGGCTGCTCGGCGAAGGCCTGGCGGCCGCGCTGCAGAACCCGTGGGTGCTGGGCAGCTTCGGCATCCTGATCGTCGCGATGGCGCTGTCGATGTTCGGCTTTTACGAATTGCAAATGCCTGGCGCGCTGCAGAGCCGCCTGGCCACCGCGTCCGGGCACCAGGCCTCCGGCAAGCTCACCGGGGTGTTCGTGATGGGCGCGATCTCGGCCCTGATCGTCGGCCCCTGCGTGGCGGCCCCGCTGGCCGGCGCGCTGGTCTACATCAGCCAGACCCGCAACGTGGTGATCGGCGGCGCCGCGCTGTTCGCGATGGCGATCGGCATGAGTATTCCGCTGCTGCTGGTCGGCGTGTCGGCCGGCTCGCTGCTGCCGCGCGCCGGCGCCTGGATGGATTCGGTCAAGCGCTTCTTCGGCGTGCTGATGCTGGCGATGGCGCTGTGGCTGGTGTCGCCGGTGCTGCCGGCGGCGCTGCAGATGGCGCTGTGGGCCGTGCTGCTGCTCGGCTACGGCTTCTACCTGCTGCGCCCCGCGCGCAACTGGGCCGCGACCGCGCTGGGCGCCGCCTTCGCCGTGCTCGGCGTGGTGCAGCTGATCGGGCTGGCCAGCGGCGGACGCGATGTGCTGGCGCCGCTGGCGCACCTGAGTCCGGGCGGGGCCCAGGCGCACGGCTTGCAGTTCACCCGCATCAAGACCGTGGCCCAGCTCGACGCCGCGCTGGCGCAAACCGGCGGCAAGACCGCGCTGCTCGATTTCTACGCCGACTGGTGCGTGTCGTGCAAGGAGATGGAAAAGCTGACCTTCGTCGAGCCCGCGGTGAAAGCGAAACTGGCCAACACCGTGCTGCTCCAGGTGGACGTGACCGCCAACGATGCCGACGACAAGGCCATGCTGAAGCGCTTCAACCTGTTCGGGCCGCCCGCCATCATCCTGTTCGACGCACGCGGACAGGAAATCCCCGACAGCCGCGTGATCGGCTATCAGGACGCTCAGAAGTTTACCGACTCGCTGGCCAGGTTGAAGTAAGCGAAGGCGCCTCGCGCCGCGGGGGCATTTTCGTCCGGCAGCACGAAATCGTCGATTTCCGGCTTGCCACCCAGCAGTTTGTCGAGGCGGTCGCGCAGGCTGGCCGCCGTTTCGCGCCCCTTGGCCTTGAGCACCGCTTGCAGGTATTGCAGGCGCAGCGCCCGCAAGTCGTCGATGCCGGCGGCCTTTTCCACCTTCAGCTGCAGCGCGATGCCGCGCAGCCCGATGCTGTTCTTGATCGTCTGGTTATAGAAATCGTACAGCGCGCGGAAGCGCTCGGGACTGTCCGCCGCCTCGGCCTGCGCCGGCGGCGCCTGCTCCGGCATCAACTGCGACGCCGGGCCTTCGAGGTGCGCATCGGCAAGCTTGCCTTGGCGCGCGGCCGTGCGCGCCAGCATGCGGGCGCGCGCCGAGGCCGGCGGACGCGGGGCGGCCGGCGCCTCCGGTTCCGGCTCGACCGGCTCCGGACCGCCGCTGACCAGCGTGATGTACCCGTGCCCGACCAACTCCTCGACATGGTCCTCGCTCAGACCGAGTGCCGCGAAATTCTTCAGCAGCGACCCGAGCGTATGGCGCCCGTCTATCATTACCAGCAATGTTCTCAGCTTGGGTGGAAGCTGGTACTTGCGGGTGGCGATTTCCTCGCGGCCCTTGTCGGTCTTGTCGTAAATACGGGTACTCATCTCAGCCCTCGAATCTATTGTTGTGTTTTCGATTCCCTGATATTGCCGTACGGATACATTTTTAAGGATACACCACGTAGTCGTCCACTTAAAGCGGTGGCCGGCAATTTGTTGCTAATGTGCACAACGACATCGCCAGGCGAGAAAAAGGGAGCCGAAGCTCCCCTTGTTCATTGCTGCCAGGCGATCAGTGCGGCATCCCGTCCTTCATGTGGCCGCCGCGATGGTGGCCGCGGCCGCCCCGGGTGTTCTCGTCGAACACCTTCTTCTGCGCCGGCGTCAGCTGCGCGTAGAAAGTGTTCAGGGCAGCCAGGTGCGACTCCATGGCGGCGGTGTGCTGCTTGGCCATCGCGATCATCTTCTCCATGCGGGCCGGGGCCGGCATGCTTGCCCATGCGGCGCGGTCGCCGTGCATTCCCATCGCGGCCGGCTTGATCGCCGCCTGGTAGGCCGCCCATGCCGGTTCCTGCGCGGCGCTCAGCTGCAGCGCGTCGTGCAGCTTGGCCTGGCGCTTGGCGAAGTGCTCGCCCCATTTCGCCATCCGCTGCTCCTGGGTGGCGGCGTGGCCGTGGCGGCCCTCCGGCGCGGCGGTCTGCGCCTGCACTGCAAATGCGGCGCCGCCCATGCCAAGGACGGTCAAGGCGATCAGGACATGCTTGCGTAATGTGTTCATTGGTTTTCCTTTGAGTGTTAAGTGGGTGTGCATCTCAACTACTCACTGCACATGTTCATCATCTGCTTCCAGTGTTTCCCACGCGTGTCCGCTGCCAGACACTTTGTATCAATATGTTTCGCCTCGCGGGGTATACACATGACGATACAAATAGGCTGTTCAGGGGCCCGCTAACTGGCGATAATCGGGTTATGGATACTCCCTCTACCATTCTGATCGTCGACGATGACCGCGACATCCGCTCCCTGCTGGCCGACTACCTCGAGTCGAACGGCTACCGCGCGCTGGCCGCGGCCGACGGCACGGCGATGTGGAAGATACTTGACGAAGCGCGGCCCGACCTGATCGTGCTGGACCTGAACCTGCCCGGTGACGACGGCCTGACGCTGTGCCGCAAGCTGCGCGCGCATTCGACCCTGCCGGTCATCATGCTCACCGCCCGCAACGAGCCGCTCGACCGTATCCTCGGGCTCGAGATGGGCGCCGACGACTACCTGCCGAAACCGTTCGAGCCGCGCGAACTGCTGGCGCGCATCCGCAGCGTGCTGCGGCGCAGCCACGCGATGCCGTCGAATACGCCGTCCGACAACGCCCAGAAGATGCGCTTTTCCGGCTGGACGCTGGACCTGACCGCGCGCCACCTGCTCAACCCGGACGGCATCGTCATCATGCTGTCGGGCGCCGAGTTCCGCCTGCTGCGGGTATTCCTCGAACATCCGAACCGGGTGCTCAACCGCGACCAGCTGCTGAACCTGACGCAGGGCCGCGACGCCGATCCGTTCGACCGCTCGATCGACATCCAGATCAGCCGCCTGCGCCAGAAGCTGGGCGAAGATGCGCGCCTGCCGCAGATCATCAAGACCGTGCGCAACGGGGGCTACGTCCTGGCCGGACAGGTCACGGTGGAGCCGCCGGCATGAGGGCTTTTTTCGGTTCGATGACGGGCCGCGTATTCCTCACCCTGCTGCTCGGTATCGTGCTGTCGGCCGCGCTGACGCAATGGCTGGCCGACGCCGAGCGCCAGCGCGTGATCGAAGACTACCGCGACCTGCATGCGCTGGAGCGCTCGGAGCAGCTGATCATGGCCACCGAAGTGGTGCCGGCATCGGCCCGGCTGGCCTACCTGAAGGTGGCCAACCGGGCCGGCATCCGGCTCGAGGAAATCAACCGCGAGCTGCCGCGCGCAGCGGCGCCGTCCGAATTCACCGCCGCGCTGGCGCAGCGCCTCGGCCCGGCCTACAAGCTCGAGTCGATCGTCGAGCGCCCGGCCGCCTGCGATGTGCCGCGCACCCAGTCCACCATGTTCGGTCCGACCAAGGCCCAGTGGCGCGGCGCCTGCGAGAGCATCGACGTGCGGCTGCGCGACGGCGAGGTGCTGCGCCTGTCGGTGCTGCCGCCGCGCGGCTCCCTGATCGCCGCGAAGACCGACTTCAGCACCATCATCGCGCTGTTCCTGGTCAGTATCGCGTTCCTGGCCTACCTGGTCGCGCGCATGACCACCCGCCCGCTCAAGCAGCTGGCGCAGGCCGCCAAGGACCTCGGCAACGACATCAACCATCCGCCGCTCGCGCTGACCGGCGCCAGCGAGATCCGCCAGGCCAGCGCCGCCTTCAACGCAATGCAGGCGCGCATCCGCCAGTACATCTTCCAGCGCACCCAGATGCTGGCGGCCATCACGCACGACCTGCAAACGCCGCTCACGCGCCTGCGCCTGCGGCTGGAAAAAGTCGCCGACCCGGAGCTGCAGGAGCGCCTGGTGGGCGACCTGTCGGCGATGCAGGCGATGGTGCGCGAAGGGCTCGACCTGGCGCGCAGCATGGACACCACCGAAGCCATGCAGGCGCTCGATTTCGATTCGCTGCTCGACAGCGTGTGTTCGGACGCCAGCGACGCCGGCCAGCACGTGGTGCTCAGCGGCCGCGCCGCGATGGCGCTGATGGGCCGGCCGATGGGCTTGCGGCGCTGCCTGGTCAACCTGATCGACAACGCCGTCAAGTACGGCCACGAGGCGGTGGTCACGGTCGAGCGGATGGCCGGCGCGGCGCGCATCCGGATCCGCGACGCCGGCCCCGGCATCGCCAGGGCCGAGCAGGCGCGCGTGTTCGAGCCGTTCTACCGGGTCGAAAGTTCGCGCTCGCGCGAATCGGGCGGCACCGGCCTCGGACTGACCATCGCGCGCAACATCGCCGAGCAGCACGGCGGCAGCATCGCGCTGGCCAACCACCCNNCCGGAGTACTACGCCGGAAAATGACGCGACGACTATGCGACAATGCCGGGCGGCTGCCGGCGGTGCGCGCGACTTTCATCGAACTTCAATCAACTGAAAAAGCCGTCCAGCGAGACGGCCAGGAAATAGCATGAACAAGAAAAATATTGGCGTCATCGCCGCCGCGGTGGCCATCATCGGCGCCGCCGCCTGGTACCTTCACGGCGCGGGCGAACCGGCCAAGACGGGCGCGCCTGGCGCGCAGGGCGCGGCCGGACCGCAGCCCACCGTGGTCAACGTCGTCAAGCCGCTGCGCCAGGACGTGCCGGTGATCCTGCAGTCGAACGGCACCGTGACCCCGGTCAGCACCGTCGACCTGCATCCGCAGACCACCAGCACCATCCGCACGGTCCACATCAAGGAAGGGCAGTTCGTCAAGGCGGGCGACCTGATGTTCTCGCTCGACGACCGCGGCGACCGCGCCAACGTCGACAAGGCCCGGGCCCAGGTCGCGCGCGACCAGGCCGCGCTGGCCGACGTCGAACGCCAGTACAAGCGCAGCCAGGAACTGGTCGCCCAGAAGTTCCTGTCCCAGAGCGCGGTCGACACCTTGCGCAGCCAGGTCGATGCGGCGCGCGCGCTGCTGGCCGCCGACCAGGCCGCGCTGCGCTCGACCGGCGTCTCCGCCAGCTATAACGCGATCCGCGCGCCGATGGCCGGCCGGGTCGGCGCCATCAATGTGTTCCCGGGCAGCCTGGTCCAGCTCGCCACCTCGCTGACCACCATCACCCAGCTGAACCCGATCAACGTCGCCTTCACCCTGCCGGAAGCGGCGCTGGGCGACCTGCTGGCGGCCCAGAAGCGCGGCGCGGTCACGGTCGAGGCCAGCGCCGGCGGCAATGGCAAGGCGGCCACCGGCAAGCTCAGTTTTGTCGACAACACGGTCGATCCGGTGGCCGGCACGATCCGCGTGAAAGCCCAGTTCGACAACCGCGACAGCAGCCTGTGGCCGGGCCAGTACGTCAACACCCGCGTCACCGTCCAGACCCTGCCGGACGCGATCGTGATTCCGCAGGCGGCCATCATCACCAGCACCCGCGGCACCTTCGTCTACGTGGTCGACGCCGACCAGACGGCCAGGCAGACGCCGGTCGCGCGCCTGTATGCGTTCGGCCTGAACGCGGCCGTCTCCGGCCTGTCGGGCGACGAGCAGGTCATCACCGAAGGCAAGCAGAACCTGCGCCCGGGCGGCAAGGTAAGGCTGGCCGAGGCGGCCGGCGGCGCGGCCGGCGCGCCGAAACGCGACACCACCCGCGTAGCCAAGAAGGATCCGTCGGCATGAGCATTTCCGAAATCTGCATCCGGCGCCCGGTCATGGTGGTGCTGCTGTCGATCAGCCTGATCCTGGTCGGCGTGCTGGCCTACGGCAGCATCCCGGTGGCGGCGCTGCCGAGCTATAACACTCCGGTCATCAACGTTTCGGCCAACCTGTCCGGCGCCAGCCCCGAGACCATGGCGTCGTCGGTCGCGCTGCCGCTCGAGAAGCAGTTCTCGACCATCGCCGGGATCAACCTGATCACCTCCACCAGCACCCAGGGCAATACCTCGCTGACCCTGGAATTCGACCCCAGCATCGACGTCAACGTCGCCGCGGTCGACGTCCAGGCGGCGCTGCTCGGCGCCCAGCGCCAGCTGCCGCAGGAGATGACCGAGCTGCCGTCCTACCGCAAGGTCAATCCGGCCGACGCGCCGGTGCTGTTCATGACCATGACTTCGCCGTCGCTGAGCATGTCCGACCTGAACGACTACGCCGAAAACCTGATCGCGCCGAACCTGTCCACCCTGCCAGGCGTGGCGCAGGTCAGCGTCAACGGCCAGAAGCGCTTCGCGGTGCGGGTGCGCGCCAAGGCCGACCTGATGAACGCGCGCAATCTGTCGATGGACGAGCTGGCCATCGCGCTGCGCGCGGCCAATTCGAATTCGCCGCTCGGCATCCTCGATGGGCCGAGCCAGACCCTGACCATCCAGGGCAATGCCCAGCTGATGAAGGCCTCCGAGTTCGCCGACCTGATCGTCGCCAACCGCAACGGCGAAGCGGTGCGCCTGAAGGACGTCGCCACCGTCGAAGACAGCTACCAGTCGGTGAAGACCGCGGCCAGTTACAACGCCGAGCGCTCGATCGTGCTGCTGGTGCAGCGCCAGCCGAACGCCAACACGGTACAAGTGGTCGACGCGGTGCGCAAACTGTTGCCGAGCTTCGTAGCGCAGGTGCCGGCCTCGATCAAGATCAACCTGGTCAATGACCGCTCGGTCTCGATCCGCGAAGCGATCCACGACGTCAACCTGACGCTGGCGCTGACGGTTGGGCTGGTGGTGCTGGTGATCTTTCTGTTCCTGCACCGCGCCGCCGCCACCTTCATCCCTGCCATCACGATGCCGATCTCGCTGCTCGGCGCCTTGGCGCTGCTGAACTGGCTCGGCTACAGCCTGGACAACGTCTCGCTGCTCGGCATTACGCTGGCGGTCGGGCTGGTGGTCGACGACGCCATCGTGGTGCTGGAAAATATCGTGCGCCATATCGAGATGGGCAAGAAGCCGATCAACGCCGCGCTGGTCGGCGCGAAGGAAATGGGCTTCACCATCATCTCGATTTCAATTTCGCTGGTGGCAGTGTTCATCCCGATCTTCTTCATGCCGGGCGTGATCGGCCTGCTGTTCCACGAATTCGCAGTGGTGGTCGGGCTGTCGATCCTGGTCTCGGCGATCGTGTCGCTGACCCTGGTGCCGATGCTGGCCAGCCGCCTGCTGCCGCCGCACGTCGAAAACGGCGAGGGCGAGAAGAGCTTCATCGGGCGCCATTTCGAAGCCGGCTTCACGCGCGTGCGCAACGGCTATGCGCGCACGCTCGACATCGCCCTGGGCCACCGCAACGTGGTGTTGCTGGTGGCGCTGGCCACCTTCGCGCTCACCGTGGTGCTGTACGTGACGATCCCGAAAGGATTCTTCCCCGAAGAAGACCTGGGCCAGATCCGGGTCACCACCGAAGCATCCGAAGACACCTCCACCGCCGCGCTGCTGGAACTGCAGGACAAGGTCGCCGCGGCGATCAAGGCCGATCCGAACGTGCAAGATGTGACCTCGTTCACCGGCGGCGGCAACAGTGGCCGCATGTTCCTGGTGCTCAAACCGCGCAACCAGCGCGCCAAGATGCCGCAGGTGCTCGACAGCCTGCGCCGCGCCACCCGCGCCATTCCCGGCATCGCGGTCTATCTCAGCCCGATCCAGAACCTGCAGCTGGGCGGCCGTCCCAGCAAGAGCCGCTACCAGTACACGCTGCAAAGCGTCAGTTCCGATTCGCTGGGCTCCTGGGCCGGCAAATTCCAGGACATGATGCGCAACGACCCGAACTTCCGCGACGTTACCAGCGACTCGCAGAACCGCGGCCTGCAGGCCCAGCTCAAGATCGACCGCGACAAGGCCAACGTGCTGGGCGTGCAGATGGCCGACGTGCGCACCGCGCTGTACGCCGCGTTCGGCGAGCGCCAGGTCTCGACCATCTACGCGCCGGCCGCCAGCTACAACGTGATCCTCGAAGCCGACGCCAACGACCGCCAGTTCGACGATGCGCTGTCGCGCGTGTCGGTGCGCAGCAAGGGCGGCCAGCTGGTCCAGCTGTCCTCCTTCGCGCGGGTCGACCGCACCGTCGGTCCGATTTCCGTCAACCACCAGGGCCAGCTGCAGGCGATCACGCTGTCGTTCAACCTGGCGCCGGACGTGCCGCTCGGCGTTGCGACCTCTGCGATCGACAAGATGGGCCGCACCATCGGCCTGCCGGCGTCCGTCATCACCAAGTACGGCGGCGACGCGGCGGTGTTCAAGGATTCGCAGTCGAGCCAGATCATC
>CXWL01109132.1_pt1 | contig 11272 bp, 9 predicted proteins | sample 590931 | NCBI WGS metagenome assembly CXWL01 (sample SAMEA3498368, study PRJEB10139) | groundwater metagenome | biome: water well; material: biofilm material | place: Germany | collected 2015-04-27 | reverse complement strand
GTATAATACTGTATATATATCCAGTAGTTTAGCGATTGTGGAGCTAACTGGATACCCCTTATATAAACACAGTATACCCTACCGCCCACCCCGATCAAGGAAAAGCAATGAAGGTCCAACGCTGGTGTCAGGTCTGACAATCGGACATTTTGCTGGTGTCAGGTCTGACAATCGGACATTTTCCGGCCGATTCGCCTTGTTGGTAGAATGAACATTCTCTTTTTTCGCGCCTCGGTCTCAAAATTTGTCCGATTGTCAGACCGGACCCAGGGATTTTGTCCGAATGTCAGACCTGACACCGCGAAAATGTCCGAATGTCAGACCTGACACCGCGAAAATGTCCGAATGTCAGACCTGACACCAAGGTTGCTACCGATCACGCCGATCAAGGAAAATGGCCATGCAGGTACACGAAGTGAAATGTTTTGGCGTGCGCGCCGGCGAAGGCAACCGCGCGCTGGTGGTGCAAGGCGGGCCGCCGGGCGAGGCGCAGCGCCAGGCGTTTGCGCGCGCCGGCACTGCCAGCGCCTGCGTGTTCGTCGACGGCGATGTACTCGACTATTACTATCCGCACATGCGCAGTCCGCTGTGCCTGCATGCGACCCTGGCCGCCGCACACGTGCTGTTCGCGCAGCAAGGATCAAGCGCGCCACTGACGGTGACGACAGCGCTGCGCGGGCAGCCGCTGACGCTGTCGCGCGAAGCCGACGCCATCTATGTCGCGCTGCGGCGCCAGCCGGTCGACGCGCTCGCGCCGCCCGCGGAACTGGTCGCTGAATTGCTGGCAGCGCCCGGCCTGGCGCTGGCGTCGGCGCCGGTGATCGCCTCGGTCGGCAGTCCCAAGCTGCTGGTCGAAGTGAAGGACAGCGCGACGCTGCACGGTTTGCGCCCGGACCTGGCGCGCATCGTTGCGTGGGGCAAGGCGAATGGCGTCAATGGATGCTACACATTCTGTAGCACCGGCGCATCGGAGTACGAGGGGCGCAACTTCAACCACCTCGACCCGGCGCTGGAAGACAGCGCGACCGGGGTGGCCGCGGGCGCGCTGAGCGCGTGGCTGGGCCGCGCACTGACGATGCTGCAAGGGCACGCGACGTGCAACCCGTGCCGGATCCGCGCCCGCGCCGACGGCGAAACGATCCGCGTCGGCGGCGCCACCGAATTATTTATTTCCTCATGAGCATTTGTTATGATTGCGCCCAGAAAACATTATCTAAAGGGACATGATGAACTTGCTGAAATCGCTGGGCCTGGCCGTGCTGATCGCCGCTTCCACCCTGTCCTTCGCCTCGGCGGCGCCGGCCGCGCCGGCTGCCGCCGTCATCACGAATGGCCACGTGCGGGCGGTGACCGACCTGCTGGCGGCGATGCAGGCGGAAAAGATGATGCGCACGATCACCGGCACCAGCCGCTACGCCAGCGAAGCGCAACGCGCCGCCGCGTACGCCAAGCTCGACAAAGTGCCGCCGGCGCAGATCTACGCGCGCCTGGCCTATCCGCTGGCACGCACCATCAGCGCCGAAACGGCCACCGAGATGGCGCGCTTCTATTCCTCCGACTACGGCAAGAAAATCGTCTACCGGATGTATACCAGCCGGGCCAGCTACGGCGAGCCGAACGGGCCCGCCCCCACCGCCGCCGAGCGCAAGGACATGCAGCGCCCCGCATTCATCAAGGCCAGCAAGGAACTGGCCGCAGCCGATGGCGTCATCCGCCATGAAGGCTTTGTGCTGCTGCAGGCGATTGCGAAATGATCGGCTGCCGGCCTAGCACGCTTTAGGTCGATCGCCCCATTCATTTAACTTATATCCTTACACCGTTGCGGCATTGCCACAATTGCAGGATTGCATCGTTACAAGTGCTTAGAATGAACGTTTTTCCTTTAGGAGAGCCGCGTGTTCAAACTAAGCATCGTCCGCAAGTCCGTCCTGCTGAGCCTGTATGGCAGCGCAGCCCTCGCCGCCTTCGCGCCGGCCGCCTTCGCGCAGAGCGCCGCGCCCGCCGCCAAGGACGAGATGCAGACCGTGACCGTGGTTGGCTCGCGCCGCGCATCGAATACGTCGGCAACCGAAACGGTGGTGCCGGTGGACTTCATCCCGATGACCAAGGTGGCCGAACAAGGCGGCCAGTTCGACCTCGCCCAGACCCTGACCTACATCTCGCCGTCGTTTAACTCGACGCGCCAGACCGGCGCCGACGGCGCCGACCTGATCGACTCTGCCGCCCTGCGCGGCCTCGGCTCCGACCAGACCCTGGTGCTGATGAACGGCAAGCGCCGCCACACCACCGCGCTGGTCAACATCTTCGGCGCGCGCAACCGCGGCAACACCGGCACCGACATGAACGCGATCCCGCTGCTGGCGATCAAGGACGTGCAGGTGCTGCGCGACGGCGCCGCCGCACAGTACGGCTCGGACGCGATCGCCGGCGTGATCAACATCGACCTGAAGAAGAGCCTCGGCTGCGAAACCGTGGCCGGCGCCGGCGAGTACTCCAAGCACGACGGCAAGAACTACCTCGGCTCGGCCTACTGCGGCATCGCGGTCGGCGACAAGGGCGTGATCGCCATTACCGCCGAGGCGCTCAACCGCGGCCGCTCGAACCGCGAAGTGGCCGAAAGCCCGCGCATCATCGGCGATTCGCAGGTCAAGAACCGCACCCTGTACGTCAACGGCGACATCCCGATGGGCGTCGACGGCAAGCTGTATTTCACCGCCGGCGTGCAGGACCGCTTCGGTTCGAGCGCGGCGTGGGGCCGCGAAGGCGTCGGCTCGGGCGACATCCCGTCGAAGAATTCGGCCGCGATGTACCCGAACGGCTTCGCGCCGTTCATCAACGCCGACGTCGACGACCGCTACGGCACCATCGGCTACCGCACCCGTGTCGGCGACTGGAATGCGGACCTGTCGCAGACCTACGGCTTCAACCGGATGCACTACAACATCAGCCACACGCTGAACGCGTCGATCGCCAACAAGGACCTGCTGGCCGGCGGCAAAGGCATCAGCCCGAGCAGCTTCGACGCCGGCGGCTTCCAGTTCACGCAGTACACCACCAACGCCGACCTGAGCAAGTTCTACAGCGACATCATGGGCGGCCTGAACGTCGCGTTCGGCGCCGAGTACCGCCGCGAGAATTACCAGATCTTCGCCGGCGAGCCAGGCTCGTACATCGACGCCGACGGCGTCGGCTTCGGCGGCAACGCCGGCAGCCAGGGCTTCCCCGGCTTCCAGCCGAGCGACGCCACCGACAAGAACCGCCACAGCAGCGCCGCCTACCTCGACCTCGAAGCCGACGTGACCGATCGCGCCAAGCTGCAAGGCGCGCTGCGCTACGAAAAATTCAGCGACTTCGGTTCGACCGTCACCGGCAAGCTGGCCGGCGCCTACCGCGTCGGCGACTCGGTGCTGCTGCGCGGTTCGGCCAGCACCGGTTTCCGCGCACCGTCGCTGCAACAGGTCTACTTCTCGTCGACCTTCACCGACTTCATCAGCGGCGTCGCCACCAACGTCGTGTTCGCGCCGAACGGCAGCGCGGTCACCAACGCGGCCGGCATTCCGAAGCTGAAGGAAGAAAAGTCGAAGAGCTTCACGCTGGGTGCGACCTGGTCGCCGACCGCCTCGACCGCGGTGACGGCCGACCTGTACCGCATCAACATCAAGGATCGCATCGTGTTTTCGGGTACCTTCGACTCCGACAACTATCCAGCGCTCGGCGAAATGCTGCTCAACCTGGGCGTCGGATCGGCGCAGTTCTTCGTCAATTCGATCGACACCCGCACGCAGGGCCTGGACCTGACGGTATCGAACAAGCGCGATTTCTTCGGCGGCAAACTGAACACCTTCCTGGCGATGAATTTCAGTAAAACGGACGTCACCGACGTCAAGGCGCCACCGATGCTGAAGGGCTTCGAGGATGTGCTGCTGTCGGAACGCGAGCGCCTGTTCATCGAGCAGGGCGGCCCGCGCCGCAAGGCCACGCTTGACTTCGACTACACCTTCGGCAAGCTCGAAACCGACTTCAAGATCATCCATTTCGGACCGCAGACGCTCGGCACCTTCGATGGCCCGCCGACGCCGCCGATGCATTACGATTCGAAGACGTCGGCTGATTTGGCGTTCACGTACGCGTTCACGCCGAAGACCAAGTTCACCATCGGCGCGGCGAACATCTTCAACGTGCATCCGACCGAGCAGGATCCGAACCAGACCGATAACGGGTTCAAGTACGAGAGCGTGCAGTTCGGATTGAATGGCACTTCGTACTTTGCTCGCCTCTGGCACAAGTTCTAAGCTAAAGCATGCTCACTATGGATTCCCGCCTTCGCGGGAATGACGATTTTTAGGCCGTCGGCTTATAGACCGTCGTCCCCGGGCTCGGCGCCCCCCCTTGGCGGGGACCCATGCTGACTACGCAGTCTTCGGGCCTGCGCGGGAAGTCGTTTCTGCCAGTGGCAGGAACGACGGCTTTTAGGCCATTAGCTTTAAGACCGTCGCTCCCGCGCAGCAGGCGGGAGCCTATGCTGAGTGTGCAGTCCGCGGAAACGTGACGACGGCCGACAGGCCGCCCAAGCGTTCCGACTGTCCCAGCGTCAGCGTTGCGCCATGCCGCTCGGCGATGGCCTTGATGATCGCCAGCCCCAACCCACTCCCTGAAGCCTCGCTGCCCGCGATCCGGTAGAACCGGTCAAAGACGCGCTCGCGTTCTTCCGCCGGGATCCCCGGCCCGCTGTCTTCCACCACGATCGCCGCGCCGGCGGCATCGGAACGCACCGCGACGTCGACCGTGCCACTCTCAGGCGTGTACTTGATCGCGTTGTCGACCAGGTTGCGCATCAGGATCATCAGCGCATCACCCTGCCCGTTCACGCTCACCTCGTCGGCATGCAGCAGACCGAGGTCGACGCCTTTGTGCTGCGCCACGCCCACGAGGTCGCCGACGGTGCGCCGCGCGAGGTCGGCCAACGCCACCGTCTGCACATGCGCGCCGCTCACCGCACTGGCTTCCTGCCGCGCCAGCACCAGCAATTGCTCGACCAGCCGCGTCGATCGTTCGATGCCGGCGGTCAGGCGCCCGATCGCCACCTGGCGCGCTTCGGCACTATCGGCGCGCTCCAGGCTGAGCGCCTGCAGCTTGAGCGCCGCCAGCGGCGTGCGCAGTTCGTGCGCCGCGTCGGCGACAAAGTGCTGCTGCGCCTCGAACGCGGTCTTCACGCGCCCGAACAGCAGGTTCAGTTCCTGCACCAGCGGCCGCACTTCATCGGGCAGCCCCGCTTCCGACACCGGCGACAAGTCGTCGGCCTGGCGCGATGCCACTTGCGAGCGCACGCGCGCCACCGGCTGCAGCGAACCGCTCACCACCCACCACACCACCAGCATCAGGATCGGCGCCATCACCGCGATCGGGCCGACCGTGCGCAACGCCAGGTTGCCGGCCATGTGGCGGCGCACCGCCATGTCCTGCGCCACCTGCACCGTCTGGTTGCTGGTCTGGACCGAGAAGATGCGGTAGGTGGTGTTGTTCGCCTTGACGTTCGAAAAGCCCAGCACCGCGCGCTGCGGCAGGCGCGCGCGCGTCACCGTGCGAAACACCTGCACGCCGTCCGGCGTCCACACCTGCACCACCAGGTCGTTGTTCTCCGCTTCGGCGTCGATGCCGGCGCGCGCCGCTTCCAGGTTCGTCAGCGGTGCGCTGGAACTGAGCGACAACGCCATCTGCTGCATGTGATAGTCGAAGATCTGGTCGGCGTCGTTCAGCGACGTACGGTAGGCGATGGTGGCCTGGGCGATGGCGGCGATGCTGATCGCNNACTTCGACCGCGTTGCTGGACACTTCGTCGCGCCAGCTGTACAGCTTTTCCTCGAGCTGGGCGCGCGACAGCACGGCGCCCGGCCGCGCGATCAGCGCTTCGAGCACTGCCCATTCGCGCGCCGACAAGGTGGCCGGCGCGCCGTCGACCATCACTTCGCGCGTGGCCGGGTTGATCGAGATGTTCTTGTAGTCGAAGACCGGCTCGGCGCGCCCGGCCGAACGGCGCAGCAAGGCGCGGATGCGCGCCAGCAGTTCGTCGAGGTCGTAGGGCTTGAGGACGTAATCGTCGGCGCCGGCGTCGAGGCCGGCGATGCGCTGGCCGACCGCGTCGCGCGCGGTCGCCACCAGCACCGGGGTGCGGTCCTTGCGGGCGCGCATCGAGCGCAGCACTTCGAGGCCGTCCTTGCGCGGCAGGCCAAGGTCGAGCAGGACGAGGTCGTAGCTTTGCGACTGCATCAGCGCCGTGTCGGCCATCTCGCCATCCTTGACCCAGTCGACCGCGTAGTGCTCGGCCCTCAGCAGGTCGAGCACCACTTCACCGATCATCAGATCGTCCTCCACCAGCAAAAGCCGCATCGCGTTCCCGTCTGTTCGTTAGCCGATCCTCACCGGAATGAAGATTTTGTCACTCCCGCGCTGAATCAGCAAGGCCACCGACTTGGTCGACTTGCCGACCGCGTCGCGCACCTGCTGGACGCTGGTGACGGCGCGGCCGTTGATCGACAGTAGCACGTCGCCGGCCTGCACGCCGGCATTCGCCGCCGCGCCGTTGGCATCCTCGATCACCAGGCCGGATGCGATGCCGGACTGGCGCCGCTCGACCGGCTCGAGCGGACGCAGCGCCAGCCCCAGCTTGTTGCTGTTGTCGGCGCTGACCAGCGCTTCGCGATCTGCCGGCGCAGCCTTCTCGCTGGCGTCGCCGAGGCGCGCGCCGATCTGGACGATTTTGCCGTCGCGCCAGACGTCGAGCTTGACCTGGTCGCCCGGCTTGGCCAGGCTGAGCATCGCCGGCAGGTCGCCCGAGGCGACGATCGGCTGGCCATTGAGTTTGCGGATCACGTCGCCCGACTTGAGGCCGGCCTTGTCGGCCGCGCCGCCGCGTTCGACGTTCGACACCAGCGCGCCTTCCGGCGTCTCGAGCTTGAACGAATCGGCGAAGCCCTGGTTCACTTCCTGCACCGTCACGCCCAGCTTCGCGTGCTTGACCGTCCCGGTTGCGACCAGTTGCTCCTTGATGCGGTTGGCGACGTCGATCGGAATGGCGAACGACAGGCCCTGGTAGCCGCCGGTCTGGCTGTAGATCTGCGAATTGATGCCGACCACTTCGCCGCGCGTGTTGAACAGCGGCCCGCCCGAGTTACCTGGGTTGACGGCGACGTCGGTCTGGATGAACGGTACGTTGCTGTCGTCCGGCAGCGAGCGGCCCTTGGCGCTCACCACGCCTGCCGTCACGGTGCTATCGAGGCCGAACGGCGAACCGATCGCCAGCACCCATTCGCCCACCTTCAGGTTATTCGAATTACCGATGGGGACCACCGGCAGGTTCTTGGCGTCGATCTTGAGCACCGCCACGTCGGTCTTCGGGTCGGAGCCGAGCACACGGGCGCGGTATTCGCGCCGGTCTTGCAGCTTGACCGTGACTTCCTTGGCGTCGCGCACCACGTGCGCGTTGGTCAGGATGACGCCGTCCGGACTCACGATGAACCCGGAACCAGCGCCAAAAACGGGAGTGTCGCGTTGACCACGGGGATTTTGCGGCCCCTGGAAGCGACGGAAAAATTCAAAAAACGGATCGTCCTCATCGAACTGCTGGCCGTTCTGAGCGCGGCCGGACAGCGACGCCTTGGTGCTGCCCATCACGCGGATGTTGACCACGGCAGGTCCCATGCGCGAGACGATCTGGGTGAAGTCCGGCAGCGCCATCGACACCTGGGTGCCGGGCGGCGCGATCGGCGCCGGCGCGACATAGTTCGACGGCGCGGGGGCGGCCGCAATGGCGGCGCTGGATGCTACGGCGTTGTGGTGGTCGACTGCAATCGCACCTACCGCGCCGCCGATCGCGCCGGCGGCAGCGAGGGCCAGCGTCAAGCGCTTGGCAGAGATAGCAGTAACGGCACTTTGGTTTTGCATTGTGTGCTCCTACGATTGAGAGGTAAATGGAATCTCGGCTTCGCCACTACGTCGTACCCGCGGAGGCGGGCACCTATGCTGAGCGTGCAGAACCGTGCTAGCTCAGCGTCCGCCAAATTAGCGTCGTACCCGCGGAGGCGGGTACCCATGCTGAGCGTGGGGAACGGATCATGCTGGCTCAGTATGGGTCCCCGCCTGCGCGGGGACGACGGTCTTCGGGTTAGTGGTCTGAAGAGTCTTCGCTGTCGATGGTTTGTAGTGTGAACCGGCAGACTTAGGGTTGACTTAAGTTCATGCGATGAGGGGCGCTCCTTACCCGCGAGCGCCCCTTTTTAGACCAGGGTCTGACCCAGCGGGGCTCGGCGCCCCCGTCAGACCCTAAAGCCCGCGACTTACGCGGCCTGGCGCTGCTCCAGCGCTTGCACGTTGTCGCCGCCGTCGATGACGATCTTGCGCGGCTTGAGCGCCTCGGGCACTTCGCGCACCAGCTCGATCGTCAGCATGCCGTTGTCGAACGACGCGGTGGTGACTTTGACGTGGTTGGCCAGCTGGAAGCGCTGCTCGAAGTCGCGCGCCGCGATGCCACGGTGCAGGTAGGTGCGCTGCTGATCATCCTTCTGCTTGCGGCCGGTGACGTGCAGCGACTCGCGCTCGGCGACGATCTCGACTTCGGAGCGGTCGAAGCCTGCGAGCGCCATCACGATGCGGTACTTGTCCTCGCTGACCAGCTCGATGTTGTATGGCGGATAGCTTGGCTGCGCGTCGGCGCGCTGCTCGAGCAAGGTGGCCAGGCGGTCGAAGCCGATAGCGGAACGATACAGTGGGGTAAGGTCGAATGAACGCATGATAGATATCCTTTTAGAAGTTAAGCGATAAGTTGGCGGACCTCCGATGAGCATCCGCTGCGTCCAATCTAGTGCTGAGTTTTGCGGTTTCAAGGCCTTGAAAAACACGGTTTTTTGCCCAATGCGCCGAAAAAAATTTTGCGGTCGGGCGTTATTTGTCAACTTCGCGCGCTATTCCTACGCATGGAAAATTGGATCCCCGCATGCGCGAGGATGACGGTTTTATGGCTAGCAGCCTCAAGACCGTCGTCCTCGCGCACGCGGAGATGACGGTTGTATGGCTAGCAGCCTCAAGACCGTCGTCCTCGCGCACGCGGGGACCCCATTTTTTCGAGCAGCGGCAGGCGTAAAATTTTGCGGAAACGTTTTGACACATTCAGCGAATTCTTGCGTGCTACACTTCCGGCACGATTTCCTTGACACCTCAACTATCCGCCCATGACCGCACAGTTCAAGCACCGCATCCTGCCTATCGTCGCCCTGCTCGCATCGATCGCCCTCCCCGCCCGCGCCGAAGTTCCTCCGCCAGTCGACCAGCCCTACCCCGGCACCATCGTGCTGAAGGTCGATGCGACCAACCTGAGCCAGCAGATCTTCCGCATGAAGATGTCGATCCCGGTCAAGCCAGGCCCGCTGACGCTGCTCTATCCGCAGTGGCTGCCGGGAAACCACGGCCCGAACAATCCGCTGGTGCAGCTGGCCGGCCTGAAGTTCTCCGGCAACGGCAAGGCGATCGACTGGGTGCGCGATCCGCTGCAGGTGCATGCCTTCCACGTGACGGTGCCGGAAGGCGTCAGCACGCTCGAAGCGGAGTACCAGTTCCTGTCGCCGCTGGACAGCGCGCAAGGCCGCATCACGATGACCAGCGAAATCGTCGGCGTGCAGTGGCCGGCCCTCACGCTGTATCCGGCCGGCTACAACAGCCGCCGCATCACGGTCCAACCGAGCGTGACCTTGCCGGAGGGCTGGCAGTTCGGCAGCGCGCTGGAAACGGCCGCGCGCAACGGCAACGAGATCAGCTTCAAGCCGCTCGACCTGACCACGCTGATCGACTCGCCGCTGTTTGCCGGCCGCTACTTCAAGCGCATCGACCTCGATCCGGGCGCCAAGGTGCCGGTGTTCCTCAACATCGTCGCCGACAACGCCGAGAGCCTCGAGGCCAAGCCCGAGCAGATCGCGCCGCACCGCGCCCTGGTCCAGCAGGCGGCCAAGCTGTTCGGCTCGCATCACTACAACCACTACGATTTCCTGTTCGCGCTGTCGGACGAATTCAGCGGCATCGGCCTCGAGCACCACCAGTCGAGCGAGAACGGCGTCAAGCCGGGCTACTTCACCGAGTGGGCCAAGGGCGAAGCCGGGCGCGACCTGCTGGCGCACGAGTACACCCACTCGTGGGACGGCAAATTCCGCCGCCCGGCCGGCCAGAACGTCCCGAACTTCAACACGCCGCTGCAAAATGAACTGCTGTGGGTGTACGAAGGCCAGACCGAATACTGGGGCAAGGTGCTGTCGGCGCGTTCCGGCCTGATTTCCGAGACGGGCACGCACGACGACATCGCCGCGATGGCCGCCTACTACGACAACGTGCAGGGCCGCTCGTGGCGCGCGATGCAGGACACGGTCAACGATCCGATCATCAACGCGCGCCGTCCGCTGGGCTGGGGCAACTGGCAGCGCGCCGAAGACTACTACATGGAAGGCATGTTCATCTGGCTCGACGCCGACACCAAGATCCGCGAACTGTCGGGCGACAAGCGCTCGCTGGACGACTTCGCGCGCGGCTTCTACGGCATCAACGACGGCAGCTTCCTGCCGGCCCACTACACCTTCGAAGACGTGGTCGCCGCGCTGAACAAGGTGCAGCCGTTCGACTGGGCGCCGTTCCTGCGTGCGCGCCTCGACGGCCANNCCGAGCGGCTACACCAAGTCGGCCGAAGAGCAAAGGAAGTACACCGACTTCGGCTACTCGCTCGGCTTTTCGGTCAAGACCGATGGCGGCGTAACGGGCGTGCAGTGGGATAGCGTGGCGTTCCGTGCCGGCCTGGCCGCCAACAGCTCGATCGTCGCCGTCAACAATCGCGCCTACAAGGGCGAAGTGCTGAAGGCGGCGGTGAAAGCGGCCAAGGACGGCAAGGCGCCGATCGTGCTGCTGGTGAAACAGGGCTCGAACTACCGCACCATTTCGCTCGACTACCACGGCGGCCTGCGCTACCCGCACCTCGAGCGCATCGCCGGCAGCAAGGACCGCCTGGCGACGATCCTGAAGCCGCTCAAATAAACAATGGGGTCAGACCCGTTTGTTCTCCGGCCTCTGTAAACAATGGGGTCAGACCCGTTTGTTCTCCGGCCTCTGCGACGCCCCGCAGAGCAAAAAATGGGTCTGCCCACGTTCGGAGTAGAAAAACTTTTCTCTTCGTACCTAGGCGCAGAATAAACTGGATCCCCGCGTGCGCGAGGATGACGACTCTGGGGCTGTTAGCCTCAAG
>CXWL01125657.1_pt1 | contig 11274 bp, 10 predicted proteins | sample 590931 | NCBI WGS metagenome assembly CXWL01 (sample SAMEA3498368, study PRJEB10139) | groundwater metagenome | biome: water well; material: biofilm material | place: Germany | collected 2015-04-27 | reverse complement strand
AGAGCCCAGGCAGATCAGCCAGCAGAACACGGCGGTCCACACATTGTGCGAAAAGAAGTGCGCACCTTGCATCATGCGGCTGATGGAAAACACCGTGCCCAGGCCGAACGCGAAGACGAAGGCCATGCGTGCCAGTTTCGGCCGACGGTCACGCAGGACGAAGAACAGGCCGAACAAGGCGAAACCGGTGGCGGCATGACCGCCAGGCCAGCAGCGGCCCGGTTTGTCGGTCGCTGGCCGCGGGCTGAGCAGTTCGCTGTAGGTTTCCTTGCCGCCGAATTCTTTCAGGCTCCAGGGACACTGCACTGCCGTGACCGCCTTGACCGGGGTGACAAAGGCCGTGGCCAAGCCTAGGGACAGCACCAGGCAGCCCAGTTCGCGTTTGAATGGCGTTAGCNNGGCGTTAGCCGCGCTACGAAGAACGAAGCGATGAAACCCAGCACCGCCAGCACCGAGAACACAATCACTACCTGCTTGGCCCGGTCATGCAGGATATTTTCCAGGAAGTAGCTGTGCCGGCCGATGAAGCCGCCAGCCTGCGGATCGTAGAACAACTGCGCCAGGCTCATGTCCAGTGAGGTGAGTTCAAGCAACAGCAGGGTGATTGCGGTCACGGCGGGAATGCCCAGGCAAATCCACAGATTCAACGGGCGAGAGGCGGGACGCGAAAGGGTTGTGGGCATCGGGCGATCCTGAGCATGGATAAAGGTGCAGCGGGAACCAGCGCGCCAGTCTGAACCCTGTCGCGTAGGCTCGGTGTGAACAGCGGGTGAAAAATTTGTGAGCCGTTTTGCCGTGAAATTGACTGCACGTGGGCGGGGCAGACAACTCTGGCCCTTCGCCGCACTTGGCCTTAAGCTGCGCGAGCCAAGACGGCCGTTTCTGTGTACGGAGCAAGATGCCATGCGAATTCTATTGGTTGAAGACAACCGCGATATCCTCGCCAATCTGGCGGATTACCTGGGGCTCAAAGGCTATACCGTGGATTGCGCGCAGGACGGTCTGTCGGGTCTGCACCTGGCGGCCACCGAACATTACGACTTGATCGTGCTCGACATCATGCTGCCCGGCATCGATGGCTACACCCTGTGCAAACGCCTGCGTGAAGACGCTCGGCGCGACACTCCGGTGATCATGCTCACCGCCCGTGACCAACTGGATGACCGATTGCAGGGCTTCAAGTCCGGCGCGGACGACTACCTGATCAAGCCGTTCGCCTTGTCCGAACTGGCCGCGCGTATCGAGGCGGTGATGCGCCGAACCCAGGGCGGTGGCCGGCGAGCGCTGCAGGTCGGCGACCTGAGCTACGACCTCGATACCCTGGAGGTGACCCGCGAAGGGCGCCTGCTGAAGCTCAACCCGGTCGGTCTGAAGCTGCTGGCGGTATTGATGCAGAAAAGTCCCCACGTGTTGCGCCGGGAAATCCTTGAGGAAGCCTTGTGGGGCGATGATTGCCCGGACAGCGACAGCCTGCGCAGTCATGTCCACCAGTTGCGCCAGGTTATCGACAAGCCGTTTGCCAAGCCCTTGCTGCAAACCGTGCACGGCGTCGGTTATCGCTTGGCCGAGGGGCGTGATGGAGTTTAAGCAGAGCCTTGCCCAGCGGATCATCATTGCCTTTGCACTGATGAGTGCGCTGGTTGCGGGGGCGTTCGCCATGGGCATCGTGGCGACCGTTCACCTGGTGGAAGAAAAACTGATCTCCGCGGGCCTTGGCGGTGACCTGCAACGCTTGCTGCTGATGGATAACATGTCTGACTGGAGCCATCGGCCGGAACCCGATCAGTTGTTCTACTTCACCGGCGGCCCTGGCGATTTTGACCTGCCCAAGGATTTGCGCCATCTGGATGCGGGGTTTCACGAAGTATTCCGCGAACAATTGTCGTACCACGCGATGGTCGAGATCGTCGATGGTCGGCATTACGTCCTGTTGCAGGATCAGAGTGATTTCGAGGAGCGCGAGCGAATCCTGTTTGCCGTGGTCCTGGTCGGCTTCGTCCTGAGCCTGGCATTGGCGGTATTCCTCGGTTGGGTGTTGGCACGCAAGGTCATGGCCCCGGTGGTGCGTCTGGCCCGGCAGGTCCGTCATCGCGACCAATTGCTGGGGCTGGCCCCGCCTTTGGCGCCGGACTATGCCGCCGATGAAGTCGGGGAGTTGGCGGTGGCCTTTGATGCCACCCTGGGTCGCTTGCGTCAGGCATTGAACCGCGAGCGGCTATTTACCAGCGATGTCAGTCACGAGTTGCGCACGCCCTTGATGGTGCTCGCGACGTCCTGTGAGTTATTGCTGGAAAATCCGGCGCTCGACCACCGTGGCCGCGCCCAGGTTGAACGCATCGCCCGGGCCTGTGAGGAAATGCGCGAGCTGGTGCAGACTTTCCTCATGTTGGCGCGGGCCCAGCGCGAAGCGGCAGGGATGGCGCCGCAGATGACGCTGCGTCAAGTGGCGGAGGATCTGCTCGGGTCATGGCGCGAGCCCATCGAGGCCAAGGGACTGGAGTTGGTCCATGAACCTGGCAATCCACTCGATACCCCGTACAACGCGACTTTGCTGCATGCGGTCATGGGCAATCTGTTGCGCAATGCCTTGCACTACACCGATCGCGGCTTTATCCGCCTGACCCTGTTGCCGACCGGCTTCCTGGTGGAAGACAGCGGTGTGGGCATTCCCGAAGAGAAACGCGAGGCCATGTTCGAACCCTTTGTGCGGGGCAACGAACAACGGGGTGAAGGCCTGGGGCTCGGCCTGTCGTTGGTGCAACGGATTTGTGAAAACCAGGGCTGGACGGTCAGTCTCAGTCATATGGAACCGAATGGCTGCAGATTTCATGTGGAATTGACCCTGTCTCATCCCTAACGTCTTGTTTTTGTGAGACTTGTAGGTTGGTTCCTACGGTATTGGGTAAGTAACCGTGCCGTTAAGGTGTAAAACTCTGTAATACTTCAGGGCTTTTTCCAACGAAATTTTCACATTTGACTCACCTGAAACTCACGCCGCGCTCCCTAAGGTTACCGTCATCAATTGAGGAGACATTGATGATGGACGACCCGATCAAACTCGAATTTTCCGAGAAATATGACGACGCGCACGCCCAGCGTTACCTACGCAAGCACAAGGACGGTCTGGGCCGCCAGTTGTCGCACAAGCGTGATTTGCAGCTGGGACGGACCGCGCTGAAGCGGGTGGGAGAACCAGGCCTGGTACTGGATTTGCCCTGTGGCGCCGGCCGTTTCTGGCCAATGCTGGCGGAAAAATCCAATCGGGTGATTATCGGTGCGGATAACTCGGCCTCAATGGTCAAGATCGCCACTCAGTCGCAACCCGCCCATGTGGTCGAACGGGTACGACCTTTGCAGACATCTGCATTCGACATCGCGCTTCCCGACAACTCCGTGGACAGCATTTTCTGCATGCGCCTGCTTCACCACATCGGCGAGGCCGAGCATCGGCTGGCCATCCTTCGGGAATTCCAGCGTGTCACCCGCGACAGCGTGATTCTTTCACTGTGGGTCGATGGCAATTTCAAGGCCTGGAAACGCAAGCGCGCCGAAAAATCCCGGGCGCAGGAAGGTTACCAGAATCGCTTTGTGTTACCGGCTGCTACGGTTGAAGCCGAATTTGAGCAGGCTGGCTTCCGGGTACAGGAACATTTGGACTTCATTCCGCTCTACGCCATGTGGCGCGTTTATATTTTGCGAAAGAGGTAAGGGCATGGCAGTTGAACAGGTATCGCTCGCGCAGATCGCGCCTGAAGATCGTTTTGATTACTTCTGGAGCCAGCGTGGCGAATGGGTGGAAGAGCCGAATGTTCGTCGCGGTGGAGAAAGTGGCGTACAGCGTATTCACGCACCTGGTGGCCAACTGCTCTATGCCAAGCGGCAAACCGGCCATATCTACCGTAGCTGGTTGCACCCGTTCGGGCGTCCCACCGTGCTGCGTGAACTGGACGCATTGACCGGGCTGCACAAGCTCAATGTGCGCGTGCCGGAAATCGTCTTCTGTGGCGCCCAGCGCGATCCTGTTCATCAATGGCGCGCGCTGTTGGTTACCAAGTCCCTTGATGGCTTCGTCGAAATCGAGGACTGGTACGCCAGTGGTGGTCGCGAGCGTCACGGCGAGGCTGTGCATGATCGCCTCCTCAAGGACCTGGCGGACAATCTTGCGCGGATGCACAAAGGCCGCTGGCAACACAGCTGCCTGTACATCAAGCATGTTTTTGTCCGGGTGACTGGCGAAGGCGAAAATGCCAAGGCAGAGGTGGCACTGCTTGACTTGGAGAAGTGCCGGCAACGCCTTTTGAGCACTCAGGCGGCAGCACATGACATGAAACAACTGCGTCGCCATTCGTCGTTCAAAGCGGCAGATTGGGACCGACTCGTCTATTTTTATAAGACGGCGTTTGGCAGCGCTATCAAAGGTTTATAGCGATGAAACTAGAAATTGCTCGAGGTTTGTTTCTAATAGGAGCCTTGGCAGTTGCTTCATTGGCGGTGGCGGCTTGGGAGCAGCCCCGCACGCAGGTCCTCAGTGCTGCGCATGGTGACGCGCATTGCCCATTGCCACGGGTGGCGAAAGCCACNNGTTGCTTCATTGGCGGTGGCTGCCTGGGAGGAGCCCCGCACGCAAGTTCTCAGCGCTGTGCATGGTGAGGCGCATTGTCCCTTGCCCCGGGTAGTGAAGGCCTCGGAAAATGTTCGGCCTGACAATGACTTGCTGCTGTTCATTTTTGGCATGGCCCAGGGAATGAGGCCGCAAAGTTGAAAGCAATGAAGCCCACCTGAAAAGGCCTCGCAGTTGCGAGGCCTTTTCGTTGGTGCAGCTTTTCCAGAGGGTGCCTTCAGGCTTTGTCGGGTTTAGCCAGGAAGGTGTAGACGCAGGGCAGCACGAACAGGGTGAACAGGGTGCCGATGGACATCCCTGTCGCGATCACCATGCCGATGTCGAAGCGACTGACTGCACCAGCGCCCGTGGCGAGGATCAGCGGCACCATGCCGAACACCATGGCGGCGGTAGTCATCAGTACCGGGCGCAGGCGGATCGCCGCCGCTTCTTCCACCGCCTCGCGGGGCGTCAGGCCCTTGTCCTTGCGCAACTGGTTGGCGAACTCGACGATCAGGATCCCGTGTTTGCTGATCAGGCCGATCAGCGTCACCAGGCCCACCTGGGTGTATATGTTCATGCTCGACCAGCCGAGGAACAGCGGGATCAAGGCGCCGCAAATCGACAGCGGGACCGTCACCAGGATCACCAGCGGATCGCGGAAACTCTCGAACTGCGCCGCCAGTACCAGGAAAATGATCGCCAAAGCCAGGGCGAAGGTCACCCACAGCGCAGCGCCTTCCTGAACGAACTGGCGTGAGGCACCGGCGTAGTCGAAGGCGAAGCCGGGCGGGGCTTCTTCCTGGGCTATCTGGCGCACGGTTTCAATCGCCTCCCCCATGCTCACTACCGGGAAACCCGAGAGGATCGCCGAATTGAGCTGCTGGAACTGGTTGAGTTGGCGCGGTCGTGCGCGGTCGGTGACGGTGATCAGGGTCGACAGCGGCAGTAACTCGTCCTTGGCGTTTTTCACGTAGTAGTTGTTCAGCCAATCCGGATTGTCCCGGTAGGTGCGCTCGACTTGGGCGATGACCTTGTAGCTGCGGCCTTCGATAGTGAATCGGTTGATCTCGGCTTCAGCCAGCAAGGTCGCCAGCGTGGTGCCGAGGTCGAGCATCGAGACGCCCATCTGCGCCGCCTTGGCCCGGTCGATATCGACCACTACTTCCGGTTTGTCGAAGGCCAGGTCGATGTCGACAAAAGCAAATTTCCCCGACTCCATTGCACGCTTCTTGATCCGGTCAACCACCGCCAGCAACGCCTCGTAGTCGTTGGCGGTATTGACCACGAACTGGAACGGCAGGCCTTCGCCCGTGCCCGGCAGCGAGGGCAGGTTGAAGCCGAAGATTTGCAGGCCGGCGATTTGCGACAGCTTGCTTTGCACCTCCGGCAGGATTGCCATCTGGGTACGGCTGCGCTCGTTCCAGGGCTTGAGCAGGAAGCCGCCGATACCCGATTGCACGCCGTTGAAACCGTTGATCTGGAAGGAGGAGTAATACTCGGGGAACTCCTTGAAGATCGCGATGAATTCGTCGGTGTAGGTGTTCAGGTAATCGAGGTTGGTCGGCTGTGGGGCGTTGGCGATCATGAAAATAATGCCCTGGTCCTCATCTGGCGCCAGCTCCGACTTGGTGAACTTGAGCAGCACTGGAATCAGGCACAGCACGATCACTGCGAACACCAGCACCACCGGCCGGGTATTCAAGGTGCCGTGGAGCATGCGCTGGTAGCGGCGCTTGAGTCCTTCGAAGATCAGGTCCAGGCGATGGGCCAGGCCCGACGGGTTCTGATCATGACGCAGGNNCGATCATCGATAGTGGAATGGTCACCACCGGGATCACCACCGAACGCAGCGCGCCAAGAAACAGGAACACCACGACGATCACGATCAGCACGGCTTCGAACAGGGTTTTCACTACCTCGTTGATGGAGGCCTGGATGAACAGGGTCGCGTCGTAGGCAATTTCTGCCTTGAGGTTGGGCGGCAGCTGGGACTCCAGTTCCGGCATCAGCTTGCGCACTTCCTTGATCACGTCCAACGGGTTGGCCGCCGGCGTGGCCTTGATCCCGATGTACACCGACGGGGTGCCGCCGAAGGAGCTGATGGTGTCGTAGTTTTCCGCGCCCATTTCCACTCGCGCCACGTCGCTGAGCAGCACCCGGCTGTCGCCGTCGACTTTCAGCGGGATGGCGGCGAAGGCTTCGGCGGTTTTCAGCTCGGTATTGGCGTTGACGCTGGTGACCACATACTCGCCCTTGACCTCACCGGCGGCCGAGAGAAAGTTGTAGCGGCGCACCGCGTTGCTCACGTCGCTGGCGCTCAGGCCAAAGCCTGCCAGTTTCACCGGGTCTAGCCACAGGCGCATGGCGAACACCTGGTTGCCGAGGATTTCGGCTTCGGCCATGCCCGGCAAGGTCGCCAGCTTGGGCTGGATGACCCGCGACAGATAGTCGGTGATCTGCGGGTTGCTCAAGTCCTTGCTGAAGAAGCTGATGTACATCAGCGCCGAGGCGTCCGCCGCCTCCTTACTCAGCACCGGGTCTTCGGCATCCTGAGGCAGCTTGTTCTTGACCTCGTTGGCCTTGGCCAGCAATTCGGTGAACAGCCGGTCGCTGTTGGCGCCGATCCGCGCATAGATCGAAATCACCGAGAAGTTCTGTCGACTGACCGAAGTCATGTAGTCGATGCCTTCGGCACTGGCCAGGCTTTGCTGCAGGGGTTGGGTGATGTAGCCCTGAATGGTTTCGGCGTTGGCCCCGGGATACGCCGTGGTCACGGTGATCAGGGCGTTTTCCATCTGCGGGTACTGGCGCAGCGGCAGCTTGCTCCAGGCCTGGAATCCCAGCAATACGATCAGCAGGCTGACCACGGTGGCGAGCACCGGGCGACGAATGAACGGGTCGGTAAATGCCATGGTAATTCCTTGATCAGTCCGCGCTTGGCTGACTGTTCTGATCGGCCGGCAGATTTTTGTCCGGGCTGACGACGATGTGCATGCCGTTGTCGATTTTGATCTGGCCGGCGCTGATAACCTGCTCGCCGCTCTGCACACCCTTGTTGATCAGCACCAGGCCCTCGCGGCGTTCGCCGGTTTCGATGAAGCGGCGCTCGGCGATCAGGATTGGCTGACCCTTGTCGTCTTTCTCGGGCTTGCCCTCGGCGTCTTTTTTCTGTGCGACCACGTACAGCGAGTTGCCGTACAGGGTGTAGGTCACGGCACTTTCCGGAATCACGATCTTGTTCTGCGGATCGGGCAGCAGCACTTGCAGGCTGGCGAACATACCGGGCAGTAGTTTGCCGTCGGGGTTGCTCAGGGTCGCGCGCACCAGCACGTTGCGCGTGGTTTCCTCGACTTTCGGGTTGATGGCGCTGATGGTGCCCGGGAAATTCTGCTCGGGGTAGGCGGCAATGCTGATGTTGACCGGCTGGCCCAGGGCAATCTTCGGCACCGACTGTTCCGGGATGAAGAAGTCGACGTACAGGCTGCTGAGATCTTGCAAAGTGGCGATCACCGTGCCGCTGGCCAGGTAGTCGCCGACATCGACCTGGCGAATACCGATGGTGCCGCTGAAGGGTGCGGTGATGTGTTTTTTCGCCAGCGAAGCCTTGAGTTGATTGACGATGGCCTTGTTGCGCGCCAGTTGCGCATTGAGCCGGTCGTACTCGCCCTTGGAGATGGCGCTGCTGCCCACCAGTTGGCTGCCGCGACCGAAGTCCAGCTGCGCCAGGCCGAGGTCGGCCTTGGCGGTTTCCAATAGAGCGCTTTCCACGGCGTTGTCGAGTTGCACCAGCGACTGGCCTTGCCTGACCTGCTGCCCGGATTTGAATTGCACGTCGGTCACGGTGCCGGTGGCTTCCAGGCTCAGGTCGACCCCTTGCAGCGCCTTGAGGGTGCCCACCGAGGGCAGGCGCACTTGCCACGGGCGTTCGCTGGCCGTGACCACCGCCACACTCTCCGGCGGTTTCGGGACCGAGAAGGTCTGGATCATCTGATAGATGGAAAAGGCTTTATAGCCCCCCAGGATCAGCACGATCAGCAGCACAACCCCCAACATGATCAGCATGCGGCGACGCAGCATATTCCACTTCCTTGGAAAAAATCAGGCGAGACAGGCGGCACATTACTACCAGTGTGCCAGCGATTCCAGTGACTGGCCCGGGCGATCCGGGCCATGCCCATTCAAATCAGATGCAGATGGTTGTCCCAGAGCCCTGCGGGCAAATCCAACGGCTTGGCCATGAGCGGTGCCTGGCGGCAATCGTAGAAACGGCAGNNAAACGGCAGCGGCCTTGACCGGATGTCACGACAAAACCGTCGGTCACCGCGCCGACCCCGGCGCAATCGGGCAACGGTGCATCGAGCTTGATCTCGCCGCTGTCCAGGTCCCAGATGAAAAACCGGTTGCCCCGGGGCGCCGTCAACGCCACCAGGCGCAGTTCACTATGGACCGCGACGCTGGCGGTGTAGTGCCCCATGGCCTGCAACTGATGCTCGTCGACCGGGAACGCGACGAAGGGTTGGCCCGGGCGCTTGATCGCCAGTAATTCGGAGGATTCGTGGGACGGGCCCATGAACTGCTGGCCGGTGACGATGGTGCCGTCGCTGGCAATGCCCATATGCCGCACACTGTTCATCTGTTGGCCGAGGGTTTCCTTGCTCAGCAGGGTGCCATCGCGCTGCATCAGCACCAGGCTCGGTTCCATTGCGTCAAGGTTCATCTCGATCCGGCTTTCGGCTTCGGTACGAATGCCACCGTTGGCCACCACCAGGGTTTCGCCGTCGGGCATCCATGACACCTGATGCGGACCAATGCCGTGGGTGGAGATTTCGCCGCTGTGAACCAGGCGCTCACCTTCGAAGCGGTACACGCCCAGCAGGCCGCGACCGGGGTCGGTGGTGTCGTTTTCTGTGGCGTACAGAAACTCACCGTCCTTGTGAATCACCGCATGGCCATAAAAATGCCGGTTGGGGCGCGAGACCAACGTCTGCAGTAGCGTGCCATCGCGCAGGTCCACCAGATAGCTTTCGGTCCCCGGGCGCCGGGCGACGAACAGGGCGATGGGCAGTTCAGGGTGATTAATGATGTCGTGACAGCGCTGACCGACTTCGGTGGCAAACACCCGGGTGCCGTCCAGGCGGTAGCCCACGGCGTAATGCTTGCCGTCGCTGTCGTCCCGCGCCGACAACAGCAACGGCCCCTGGTCCTTGTGCTTGAGCAGCTTCCAGCCACCCAGCGTCACCGCACCGAGCAACACACTGCCGAAAGTCAGAGCCTGGCGTCGCAACATCGCGCTAACCCTCATCAGTCACCGTCGTTGGCATTGAAGCCCAGTTGAATGCCCAGCGCCTTGGCCAACTCGCCTTCGTGCAGGCGGTGGACGACGTTGAGGCTGTCATAGATATCGTTGAGCTGCTGGCGGCCGGCATCATCGTTGAGCATTTCGGTCAACGAGCGCTGGCTGCTGTCGAACAGTTTCAGCGAGGCAGCGTACGCGGCATCGATCTTGTCCGCCAAGGGCTTCTGCTCAGCCGGCAACAGGCCGCGCAGGCCTTTGTTGTCGACCCCGACCCAAACCGTTTGTGCCGCCGCCAGACTGGCCTGCAGGCTTTGCAGCGACGACTGGCTGCGCCATGCGTCAGCCTGGAACGGTTGCGGGATGCCCTTGCTTTGGCGGCCCATCGGCGTACCGAGCTTTTTCTTCAGGGTGTCCAGGGCGGTGACCTGGGCCCGCAGCAGATCGGCGATGGCTTCGTGGGAGTCGGCGTAACGCTGGTTAGGGAACTTGGTCATCTGCGCCAGCATGCCGTCGGTGCTGTTCCAACTGGCGAGGATTTCTTCGGCCAGCAGCTTCTGACGCTCGCCAATGGCGGTCAGCAGTGGGCAGTAACGGGCTTTCTGCGCGGCATCGGCCACGTTGCTCTTTTCATCGAACAGAATGTACTCGTAGGCCGACAGGCCTTGAACCACGACGCTGGATTTGGCCAGCGCGGCGGCATCGATCTGCGGTTGTGCGGTGAGCAGTTGCTCGACCTGACGGCCCACCAGGTTTTTCTTGTCCGGCCAGAACTGCACCTGCCAGGAACGATTGCCCTCGGCCAGCGGGCCGACCAGCAGCGGTTGCAGCTCCGCCCAGGCTTTTTGCGCGTGGAGGAAGTCGGCGCGGGCGGTCGCCAGGTCAGACTTGCCTTCGCAATAGGCCAGGGCGCTCACAGCCAGTTGCCGGTCGGCGTCGACCCAGCGGCTGTAGGTCGGCAGGATCACTTGTTTGGCGATCGCCGCCGAGGTCACGGCTTGCGGGTCTTGCGGCGCGCAGGCGCCGAGGGCGAGGGCGGCGAGGCTGGTGAACAACAACTTGGGACGAAACATGTCGGGCTNNAATAACAACTTGGGACGAAACATGTCGGGCTCCCTATGAAAATGGGGTCAAGCGTATGGGAAAGATGTCTAGAGCGAATTCAGAAATGCCAACAACGCAGCGCGCTGCTCGGCATTGAAAGCCAAAACCTGTTGCTGCGCCGCCTGGGCTTCGCCGCCATGCCAGAGCACGGCTTCGAGCAAATTGCGGGCGCGGCCATCATGCAAGAACTGGGTGTGGCCGCTGACCGTTTGAGTCAGGCCAATGCCCCACAGCGGTGGCGTGCGCCAGTCACGTCCGGTAGCCAGGTACTCGC
>CXWL01007761.1_pt1 | contig 11276 bp, 8 predicted proteins | sample 590931 | NCBI WGS metagenome assembly CXWL01 (sample SAMEA3498368, study PRJEB10139) | groundwater metagenome | biome: water well; material: biofilm material | place: Germany | collected 2015-04-27 | reverse complement strand
ATAAAAAACAAGCAAAGTAGATGTGTTAGTGATAACAAGCTAACTGTGGGGTATCACACCCTTCATAAACTTTGACTATACTCAATTGCACTTCAAATTTCGGCACTTTATTTCCCTCTCCTGCTGGAGAGGGTTATGGTGAGGAGAATCAATAGCCGCAAGTTGATTCACAAAAGGTATAAAAATACAGTGACATTAACGCAAGAATATTTCTGAAAGGGTAGTCAGCTATGGCGTTAGTTGACTACCCTGTATTTTTTGAATGGATATCTATGACCATAAACCAATCAAACCGACGTTACATCGCCCACGTCAGAATATCAGATAAAAACCAACAAACAGTAGCAGATCATTTACTCGAAGTAGCCGGAATTGCCAAACAATTGGCAGCCAAAATTAATGTCCCCGAAGCAGGAGAACTGATAGGGCTTTTGCATGATTTTGGTAAATACAGTGTTTCGTTTCAAAACCACATTCATCAATAAAGCTTGGTGCAAGTCATTTCCGGGGCAACAGTCGCCCAGCAATCATCCAGTAAAGATAAGATCAAGCTATTTCGTAGTCTCTTCAAGGGTCGAGATGATGTCTATCCCAAACGATGGGAAAACAGTAAGTCGGAAAAATCAGGATATTCACCAGCTTGTTCGAATAAATGGGAGCCCAATATTTGTGAGAAACCTCGCATCAAATGTGGTGACTGTCAGTATCGTTCATTTATCCCGGTAAGCAACCAAGTAGTTATAAACCATTTAGGAGGGAGTGATAACCCGCGCAATCCATCGGCAAATTTTGTCATCGGCATTTCCCCTCTAATGCAAGATGAACGCTGCTGGTTTCTGGCCGTCAATTTTGACAAAGCATCTTGGCAACTAGATGTCGGCGCTTTTGCAACTGCGTGCAAAGATAACTCAATTCCATATAGCATAGAAAAATCATAGATTCGCATTCAAAATAAATGCAATGTGTTCAGAATTTTATTTGCATCAGTTGATGTGTACGATAAAGACCAGGATCATAGTGCCTCCTGCCCAGAATACTCGGTCTTAAGATTAGCTAACGTTCTTCCCAACGTTATCGAATCATGCGGAATAAGCAAATAAAACCACAATTTATTACAGTTGTTTTTAGCGTGTTCATTCGCATATCCGCACCATCGCCGAGCGGCACGGGCTTTTAGTTGCACTTCATCGGCATTCATTTGGTCGGCGCGCTTTGGTTCAATTAGTAAATAATGGTTTCGGCATTCTACTACGAAATCCGGTTCATAGTTTTGGCCGTTCAGGTATTCGATACGAAATTGCCCCGATGCGGGTTTCATCCATTTGAACACATCATTATCGTCCTCCAGCAGTTGTGCCAATCGCCATTCGCCTTCAACTGAATCAAACTTTTGGTATGGGTAACAACACTTGCTAAACCCTTTGAATACCATCTGTCGTATAGCGCGTTTATCAGCAATAGGTGCGCGAAAGTCGCGCGGAGACTCTCCGGCGGCAAGAGTAAAAGTTGCTGGTTTGAGCACTTCGAAGCCTTGAGTTACCTTGCCGGTATAATCAGTTGGAGTTGTCCACTGATATTCCCGTAGTTGCGCCCAAATAAATTCGCTCAACTGTTTTTGCCAGTAAATCAAGACATTCTCGACTTGGCTTTCGTTGCTAAGACGAGCACGCAAATGGGCAACCATTTGACCGCTCAATTTGTACAGTAAGTCGGCATGCTCATCGTAATCAATTTCATCCTTGTCCATCAGATTCCGTACCAAATAGTTTTCCAAACGCTCTTCATGAGCATCTTGCCCGGCCCAATGAATGCTGGTCTGTTGATTATTGTGCAAATGTTGCAACAAAATTTCCTGGGTGACCGGTTGGAAATTAATAAGTTCCAGCCTATTTAGATCAAAATCCTGAAAGCCGTAATTAACTTCGCGGGTGGGCAACACGACAATTTTGGGCACGTCCAAGGTCAGTTCAACCAATTTTTCAGTGACCATAAAAACAATATCAGCAACCTCTTCATCGCTCAACTTAGTTTCGCTTTCCAATTCAGGCAGGAGTCGCTGAATGGGTAGATTGTCTCTTACAACTTGTTGAACACGACGTAAGACAGTTGCCTGCACGTCTTCCTTCCGCAATTCTTTGCTGGATGACAATTTAGCGGCTTCTTCTTCAACTACTTTTAAAACGATTTCAGCAACCTTTAATCGTTGTTCAGTTTGGAATTTAACTTCATAATGTCCGCCAATGTCAGCAATGACTTGATCATCCTGCGTAGCCCGGTTACCGGTTGTTAATAGTTCGATATAGGATGGCGAAGTGATTATTTGCGGCTTTTTATCCGGAATATCGGCATCGTTACCGCCGATAAAAATGACTTTGCGGATAATCGACTCGGCGTCATTGGCACGATCGATAATTTCCTGAAAACGGTCATGGGCAATAATGGTGAGCCGATCTACGGCTTCAACACCGGTTCGCTTGCCATAAGGTAAGCGCAGGCCCCGGCCGATGGTTTGTTCGGTCAGAATCTCAGAAGCAGAAGCCCGCAGTGGAACAATAGTATAAAGATTGGTTACATCCCAACCTTCTTTCAGCTTATTGACATGAATCACGATCTCAGTATTAGTATCATGTTCCACAGCCAGCAAGCGCTGCATGGCTTCGTCCGACTCCTCGCCGGTTTGGTTGGAATGCACTTCGATCACCTTGCCCCGATAACGCCCCTCAAAAAAATCGGTGGATTCAATCAGCGTTTTGATGGCGCTCGCATGACTGGTATCCTGTGCCACCACCAGCATAAAAGGCTTGACCGGTTTTACCTGATGCGTACTGGCGTAAGTTTGCAATTCAACTTTCACGTATTCATGATGATGAATACCGTCTTCCAGTTTTATTTTTTCCAGTTCTTTAGAACTGTATTGATCAGCACGAAAATCCTTGCGGGTGGCAACGGCCGGTATTTTGACAAAACCGTCATTCAGTGCGCTGGCTAATGGATAATGATAAATAATGTTGGCAAAATCTCGCGGATTGGCACCGGTCGTTTTGGGTGTGGCTGTCAGTTCAATGCCCAATACTGGCTTAAGATCGTTAATGGCTTTAGCGCCTGCGCTGGCGTAGTAACGGTGCGCCTCATCCATGAGTACGACCAAATCCGGCAGCCCAGCCAGATAGTCGAAATAAGACTCGCCAATGTATTCCTGCAAACGCCGCACTTTAGCAACCGAAGACTTGGCCGCGCCTTTTTTGGTATCACGTGCATTAATTTTGGCAATATTGAAAATATTGATGTGAGGCGCCGACTCATAAGCGAATATATCCGCGGTTAATGTCATCGGTACCGCATAATCCAGACGCACACCCCGTCCGCTTTCGTAATCGTCACCAGTAATAATGACCGGCGGCATTTGTGCAAGTTCTGGAATACCCGCAAATACATATTTTGCGTGACCCAGTGTGAAATCCTGTTTAAGTTTCTCATAAATGGTCAGGTTGGGTGCCAGCACAAAAAAGTGGCGGCTGCGTCCGGTCAGATACAACCAGGCGATCATTGCACCCATGAGCCGTGTTTTACCAACGCCGGTCGCCAACGCGAAACACAGAGAAGGAAAAGTGCGCTCAAAATCTTTGACTGACGGGTGTTTCTGTTGAATTACTGTCAACCAGTGCCTCAAGTCCGGGTCCTGGCTTAAATTTAACTGTTCCAGAACATCAACCAGAATATCAAGTGATTCGCGCTGCGGGGTGCGGAGCGAAAGGCGGGCGGCGAGTTGATTAGCAATTTTTTGACCGTTAATGGGAGTGCTCATGGCTGTCCTTTTCCTGATTTATTCGTCTTCATTATCTGAAATCTGAGAAGCTTCTAAATCCTCGCTGGCTTCATCCGGTAGCACATTCAGGCTAAAACTATAATCGTCGTGATCCCACTCGCATTTGTGCAAGATGGCTTGGGGAATTTTTTTTAAGGTCAAATTGGCAAAAGGTGCTTCTGCTATAAATGCCTTGCAACAAATCATTAAAGTGCGGTTGTTGCCCACTTGGTCACTGATGACTTTGAGCTGGTCGTGGCTCAAGCTGCCGGTGGTGACGTAGATAAAATCGGTTTCAGTGCTGTGACCGTGCATCCAGAAATGGGTTTGGCTGGGAGCGTATAGAAAGCCAATGTGTTTGCACATAGCCTCGCTGAGCATTTCGGCATTATAGGCTTGGTTGATAATCCAGTTGCCCCAGGTATCTTTTTTCAACAATGACGGTGCCAGGCGGAAATAATGGAAGCCGCCGCCGCCCTGCCAGTTGACGGCTTTGCTGATGCCGCCCTGGTCTTCGCCGGATATGACTTTTTTCAGGCGCGGCACGATGTGGGTGTGGCAATGCTCGCCCAGTTCCACCATGATCCAGCGGCGGCCCATTTTGTGTGCGACTGCGCCGGTGGTGCCGGAACCGGCGAAGGAGTCGAGGACGAGGTCGTTGGGGTTTGTAGCCAGAGTAATTATTTTTTGTATTAGTCTCTCTGGTTTCGGAGTATCAAAAACCACATCGTCATTAAACTCTTTAATCTCTTTTTTAGCATCTTGATTATGCCCTACTTCTGTATAAGGCCAAACAGTCATTGCAGTTGAACCATCTTTAACTTCGGTCAAAAACTTTTTAAGTGATGGTACATTGTTACCTGAGTCACCAAACCATATCCTGTTATCTGCACATAATTCCTTGAACTTAGTTTCTGATGTTGACCAACAACGACTTTTGGGTGGGTTAACAATTCGTCCAGATGGTGTCGTAATTGGAAAATCACTTGCAGGTGAATACGTTTTTACAGAAAAATCAGCAGGTTTCCACACCCCTCTCGGATCGTTGTCTGGATTTCGATAACGGGCATTCATGTCATCAGAACGTGGCAATAGATTCGGCCTCCAAATCTCTTTTTTCTTTGCGTAAATTAGAATATGGTCATGATTATCGCTTAGCCATTTTGCATCATTTTGTGGTGAGTATTTTTTTTGCCATATTGCATTTGCTACAAAATTCCCCCGCCCAAAAATCTCATCACACAGCACCTTCAAATAATGCGCTTCATTATCATCAATGGTGATCCACAGCGAACCGTCCTCGGCCAGCAGCGTCCGGATCGCTTCCAGCCGGTCCCGCATCAGCGACAACCACAGCGAATGCTCCACGCCATCGTCATAATGGGTAAACGCACTGCCGGTGTTATAAGGCGGATCAATAAACACGCACTTCACCTTACCCGCATACTGCTGTTCCAACGCCTTCAAGGCCAGCAGGTTATCACCGTGAATCAACAGATTATCGTGTAAGTCATTGTCGGTGAACGCCTTTTCGGCACGGTAAGACAACGCTTTGTCTTCCATCAGAATCCGCGGTTCCAGACGTGGGCGTTTGTCTTTACCAATCCAGGTCAATTCCAGTTTTTGTTTTTTGCTCATTAGAAATCCAGTTTTTATAAATCCCCTCGCTCTCCGTTTTTCAAACGGGATCATCGAAAGTACCTAATCAGCCAATTGAAACCCGGCTTGTACAAAATGCCGATCAAATGCCAGTACCCGTGATAATTGCATTTCAGTCATCACCGCAAATGACACACAGTCCACCAACCCCCAGGTTTTATCTTGGTGTTTGTCATACCAGTGCAGTGCGATGTTGAACAATGTTGGGTTCAGCGGAATTAGGGTGACTTCATCGGCAACCTGAAAATGATGAATAATTAAACTGGCTTGTTTTCTCGCAAGTCTGGATAACGCATTGCCGACTTCCAGCAATACGGCATCCGTAGTGACTAATCGGTGACCGTCGTACTTTTCGGATAAAGTTAAAGCCTGCCGATGATAGTGATCATTTTCGTTGATCAAGGCAATAATGTAGCCGGTGTCGACAAATAACGGTTCAGGCATGTTTTTCGCCACTTAAATAAGCATCCAGATTTTCCGAAAAATCTGCCGGCCCTGAAACTTTGATTTGTTTTAATGAAGACAGTAGCGAAGTCTTAGGCTTTACGTCAGCTTCATCCGAAGCCAGGATAATCACACGTACCGCTTTGTCATTCCATTGTTCACGGTAAGCTTCGGGAATGCTGACAATGACTTTGCCATCGTGGGCAATGGCATCCAGTTCTATGGCGTTCATAAAAACTCCGGGGTAAAAGTTGGGGTTTAGGCAAACGACTCACGTGTACGAGACTTGAGCGATTGCTTTTGCCAATTCGGGTCAGTTCCAGTTTTTGTTTTTGCTTGCTCATTATGTTGCTAAGTGTTCCTTACGGTTTGCGTAATGTAACGGAAAGTCATTATCTTTACATTAGAAAGAGTTTAAGGTAAGGATCAAACGTATAAATTGCCGTGTTCACCGCATCGATGTAATTGCGTACTTCTCGCCAATCATCACGCTTTTCCGGCAGAATGTGTTTTTCTTTCATTGCTGTGCTTACTCATCTTCAAATTGTATTATTAACCCGTTACGATCTCGGCTAGCCGCGAAAATGGTTAATTTAAGCTCGGTATTATCACTTTGTTCGTAGAGCGGGCGGCGGGTTGATAGACGTTCGCTGGCCGAAAGAATGGTTGGTACGCCTTCGCCGCGTCGCTCAATCATGTTCTGTCGTTTGCTTGCAGGGTCAGCCGGAAAGTAACGGCTTAAAAGATTAACCAAGGTTTCATTCCGAGTGATGCTGTTGGCATCCATACTGTCTACCGTGAGGGTATTGGGCAATCCACCGGGGGTACTTAATTCCAAGCGATCACTGAACAGATGCAAACGAATACGACTGCCGTGCATGGAGTAATCCCGATGCGCGACGGCATTGACGATGGCTTCATACACAGCGCCTAAATCAAATTGAGGAATATCGATGCGGCCTGGACGTTTAACTGCTTCAATCTTCATATTACGTTTGACGAAATTAAAAGCCTGCTGAATCTGGCTATCGACGGGACCATCGCAATCCTGAGCATCTAATTGATATTCTGCATTACGTTCAGTACCGCTGTAGGCTACACATTGCACATAAGCTGACGACAGAAAGTCTGTAGGTCGAGCTGTCAGCAACAATACGCCGGTTACAGTCAACCGTGGCTGCTGCTCTTCATTTCCAGCAGTCAAGTACAGTTTTTTAAACTGCATCCTTTCCGGCAGGTCACCACGCAGGAAGCGTGATTTCAGCGAAGGATCGATAGCGTCGAGTGTGGCATTAGGTACCACTTGTTCATCGAAACGGATGAAACGCACCATACTGCGCTGTTGAAACATCCGTGCCAATAGCTCAGGTGACATTTCGCGTTTTGTAGAACCGACACGATGATAGTAACCGCCGGGGCTTAAATGCACGAACAGACTTTTTAAAATCTTCACCCATACCAAGGGCTTGAGATCGCCTTGAAGATCGGGAATCTCAACCAGTCGTGTTTCAATTAAAACTGGTGGTTTTATGGCCTGAGCCAGATTTGTCAGCCATTGTTCAACTGTATCCAGGTGTTCCTGTGCAATACCTTCCACCGCACGGGTTTTGTCATTAACACCCAACACTAAAATACCGCCACTGCCGTTTGCAAATGCCGCCACTTCATCGGCAATACTATCACGTTGGGGACTTTTTACCTTTCCGCCCTCAATAACCAATGTCTTGAATTCATAACCTGAATCTTCGCCCAAGCGAATTTGATAGATCAGTTCACGGATTAATTCAGTGGTATTGATCATGCTGATTTTCCTTTCAATTGCCAACGGATGGCAAACAGGCGTTCACGGTGTTGATTCATTTTCAGGGCAGCGTCAATAACCTCTAATAATCGGTCTTCCTCAGCTTCGATTTTTTTCTTCTCTTCGTGGTATTCCAAGAATGTGTTATCACGTTCACGCTCCCGTTGTTTGAGGATTTTTTTAGCCTGCATTTTTTCCTGGAGCGTAGGCAATTGTCTCGCTGCTTTCCGGGCATCCTTAATTTCCTGATCAAGTTGTTTGAGACGAATATCCAAAGCAATGCGCCGATCTTCTGCCCAACGATCCAGTTTCTCGGTTTCTTCGTCGTAGTAGTATTCGTTATCCTTTTCAGCAGCACTCACTTTGTCTGCTCCAAGAGAGTGGAGTCTATTTTCCAATAATTCGGTTTGATTGAATGTTACATCTGGTATGCATTTTTGAACCGGCAATTCCAGTAATCGATCAATGGTTTCCTGATCGAGTAATTCACCTGTTGTAGTAGAGGCTGTCAGTAATAAATGTTCGATAGTTTGGTTAGTGGTTTTTAAAATCAATTTGTCTAGTATTAGTTCACCAGACTGTCCGATGAAGGCTTTTAAATCCGATAATTGTCCTTTCCCCTGATCTGTGTACTCAAAAATCAGTTCTACAGGTGAGGTGGAGCCATTTAATGCCTCTAATTCAGTTTTTGCCTGGTCAATTAATTTCCTGCCTAAGCCCTCATTAGGACGAAAAAATTGGGCATCGGACTGATCGGCTTTTTGCCAATCCACATCATACCAATATCCGTCATTAGCGCCAGGAGGGGTATAAAAAAATCGATGTTCGTTAAACTGTATTCCCTGGAGTTGCATACTGGCCAGCTGCAAGAATCGTTGCTGATAATCGCTCAGGTATTGCGAGGTTGCCTCACGACGCAAATTAAGCCGTTTGACGACATCTACATCGAAGTTCTCCAGCAATGAGCGACGGGTATCTTGTGAGCGAATTTCTAATTCGTTTTTTAGCTTAATTTGCAGTTGATTGAATTCTTCATCAATCTGAGCGTCATCCCTACATTTTTGGTAAATTTCGTGGATACGACGTTCAATATCAACACCAGATTCAATAGACCCTAAAATTTCATCTGAAGCACCGAACACACCTTCAAACAGTTGAAATTTATGGTTTAACAGTTCAAAAACACGTTCATCGGCACGATTACCTTTATTGATGAAATTCACTACGACTACATCATGTTTCTGACCATAGCGATGAACACGACCAATTCGCTGTTCCACACGCTGCGGGTTCCAGGGAAGATCGTAATTAATGATTAGTGAACAAAACTGCAGGTTGATACCTTCAGCCCCTGCTTCAGTGCAAATCATGATGCTGGCATCCTCACGAAATTTATCAACCAATGCGGCTTTCATATCCGCACTCTTGGAGCCTGATGTACGGGATGAACCATGATGTTTTTTCAGCCAAGCTTGGTAAATTTGCTTTGAGTTTGTATCGTTATTACTACCATTAAGTAATACTAATTCGTCGCTATATCCATGCAGTTCCAAAAAATTGCAGAGCCATGTTTGGGTGCGGACAGACTCGGTAAAAATAACCGCTTTACGTGCTCCACCGAGTCGTTCTGTAAAATCGAACGCTTTGTCCAGTACACTTAATAATGCATCAGCTTTGGCATTTTTGGTGATGTTTGTCGCAAGTTGTTTGTAATCTTTAAGTTTATCAATTTCTGCTTGCAGCGCCTTTGGGTCTATTAAATCATCTTCGTCCAAGTCGTTTTCATCGATCAAGTCATCCATTGACTCATAATCTTGGAAAGCATCGGCCAACGGTAACTTTTTCTCTAAACGATCAATCATGGTTGTAAGCGTACCTTGAATCGCATAAGCGGAAGAAGCCAGGATTTTACGAATAACCAAAGTTACCAGGTGGCGAGCGCCTGGCTTAATTGCTAATAGATCATCTTGCTGTAAATAACTTGATACTTCCCTGTAAAGATCTAACTCTTCTTTGCCGGGTCTGAAATCTTCAGTCATTGAGTAACGCTTGGTAAATTTAATCCCACCTTCTTCCTGAACCTGTCTTCGTAGGGTGCGACTACATATTTTTTTTAAGCGTGAGCGCAACAGGGTAAATTCAGCTTCATCCATTTTTGGCCGACAGTAGCGGGCTTTAAATGATTCAAGATCACCAAAGAAATGAGGGTCAATAATCGAAGTCAGGCCGTAAAGTTCCTGTAAATTATTCTGTAAAGGAGTGGCAGATAGCAGAATTTTAGGACGGCCTTTTAGGGCGTTCTCCAGCTTTTTAGCTGTTTTTGCGCCGTCGGGTTTATAAATATTACGCAGTTTATGAGCTTCATCCATGACCACCATATCCCAAAGTACTCTTCCTAATTCAAGTTCCTTACGCGCTGCAAATTCATATGAACAGATCACCACGCAATCTTCCTCGCTAAAAAACGGATTGTTCACACCTGATTTAAGTAAAACATTAAAATTTTTGGCTTCGAGAATTCTGGAAGGCAGGGAAAATTTTTCTTCCAACTCCTGACTCCACTGCTTGCGTAATGTAGCTGGCACAATCAACAATAGCTTTCGCTTCCGTTCTGCCCATTTTTGAGCTAGCACCAGGCTAGCTTCTATGGTTTTACCAAGACCTACTTCATCGGCGAGGATAACACCATTGGAAAGTGGAGAAGCCAATGCGAAAAGAGCAGCCTCAACTTGATGTGGGTTCATGTCAACCTTGGCACTCGCGATGATTTGGGTCAGCGATTTTTCAGCTTTACCTTCCAATGATAGCCAATGTGCAAAGTAACCCTTTTGGTGAACTGTGTACATCATTCTTCCAGCTTTGATGACTTTGAGTTCATGGGGTCGAATGACTCTTGGCGACTTAGAAAGTCATTGACAGCTTGGCGAATTAACCACGCTATAGAGAGGTTATGCTGGTCTGCTAATATTTGAAGCTGTTGATATTGCTCAGTAGGTAGAGAAACTGTTGTTCTGACCGCTTTCATAGACTCACCTTTTTGCATCACTTTACATCATTGTAATGCATTTTTTATCTCAAGGATGACTTTTAGATATCGTATTGTCTCACCACAACCCAGAAATAGGTGGAAAAAGAGGGATAAGTGAATAAACCAAAATAGCAACACCAAAATTTGAATGAATAAAGTCAGGTGACTTATGTACTATTTCAGTGGCGGATATAGTAAGCGAGAATAATTATTGGAATAGATGGGATTCAAAGCGTGTCAAAATATTTTCTATTTCTATATATCTGAACTAACTAAAACCTGAAAGATAGATTTGAGTTGGCTAATTCAGGTACTCACATAGAATGAATCAATACTTATAAATTTCGATCGATCAATTTTCGCGTATAATCACACAATGATTTTAAATGTAGATTTTTTGATCTTGGTTTACCTGCATGTTTTGTAACCTCAAGAGGGTTTTGGTTATTTTTCTGGCGCTGCTGCAATTCGTAGCACCGCTGGTGCATGCGCATGCCGGTGAAAAAAAGCAATCACTAATCGGCGCCGACTCAGCAAAG
>CXWL01003861.1_pt1 | contig 11276 bp, 8 predicted proteins | sample 590931 | NCBI WGS metagenome assembly CXWL01 (sample SAMEA3498368, study PRJEB10139) | groundwater metagenome | biome: water well; material: biofilm material | place: Germany | collected 2015-04-27 | reverse complement strand
AGACCGGCACAGGCACTCAATAACAAACAGGGTAATAATAGATAGGGTTTCATAGTTCCTCCTACGATTGATTTGAAACTTGCTCGGTAGTGCTCCAATCCAGGGTTTCAGTTTTACTCGTTGATGCTATCTATTCTCTTTTTTATTAATCCGGGTCTTCTTCTGCCATGAATTACAGCAATGATTATTATCTTTTCTTCCTCTATAAGATAAATTATTTTATATGGAAACCTTTTGATAATATGTTTTCTCGTTCCTTTAAATTCTGTTGGATAAATTTTAGGGTTTCTGTTGAGATAGTTGATTCCTGCGTCAATCTGTAGAAGAAAGTCATAACCTAACCCTGGCCGTTTATCTTCATACCAGAAAAAAGTTTTCTTCAAATCGTCCTCGGCCTCAGGACTGACAATGACCTTATATTTCACTACTTACTTAATATCCTTTTATAAACATCCTCCCAAGGAGAACCCAAATCGGGGTTTTTATGATAAGCCTCTAATCGTTCATCAATTATCTTTTTCTCATTTTCTGTTAATTCGATAGACTGGGTTCCGGCTGCTATCGTATCCCAGATATCTTCCACCAGTTGAATTCTCTCAGGTATGGAGAGAGCAATAGTATCTGCTGCTGTTATTTTCTTCATGGTTATACTCACCCTGCTTTATTTGTTTTGTATCCACTATCTGTTTTTTTAGCCAAAACTTACTAAGGAGTCGTTCATAAATAACTGTAACACTTGGATCGCATCTGGCGGGCACACTGCGGCNNCTCGCCTTGCATTGCATCCCGCCAGACGCGCCCAATTGTCACACTTATTTCTTCACGGCTCCTTATATCTAATTTTAAGTTCCTTTTTTATCGTACCGCTAGCTGTGGATTATCCACCGTCTGCCCGATTATCCTCGTAGCGAACGCATCCAGTGGATGAGATGGTCAGTCATAAATAAGTTTATTGAAATCATTCTGCTAAACGTCTACTTAAGCGATCAACTGAATAGCGGTTTCTCGGACAGCCACCTAGCCATGATGGTATTCCATGAAATTCTATTAATGAGTGGATATCTTATACAAATAGTTGCAAAAGACAATATTCGGTTATTTCCAGTTGCTAGCCTGGATATTTCATGAATTGCACACGCTCTCACTTGACTCTTGATTCCACAAGGAATTTTTTCAAGCAGCCACTTTGCGGCTTGCCTGCTTACCCCGAATCCTCAGTCGAGTGTATGAATAACTACACCGCTTCTTCGAAAAATTCCTTGTGAAACCAATATCCTGCGCGATCATCGTGTGAATTCATGAAATATCCAGGCTAGCAAACAGGAATTTGATTGTGTTGATCCGTTTCTTCTTGCTGCTGTAATTCCCACATATGCGTATAGGTACCGTTGGAGGCTAATAATTGCTGGTGGTTGCCACGCTCAATGATGCGGCCATGATCCATCACCAGAATTTGATCGGCATCGGCGATGGTGGACAGTCGATGTGCAATGGTCAGCGTAGTGCGGTTCTTTGCGATGCGTTTTAATTCGGCTTGTATGCGTTTCTCGGATTTTGAATCCAGTGCGGAGGTGGCTTCGTCAAAGATTAAAATCTCTGGATTCTTAAGAATGGTGCGTGCAATGGCTACACGTTGTTTTTCACCGCCGGACAGCTTCAAACCGCGTTCGCCGACAATGGTTTCATATTTTTCCGGAAGGCTTTGAATGAAGTCGTGGATATGCGCTGATTGGGCTGCTGCAAAAACTTCTTCCTGCGTTGCACTCGGTCGCCCATAGGCAATGTTGTAATAAATACTGTCATTAAATAACACAGTGTCTTGAGGTACGATGCCCATGGCTGCACGCAGACTTTGCTGGGTGATATCACGGATATCCTGATGATTAATGAGGATACAACCTGATTGCACATCATAAAAACGAAACAGCAAGCGTGCCAGAGTGGATTTGCCTGAACCACTTTGACCTACGACAGCAATATTCTGACCGGATGGAATATCAAAGCTGACATCAAACAATATCTGGCGATTGGATTCGTAACTAAAATTGACATGGCTAAAGCGAATGGCTGCATGATGAAGATTAAGTATTTGGGCATCAGGCTTATCCTGAATTTCCTTATTTTCTTCTAATAAAGTGAACATGCGCTCCATATCAGCCAGAGAATGCTTGATTTCACGATAGACAAACCCCAGGAAATGCAATGGCATGTAAAGTTGCAGCATAAAAGCATTTACCAGCACCAGATCGCCCAATGTCATGCTGCCTTCGATGACTTTGTCGGCAGCCAACAGCATCAGGAGCGTGACACCCACAGCGATGATGGTGCTTTGTCCGGCATTCAGAGATGCCAGTGAAGTTTGATTACGTATGGCGGCCTTTTCCCATGATTGCAAGTGCTCATCGTAACGCCGTGCTTCCCATGCTTCGTTCCCGAAATATTTTACCGTTTCGTAATTTAACAAGCTGTCTATTGCCTGAGTATTGGCTTTTGAATCCATATTGTTCATGGTGCGGCGAAAAATCATGCGCCATTCGGTTACGATCAGTGTGAGTGTAATATAAGCCAGCAAGGTCAGAAAGATGATGATTGAAAACCAGATGTCGTACTTGCTGATTAATATTGCCAGCACCAGGCCAATTTCCAACAGGGTAGGCAGGATATTAAACAGCATAAAATTCATCAGAAATGAAATACCGCGCGTTCCGCGTTCAATATCGCGGGAAACGCCGCCTGTTTGACGTTCCAGATGAAAGCGTAAAGAGAGCATGTGTAAATGGTTAAATACTTTATTAGCAACACGTCGAATCGCCCGTTGGGTCACTTTGGCAAAAATCGCATCACGTAATTCTCCAAATAATGTACTGCACAAGCGTAATGCGCCATAGCTAATCAACAAAAAAACTGGCAGCACGAGCACGGTGCGTGGTTGATCCAGGGCATCTACAATTTCTTTTAAAACCAGGGGTACTGAGACATTGGCTAGTTTAGCCAGTACCAGTAGGCTGAGTGCCAGGATAACCCTGCCTTTGAATTCCCATAAATAGGGAAGCAGGGCTGCAATCGTTTTCAGGTTGTTACGTGTGGCTGAAGGTTTCTCAAGGCGAGTGGGTTGCATCAGGAGTTATTAACAGGCTCAGATTAAAGTAATAAATAACTGATTGAACAAGCTAGCAAAGCAGTCACTCCCAACAAACACCAGAGTAACATGAATTTCCCGGGGCGGTGCTGATCAGGAATGTCTTTATCAAACATTGCCAGCATGTTTAATATGGCCAGGGCGGGCGCCGCTACAAACGCAACCACGGTGGCGATTTTCACCATTTCCCCCATGGATGTCATATAAAAGAACAGTATTAATAATGTTCCAGTGATGGTAATTAATATCCAGACCAAATAGGTCTGCTCATTATTGCGATGTGTAATTCGATGGGGAAACAACAGCTCAAGTGAAATGCTAATGGTTCGAGGGAAGGCGTCAAGTACAGTCAATGTAGTGCTAAACATGGTTGTAAGCGCAGCGATGGCAACAATCGGATAGGCCCAGTGACCGAGTGCTTGTTGATACATGGCCATCAGTTGACCTGCAAATAACGCTCCTTCGGTTGCAAATGTCTCGCCACTACCATACATCACGAATGCGCCCAGTAACAGAAAACACATTGCCAGCAATGCGGTTCCAATATAACCCACTCTGAAATCGAATAAGGCTTCCTTCATACTGGTTACCTTGCCATCATTTTCATTCTTGCTTTCTGACCAGATTGAATGCCATACGGAAAGATCCAGTGGTGCAGGCATCCAGCCCAGAAGTGTCACAAGAAATAATAAATGTACCGTATCAGAAAAAGAGAAAAAAATAGTTGCAGACTTATGATGACCCGGATTATCGAATAGCAGCATGATCACAGCAGCGACAGAAGTTACTGAGAGTGTCAGGATAATGATTTTCATCAGTTTATCCAGCAATCCATAATGACCACCCACCAGCAAGGCAAACGAGAATAGAAGTAAGGCGCTACTGATGATGGCTGCAACCATTTGTGGCTCATATCCACCTAACCCATCAAACCCAAAAATGTTCGTGACCAGACCGGCAGTTACCACCGTAATGGCTGCCTGAACGATGAACATGGTTGACAGGGTCATCAGCAGATAAATCCAGATGGCCCATTTCCCGAGTTTCTTGTAGCCGTGTAATATATTCTTCCCTGTTGCTGCGGTATAACGTGGCCCAAATTCAAAGAAAGGATATTTAACCAGATGGATAATAATGATAGCGATAATCAGCTCAAATCCGAACATCCCGCCAGCTCGCGTGGATTGCACCAAATGAGATACGCCAACAGCGGCGCCTGCATACAATAAACCAGGACCCAGGCGTGAGAAAAAGTGATTAAAAAGTTTGTGGATAGACATTGTTTTTATTTCAATACCTTGCTTTAGACGGTGACTTTTATTTTAATGTGTTGATTCATGCGCGTATCAATTGATGAAAATCCGGGTTAACTGTTCAAAAAGATCGGCCTCAGAATGGCTTTTCCGTAGTAGATCACTCTATTCTCGTCTAGAGCGTAAATACAATCATATCTGCTTTTATTTCATTCAAATTAATCCCAACGAGCTCAATAGACGCATTTGGACCAAAGTCTACAGTAACACCTTCATCTTTCGGGTCAATATTCGTTATGTAGCTTTTTAACGCATCTAGATTACTGACACCTATTTTCTCTGCATCAAAGAACAGGCGATCTTCGTTAATAGTAAAGTCAATTACACCAAAGTGCCCCAATGCATAAAAGCCAAAGGTGTCATTACCTGAATCGCCTTCGAGCGCGTCATTACCATAACCGGCTCGAAGAATATCATTGCCCATGCCACCAAAAAGTACATCGGTTCCTTTCTGTCCATCAAGATCATCGTTTCCGGCCTCACCTGACAATGTATTATCATGTTCATTTCCCATCAAGATGTCACTACCGGAACCAGCAATCGCGTTCTCAATTACCGTATCATAAGCAATCCAGATATTTGGAATCCAGTTCTGAGTATTATTCGCATTCACAGCATATACCGGATTGCCGATATACGATCCCACACCTTCACGTAAATCAATCATTGCATCTTGATTACCAGAATAGCCAAGCCAGTCATTGGTTCCACCACTATCCCAAATAGTTTCATGGTAAGTCTGCGAATCATGAAAAAAATAATTATCATCGCCATTATGATAACTATTATTTTGTCCATATAAATGCTGGATAGCCAGAATGTCCAGTGGCATAGGGGTTGTGGGATAAAATGTTAACTCAGAACTTTGATCCCCTGCTATGGCAGAATAGCTCATAATGGTTTGAGACATTGTGTCTAGAGAAACAGGAAAAGAGGGATTTTCAAAAGGATGTTCAAGACCCAAAGTATGTCCGATTTCGTGCATGATTGTAATAAATGAGTATGAACCAGGAGTCCAATCCTCTTCTGCGCTAGTGCCAGTTATTTCTACCCATATGTCGCCGTTATAAGCCAACCTGCCAATAGGATCAGGATCAAGGTATGTCCAGGCTTGAGCATCTATATCAGCATGTGTATAGGCGATACGAATATCTCCTACATTACTGGATGTTTCCTGAACAAATACAAAGTGTACATTCGCAACATTTTCCCATCGTTGTAATGCTTCAATAAAATAAGTCTGATCCGATTCGAAAATTGGCTCGAATGAGGAATTCCATGGTTCACTTTCATGATCACTGGTTGGACCGTATCCTGTTAATAAATCCGTTGACCAGGATGAATCAATATCAGGAAAACTATACGATATTATTGCACTTTTCCATCTTTCTCCACCAGCAGTTAACGCATCGAGAAGAATGTTACCGGTAGGTTCCAGGAAGATAAGTTCACTAGAGGTAGTAGGTGAGGGCATAATCTTTCTCCTGAAGAATTTGGTTATCCCCGCCTTTAGACGGTGACTTTGATTTTAAATGTGTTGACGCATGCGTGTCTGGCTTGATGCGGTTAGACCACTTTAGTTTTTTGCACCCAAAAGCAGGTGGTGGTTTAGTTAAAATGGCTCTTTCGCATTGTCTGAAAAAAAGGAATTCAAGGCAAGTGATAAAATAGTAAGCACACTGGAATTTAAAAATTTGGCGATTGATCCACTATGGAAATTACCTGTTATCGAGATCCTGAAATTAGCCGTGAAGCACGTCACTTGCCGGCAAGTACCTATAATCTGGCAATTACCTTGTTGTCGCGATGTATTACCAGGCATTTATTTGTTCCCATTCGCAGTATGCAGTATATGGCGGTCATTGATAGCGAAGAGTTTGTATTTATTGATGGAGAACGTAAATGCTGGATAGATATTGCATGGCAAAATTTTAAACCACAAATTCGTGATGCGCTGGATCAACCCGTTAACTATGAGGCTGTTTATTATAGTGGAAACATGTCAGCCATCATGAAACGTTTACAAACCGAGTTTCCGGTTGCATTGCAGGCATTGGTCAACAAAACAAAACTGGATGGCCCGGCACGGATTATCAATTTTCCCGCAAAAGATTAATCATCATCACTTAACTCAGCATCCCAACCCTTATCTTTTGCACTCGCAATAGCCTGTGAATATAACTGAGTATGCCGATCCCGTAATTCACTCGGTAAGTGACTGGGCAGGTGAGCATAAGGCTCCCAGGCCGCATGGACTTTTTCATACAGAATTTGCATTTGTGCGCTATTCCAGCCTGTGCAGGTTTCTGTTTCAGGCAAAATACCAAAAACCCAGGCATCACGCACGATGCGGCCCAAGTGAGTTAACCCTTCATTTTTATCTTGATCAATACCTACATAGAATTGCTCTGTCATTGCGTTAATCTCATAAAAGTTTGAATAATTTTAATCAGTCAATCAATTGCATTGAAGTCGCTTCAGTATTAAATGTTACCTGCAAGCTATTTTAGCCTTAAAAAAATAGACTAGTTTTTGTTATGAGCAGACTCAAATTTTGCATCGAAGCGTTGTAATATGTGGTGGGTCATGCTCTTGGCGAGCTCTTCTTCGCTAAAGAATACGGTACCCATCTTGTCTTCGCGTAATAATCTTGTCTCATCCTCATTGCGGGTACGCAACACAATTTCAATTTCTGGATTAAGTGCGCGCGCTGTATCGATCATCTGGCGAACATTCAGTGGATCAGGCGTTGCAATGACCAGCATTGCAGCATCAGTGATGTGTGCCTGTATCAGGACTGAGGGCTCTGTGGCATCACCTGATACTGCGTTTTTGCCTTGTTTACGAAGATCCTGTACGAGTTCACGATTCTGTTCTGCTACGATATAGGGAATCTCCTGTTCATTCAGAGCGTTTGCAATGCGCTGGCCTACATGACCATAACCCACGAGAACAACCTGTCCTTTAAGAAACTTGCGTTCTGTACTCATGGGCAGTTCAGCAAACGGATCATCGCGATTTTCATATTTGCGTGCCAATGCAGAGTGTTTCAACATCCAGTTTCTGAAAGGTACGATTGCAGCAAAGGCAATAGGATTAAAAGCGATAGAAATCAAAGCGCCAGCAAGCACTAAACTCATTCCCTCAGCAGGCATCAATCCAAGAGATAAGCCCAGTCCTGCGAGAATAAAAGAAAACTCACCAATTTGTCCCAGACTGGCAGCCACTGTCAGTACTGTATTGAGTGGGTAGCGCAGCATGAAAACCAGCAGCATGGCAGCCATGGATTTTCCCACAATAATAATCGCTACAACACCTAAAACACGCATGGGTTCTTCGATTAAAACGGTTGGGTCAAACAGCATGCCGACAGATACAAAAAACAGAACAGCAAAGGCATCGCGCAACGGAAGTGATTCTTCGGCTGCACGATGACTAAATTCAGATTCACGCATCACCATACCCGCAAAAAAAGCGCCGAGTGCGAAAGACACATTAAACAGCGCTGCAGCGCCATAAGCGATGCAGATAGCGACTGCAATGACAGCCAGCGTAAACATTTCACGCGAACCGGTGCGGGCGACTTGCCATAACAACCAGGGTAATACGCGACGGCCAACCACTAACATCAAGGCAATAAAGACTGAAACCAGTAGCAATGTATGTCCTATGGTGAGCCAGAGAGGATCTGTTTCACTTTCAGCTCCGTGCGATCCCCCCAGCATGGTCGCAAACGAAGGTAAAAGCACTAGAATCAATACCGTTACGAGATCTTCTACAATTAGCCAACCAACGGCAATGCGACCATTCATGGTTTCCAGAAGGCCACGCGACTCAAGTGCTTTAAGCAATACAACCGTGCTGGCACAAGATAATGACAAGCCCAGAACTAATCCAGCACCAAAACTCCAACCCCACCAGTTAGCCAGGGTTACACCTAAAATGGTTGCGACGGCCATTTGAACGACCGCGCCAGGCAAAGCAATACGTTTTACTGCAAGCAGATCATTGAGAGAGAAATGCAATCCAACACCAAACATCAGTAGCATGACACCGATTTCCGATAGTTGAGAGGCAATTCCAATGTCTGCAACAAACCCAGGTGTAGATGGGCCGATAGCGATTCCGGCGAGTAGATAACCGACCAATGCTGGTGCTTTAAGTCGTTCCGCAATAAAACCAAAGATCAACGCCAAACCAAAACCGGCTGCGATCGTAGTGATCAGGGCTACGTTATGTTCCATTCGAACTCCATTATTTTTTCCTCGTATAGGATGGATTGCTGGCCTGTTTGGTTCGCTTTATTAAGGCTAACAAATATCTTTAATCTCTACGGATTCAATTCCCCGTCCTTTGGGGCGAAGCTGGTTGAGAACCGGCAGATTGAGGAGTGCAGTTAACCCGGATATTGCATGAATTGCACACGCCCTCACTTGTCTCTTGATTCCACAAGGGATTTGTCTCAGTCGGGTGTATGAATAACTACACCGCTTCTTCGAAAAATCCCTTGTGAAACCAATATCCTGCGTGATCATCGTGCGAATTCATGAATTATCCGGGTTAATACCTCGTTGCTTGCGGCAGAGTGCTTTATTGCGCTTCAGCTTCAATACTGTTGCTGGGGATGCTATCAGACACAACAGGTATATTAAAAAATTTTTCAAACTCGACACGTTCTTCTTCGATGGCTTCTAGGATTTGACGTTTAAATTCATCGCGTGAGAATGCTTCCTCAAGCATCAGCAGTAACTTTTCAACGGTTAGTCCAATGGTTACACCACCAATAATACCGCCGATGGCCGCCCCGATGGCCGTACCAATACCGGGAATGACGGAACCCAGCGCCATACCCGTAGCAGCGCCTGCCGCTGCACCGCCCAAGGCGCTGACCGCTTTGCCGGCTGTTACTTTAATGAGAGCTTGAGCACCTAGCTTGATAACTCCCTTACCAGCGACCTTGGCTGTGATTTTACCAGCGATTGCTCCGGTAATGGCGCCTGCAGTACCAATCCCGCCAGAAATCAGTATACGGTTTTCAAGATTGACGATGACACTGTGCGCGGGTGGTTCTTTGAGCGCATTCAGTGAAGAATGCCTAACAATCTCAAGTTGTGAGTTATCCAAAGGTTCAACACGGTTCTCAGCCAGTATCTGCTCAACTTTTTGCAAATGCTCGGTACGTAGCTGCTGATTATCCTGTAGCACCTCTTCAATGGATTGCTGTACAGGGCCAAATACATTGCCTTTCATCAGATAACTTTGCAATTTCTCAGCCATCCAGTTTTCCAGAACACCTGTGGCCAATGCCACAATACGCTCATATTCTCCTGGCAGACTGTAGTACCAATCCAAATAGTCATCAACGTTATCAGCCATTTGTTTGAAGCCGACATCCGTGGTTTCTCTCAATTTGCCAATTGATGATTCCAACTTGCTGAGGCTATTGAGATAAGCCTGTTCAATTTGCTCAGCAGTTCCGGGCTTATAGTATTCATCCCCGATCATTTCCACCGTCTGGATCACGGATTGTTGTGAGGTATGGATTTCTTTGACAGTTTCCGGATTGGAGCGCAGCCATGCATCGATATAAATGGTCGATGGATAAATAAAGCATATAAAGAAAGTTGTGAATGCTGACGTGATAGCCCATGTGAGTGGGGGTATTGGAGGAGGCTGATCCGTATCCTGTATGGGGCCAAATACCCGGCGGTATTCAGATAATGGGACCATAAAGCTGGAAATCCCAAGGGCAACATTATAAAAAAACAGCAAACTGCCCAGAAAAACGCACCCCAGATAAAGCACATCATTGAATGAATAAAGATTACCCAGTGCGTAACGTTTCAGCCCCTCAATAAAACCCAATAATCGGATCGTTTCAAGGATCAGAATACTGTTGGTAGTTCCGTTCAATTTCTGGCTTTCCATCGTGACAGCTTCCGCCAATGACGCATATTGATGACTTTCACCGGTGTGGGTTGCGAACAAAACAAAAAAGAGCGCCATCACCAGCGAAGTAACCCAGCGCGACCAGGCCAGTGATTTATGTACGGCGATATAGGGCTTATATTCGCGCGCGGCAATGGGGAAGAAAATCGCATAAATGATGGCAAATACCGGAATAGCAGCAAAGAAGATAATCCATTCCTGCTTTTCAGCCGAGCCGAGATAAAATAACAGCAAAAATGCAAAAACGACCGACCAAAGCAACCACCAGATATACGCCAGAATCCGGCGCGTAAAAAGCCAGTGCAGAATACCCAATTTTTGAAACTGACTGGAAAGATAAATTCTTTGAATCGTAACCGCATAGATCGCAGCAAAGTAAATAGGCAATCCAAAGAAGAATGTAACTAACAAGGCAAACCACAATTGTTGATCAGGAATCAGTCGCCCAAAATAATAGGCAAACCCCAGCCAGCTTGCGGAAAATGCCAAATAGCCGAGAATTCTTAGGAAACTCAAGTTCTTAAGTGTTGAGAACACCAAAATGATTCCTTCATGATGGACAACCAGATGTAAATGCAGGCTATAACGAGATTGTCAAATAAGCCTGAGTAGCTTCAGGGTTAATTTGTTCTAACCCCACAGAAATTAAGAAACTCAGCATTTTCGGATAACCTTAAAGTTATATGCTATTGATTTTAATAAGTTTCATCAGAGTTTATTAGTGATTTTTCGGTACTAACTGGAAGTCAACGTAACATTATGTTTTTGAAAGTATTAGTAATCAGAACAAATTAACCCTATGAGTAGCTTGCTGATATACTTCACCCGGTCAAGAATTGCGTTTTCTCAAAAAGCTGGAAGCGCAAGGTTAGCAA
>CXWL01020264.1_pt1 | contig 11279 bp, 4 predicted proteins | sample 590931 | NCBI WGS metagenome assembly CXWL01 (sample SAMEA3498368, study PRJEB10139) | groundwater metagenome | biome: water well; material: biofilm material | place: Germany | collected 2015-04-27 | reverse complement strand
GAAGTCGATGGGCTGAGACAATTCTCAACGGTTCCGGACTACAGCGATATCATCAACTATAAAGGAAGAAATTATATTTTCGACCTGTACCCTGCTGGTGGGGCTGATACCTACTCGCTTGACATTTGGGAATACAACAAGAAGAGAACCCGCATGGGTGCAATCTGCATCATTCACCCAACTGTATCTAAATCGCATGATGAAAAGTAAGGAGTTCTTTCATGCCTATTAATCCATCTCCTATCTCGGGTGATTTTAACGAGGCGGTCTATCAGTTTCTGCGAAGAGAGGAAGCGTTTGTTCCTCGTATCTATACGGATACCAAGGGCATCCCAACGTTGGGCGTTGGATATGCCCTAGCTACAAGGCCTCAAGCAGGAGGTCCATTAGTTCTTAGGCCAACGTTAATCGGAGATCTTCAATCGATTGGGATCTCGCTTAACCAGTCGGATCTTCAGAGGCTCACGGATACGGTTAAAGCCGCCAATTCGGGAAACCTGATTCAAGCGCAGAAACTTATCTCTCCATTTACATTCGGCGAAAACTCATCAGCACAGAACAAATTCAGTCTCCCACTTATAAGCGAAACGCAATTTCGGCCTCTATTTGATTTGGTTGTCGACGAGTTTACTCAGATACTCCGAGCCAAACTTGGGACAAGTCTGTTTGCTTCTCTGGCAGGTTCTGACGAAATGGTCGCGCTTCTGTCGCTCACGTTTAACTTACCAAGTCTGATTGGTCCGAAATTGATTGGAGCATTGTCGACAGGAAGTCGAGTGACGGCGTGGTATGAGATCAGTTATGGCTCGAATGCAGATGGAAAGCACACTGACCGACGGTATCGCGAAGCTGATCGATTCGGATTGTATGCCACACATACGAATCAACCAGGCTCCATCCCTGAGGCCCTCGAGGCGTTTGGCTTTCTCAACCAGCAAGACCAAGCCATCCGAACCTATGAAGGCAGCCACCACTCGACCAGCGGTTTCAACATCGAACAGATTCTCCAGCCCCTCAAGGGCTACATAATTATCAATGTCGCGCTTGAGCCATCCCAACTGTCAAACCTGATCTACGCTGCGAATCCGTTCGGATCAGGGGATACGCTCCAGGGTACGGAGAACGACGATCTCGTCCTTGGGAATGCAGGGCATGACATTCTTGCTGGTGGCGGTGGTGACGACGAACTTCAAGGAGGGACTGGTCGCGACGCCTATGTCTACAACTCCGGCGATGGGGATGACACGATTTTTGATACTGATGGCCAAGGCCTGGTGGTGTTCGATCATCAGTTGCTCGCAGGCGGAATCAAGAAACAAAGTGAAGGCGTCTACAAGAGTCTCGATGGCCAGGTCACGTATCAGCGTTCCGGCAGCGACCTCGTGGTCAACGGCACGTTGACGATCAAGGATTGGCAAGAGGGCCAGTTCGGCATCCGGCTGAAAGATCTGCCGGACGATCCTGAGCAACCTGGGGCGGGTGGTGGACGCGACTATAAACGGATCGACCACTACGAGCAGATCGGGATTGATGCGAATGGGCAGCCAATCTTCATTCCCGTCTTTGTCGATTTCTTTGATGAGGAGAATAATATCTCCAGTGATTCTGCACTGATTCCTCCGATCGGCGATGAAAACAACAGCATCAATGCCCTCGGAGGCAATGATAGCGTGACCACCGGGGCGGGGAACGATTCGATTAACGGGGGAGAGGGCAATGACAATCTCAACTCCGGCGGCGGCGCCGACACGCTCTTCGGCGGCAATGGGAATGACTCGTTGGCCGCCGGTGATGGGGATGACTGGTTATGGGGTGGGATGGGAAATGATGGCCTGGGCGGTGGGGATGACAAGGATCAGCTGTTCGGCGAAGAGGGCGACGATGGTCTCAATGGAGGCAAAGGGGATGATCGTCTGTTCGGTGGAGCCGGGAAAGACACGTTAGACGGGGGCGCCGGGAACGACTATGTGACGGTGGACGGTCCGAATGTGGCGAGTGAGACGAGTGAGCAAGTCGCCTCGGGCGGGACAGGGGGCGATGTGGTGATCGGCGGTGCTGGCCGCGACTGGCTCTTTGGCGATACCCAAAGCCACACCGAGATCAATGAGCATGGCGACGATTGGATCGACGGCGGGGCGGGCGATGACGGGGGTGATCTGGAACATGGCCTACAGGGGGGCGGGGGCTCGGACACGATCTTTGGTGGAGAGGGCAACGATTGGCTATTTGGCGACGGCCCAAATAATCCCGGCATTGCCTGGGATGCCGCATTCGACGGCAAAGACTACCTTGACGGCGGTACCGGTGACGATGAGCTGGGCGGTGGCGGGAATGACGACATCTTAGTTGGCGGCCTCGGTAACGACCGTCTCTTTGGGGATAGCACGTACCCAGCTGGTGTCACCGGGAATGACGTGCTGTATGGCGATGACGGCGATGATGAGTTGCAGGGCATGGATGGGAACGATGTTCTTTTCGGTGGGACCGGTGACGATTCATTGTGGGGGGACGATCCCAATGAACCCAGTGCCACGGGCGATGACTTTCTCGATGGAGGTGAGGGCATCGATTTCCTGGTTGGCGGAACCGGGACCGACATTCTACTCGGCGGTGATGGGGATGACACCCTCTATGCCGGGAAATACGACGATCCCCATGCCGACGAGGCCGATATCCTCCGTGGGGAGGGTGGAAGCGATGTTCTGTATGGAGAAGGCGGCGCCGACACGATTCTTGAGGGGGAAGGCGATGATGTGCTGATCGGCGACGATGTGTTTTTTCTCAACCTGTTTGGCGCGGTCCAGTTTGTGGCCTCGTCTGCCTCCGGCAACGACGTGCTCGATGGCGGGGCCGGGAATGATCGTGTCTATGGGAGCGGGGGCAGCGATACGATTTCCGGCGGGGATGGCGACGACTTTCTGATGGGGGACGACTTTGTCGCAGCGGTTCGTGCTTCTGGTCCGATCCCGTTCTATCAGTCGAGTGATAGTGGCAATGATACGCTGGATGGTGGTGATGGCAATGATGTGCTGATCGGTTCGGGTGGCGATGACACGTTGCTTGGGGGCACCGGGGATGATTATTTGACCGCGATTATTCCGGAACAGCTTTGGCTGCCAGCGTGCCCGGCAACGATGTGTTAGATGGTGGTGATGGCGCTGACGTTCTTTGGGGAGGCGGAGGAAGTGATAACTTGTCGGGGGGAGCTGGAGATGATCAGCTCCTCGGGGAAGACGGGAACGATGTGTTGGACGGCGGCGATGGGAATGATGTGCTGGACGGTGGGATCGGCGAGGATGTTCTTGTAGGCGGGCTGGCTGTGGATCAGCTCACTGGGGGCGATGGGAACGATGTGCTGGACGGCGGGGCTGGCGATGAGTTGCTCCGAGGGGGGAACGGCAGCGATCGGTATGTGTTTGGACTGGGGTATGGTCAGGATCGTATTGAGGAGTCTTTTGACGGCTCGACGAGCGTCGTTCAAATAACTGGCGGTGTACTTGCCGCAGATGTCACGGTGGCTCGGCATCAGGACAAGTCGATGGGAATTGACAATCTCGTCCTCCAGATCGAGGGGACAGGTGATTCTCTCACACTGGTGAGGGCGGGTGTGCCGGGAGCGTACTCTTATTCCGTCCAATTTGCAGACGGCACGGTGTGGAATGCAGCGGTGCTTCAGGATAAGGCGCGACAGGTTGTGGCGACAGATTCCGCAACCACGGTCACTGGGTTCGACGATTCAGACGATGTCATTACCGGGTCTTCCGGAGCGAACGTGATTCACGCGTCGCTCGGGAACGACGTCCTCATCGGCGGGGCTGGGCATGACGTCTTGTATGGCGGCTCCGGCGACGATACCTATCAATTCGGTCGTGGCGCCGAACATGATTCGGCGTTTGATCGAACGGGGGTGCTGAACACCATTGAGATGAAAAACGGCACTAGTCCCAGCGACATCACGGTACTTACGCATGGCCAGCATCTGGAGTTGGTTGTGAATGGTACCAATGACCGCATGACGCTGCAGTACTTTCTGGCGGGAGGCTCGTACCAGTCGTATCAGGTACAGTTTTCTGATGGCACGGTATGGAGCGCTGCGACCGTGCTTGCACGTGCCGGGTTGGTTGTCGTGGGTGGAACCGACGGTGATGATGTTCTGGCGTCGATGCCGGGCGCCACAGTGCTTGCTGGTGGAGTTGGGAATGATCTGTACCTCATTGATAACACGATCGATACGGTGGTCGAGCAGACGGGGGAAGGCGTCGATACCGTGCACAGTACCGTGTCCTACAGGCTCGGAGAAGCGGTCGAAAATCTGGCCTTGACCGGGCCCGATGCCATTGATGGAACCGGCAACAGTTTCGACAATATTCTCACCGGCAATAGTTCCTCCAACATATTAGATGGTGCGGCTGGCGCGGATGTCCTGGTGGGAGGAGCCGGCGACGACACCTATCTTATCGATCAAGCCGGCGATGTTGTGAGTGAGGGAGCCGGGGAAGGCATCGATGCGGTCGAGAGCCGGATTAGTTATCAGCTGGGTGATAATGTTGAAAATCTGATTCTTGCCGGGACCTCAGCGATTGATGGCGCGGGAAACGAATTGGACAATACAGTAACGGGAAATGACGCCGCCAATGTGCTGGATGGCGCGGGTGGCGCAGATATACTGATCGGTCAGGGAGGGGACGATACCTATCTGGTGGGATTGGGGGATACCGTCATCGAAGAGGCGGCAGGAGGAACCGATACGGTCGTCTCAGGTCAGTCGTATACATTGGGCGCGCATGTGGAGAACCTCACATTGATCGGGAGCGCGGCGATTGACGGAACGGGTAACGCCCTTAGCAATGTCTTGGTCGGAAATGCCGCAGCAAATGTGTTGAGCGGCGGTGCCGGTGACGATACCTATGTCGTGGGCGCTGGAGATTCGGTGGTGGAATATGCCAATGACGGCCTCGATACGATTGTCGCGGCGCAGTCGTATGTTCTTGGGGCCAATGTTGAGAACCTCTCCCTAGTGGGGGAGGATGCCATCAATGGGACGGGCAATGAGCTTGAGAATATCCTCCGCGGTAATGCCGGCGAGAACGTGCTGAGCGGGGGAATGGGCAGCGATAGTTATGTGTTTGAGCGAGGGTTTGGGCAAGACACGGTCAATGAGGACGACGCCACGGTCGGTGCCATCGATACGGTACAACTGTCCGAGGGCATCTTGTCTTCAGAAGTTGGTGTGTCTCGTACGGGAGATGATCTGGTGCTGACGGTGAGAGGCACGTCCGATCAGATCACGATTCAGTCGTATTTTATAGGCACCGCCCATCAGATTGAGCAGGTCGCCTTCGATGATGGGACGGTGTGGGACACGGAAGCCCTGCTTGATCGGTTGCCGTCCGTGGTCACGGGCACCAGTGGCGCAGATGTTCTCTACGGAACGTCTGGAGCCAATACTCTGACGGGTGGGACTGGTAATGACCGTCTCTATGGCTATGATGGCAATGATACCTACGTATTTGCTTCAGGCTTTGGGCAGGATGTGATCCTGGACTTTGATGCCTCGCCGGGGAACATGGATACGATTGAGTTGTCCGGAGGGTTTGCTCCTGCCAATGTCACGGTTACTCGGCATGGTGAGGATCTTGTTTTGGCATTGAACGGCACGACTGATCAGTTAACGGTCCAGTCCTTCTTTCTTGATGCGGCGTATGCCATCGAACGGGTGCAGTTCTCCGATGGCACGATGTGGGATACCGAGACGTTGCGTGACAAGACGCGTGTCTTCGTGCAAGGGACAGCCGGGGACGATCTGCTTGAGTCCTTCGTTGCGCCGGGGGGAAACCCTGATCACATTCTGCAGGGAGGCGACGGTGATGACCGGCTTATTGGGGATCACACCGATCGATATAGCGATCCCCTGAACCAGGGAAACATCATTCTTGCCGGAGAGGACAAACTGTTAGGCGGTGCTGGGAACGATCAACTGTATGGCGGTGGTCGAAACGATTACCTTGACGGAGGAAGCGGGGACGATCGTCTCGTGGGCGATGGAATTCTGTTGTTTTCTCCTACAGAGGAGGTTGTGTCGTTCATCCCAGGAGACGACCGTCTCTATGGAGGATCGGGAAGCGATGTGCTGGAAGGGCAGGGTGGGAACGATCTGCTGGACGGGGGAACAGATAATGATTTTCTAGATGGTGGACAGGGTGATGATCAGGTCATCGGGGGGAGTGGGGATGACATCTTGTTCGGCGGTACGAGCATCGTGGCAGACTCCAATGCACGAGGTGGCGCGGATACGCTCGATGGTGGAGTTGGCAATGATACTCTGACGGGCGGGGGTGGAAACGATGTTTATATATTCGGACGCGGGTATGGCCAAGATACCATTCTAGACCGTGACTTTTCAGCTGTTCGGACAGACCTTGATACCATCCGATTGGCCGATGATGTGTTGCCCAGTGATGTAATCGTGTCGGCGGTTCTGGATGAAGGATTCTCCGGCCGCAATGATCTGGTTCTTAGTATCATTGGCACCGCAGATCGGTTGACCATTAACCTGGGGATCACCGATTTTGTTCCGCTCATTCAGGTGGTGTTTAGTGATGGAACGTTCTGGGATATGGACACACTCAAGGCAATGGCGGAAGCGCAGCCAATGGCTGGAACGAACGATGGTGAATGGCTTCTCGGCTCTGCGTATCTTGACGATACGATCCAAGGTTTTGACGGAGACGATATTCTCGATGGATCCGCTGGAGAAGATCGGCTGATAGGTGGTCTGGGGGACGATCTCTATTTTGTCGATACCAGTTTCGATCGTGTGGTGGAGCTTGTGAATGAAGGGATTGACACTGTTCAGAGTACGGTCAGTTATACGCTGGCGGAGCAGGTCGAAAATCTTACGTTGGTAGGTGGAGGCCAAGATCCAGAATTAGGTGCGATCATTGGGGTGGGTAACGATTTGAACAACGTGCTGATCGGCAACGAACTCGATAACGTCTTAGACGGTGGCAGGGGAGACGATACGCTGAATGGTGGAGATGGCGGGGCTGGTGAAGGTGGCGCTGGTTCTACTGGCGATGATCTGCTGATTGGCGGTTCGGGTGATGACACGTATCTGTTCAATCTTGGAGGAGGCATGGACATCATCGAAGATGTTGTGTCGGTCGGTGAGGGAAATCGTATTCAGTTCGGAGACGGCATCGCGTCAAGCGATCTCACGCTTACGGAAGACCTGGTTGCGCGGACGCTCACCATTCAAGTCGGCGAAAGTGGAGAGGATCGTGTGGTCTTAAGGCGTTTCGACGCAAGCGGAGTGAGTGGGTCTCTTGTGGTCGAGACTGTCGCGTTCGCTGATGGCAGTACGGCGAGTCTGGCGAGTTTGCTCGGTCCGTCCATTACCATCTTCGGCACGGAGAACGACGATGTGCTGGTCGGCACTGTTGAGAGCGACGGGATCGATGCCGGGGCCGGGAATGACACGGTGTATGCGGGAGCAGGGGATGACCTTATCTACGCGGGGGACGGAGACGACGTTGTGGCCGGGGAAGAGGGCGCCGATACGATCTACGGCGGCGCAGGGGGGGATTATCTCTACGGTGGCGACGGAGACGATGTAATCGTGGGCGATGAGGACAACGATGTGCTCGTCGGTGAAGCGGGCAACGATACCCTGACTGGTGGAGTGGGGAACGATATTCTCAATGGAGGAGACGGCGCCGATCAGTTCGATGGCGGCGAGGGCGATGATTCGATCTATGTTGATGCAGCCGATACACTCATTGCTGGTGGGGCAGGCTATGACCAGGTGATTGTAACAGGTACAGACGCGGTGACCTTTGATGCGGCAGCGGCCGAAGTGGAATTGGTGGTGGGCAGTATTGGAGATGATGTGGTAACGGCAGTCGGTAGTTCCAATGGCGTGACCTTCTACGGCGGTGATGGGAACGATCAACTCACCGGCGGAGAGGGGATTGATGTGTTGATCGGCGAAGCCGGCAATGACACCTTAGTCGGCGGCGAAGGGAACGACGTGCTCAATGGTGGATTGGGTGATGATGTGCTCTCCGGAGAGGCTGGTGACGATACCGTCTATGCCGGGGCAGGAAATGACCAGGTCAGCGGGGGGGACGGAGATGATGCGGCTGTGGGCGAAGAGGGCGCCGACACGATGTATGGTGGCAGCGGTAACGATTATCTCTACGGCGGCGAAGGGGACGATGTGGTCACGGGCGATGAGGGCAACGATACGCTCCTTGGAGAAGGCGGCAACGATATCTTGAACGGGGGAACGGGCAATGATGTCCTGAACGGCGGGGCTGGCGCGGATCAGTTTAGTGGCGGCGAGGGCGATGATTCGCTGTACATCGATGCAGCGGATACCGTGGTGCACGGGGTATGACCAGGTTATCGTGACGGGTGCGGACGCCGTGACGTTCAATGCGACAACGGCCGAAGTGGAGCTAGTCGTCGGCAGTAGCGGGGATGATGTGCTGACAGCCGTCAGTAGCCTCAGTGGCGCGACCTTCTATGGCGGTGACGGGAACGATCAACTCACTGGAGGTGACGGGGTTGATGTGTTGATCGGCGAAGCTGGAAACGACACGCTGACCGGCGGGAACGGCAGCGACGTGTTAAACGGGGGCGCCGGGGACGATGCCTTCAGCGGCGGGGCAGGCGATGACGCGTTCTATGCCGGAATGGGGAGCGACCACATTGACGGAGGGGACGGCAGTGACTCCGTCTCAGGTGAGGATGGAGCCGATACCATCTTTGGTGGGGCTGGCGCCGATTATCTGTATGGTGGCGAGGGCGACGACGTCATCAATGGCGATGAAGATAACGATGTGCTTGTGGGTGAAGCCGGCAACGACCGGTTGGCCGGTGGAGCCGGTTCAGACCACTTAGTCGGAGGTGTGGGCGATGACACGTATGTCTTCAATGTAGGGGATGGCGGCGAGACGATTTCGGAGAATGATTCTACTTCAGGGAATGCGGATGCTCTCCTCTTCGGTAGTTCCATCACATCATTAGATGTCGTCATCAGCCGCCAGGCCAACGATTTGCGGTTGGCGATTCACGGCACCGGCGATCACGTGGTGATCGAGAACTGGTACCTGGGCGACGCCTATCACGTCGAGGACGTGCAGGCTGGGAACGGTCAGCATCTGGTCAATACGCAAGTCGATCAGCTCATTCAGGCGATGGCCACTTTTAGCCAGCATACCGGGCTGACTTGGGATCAAGCGATCGATCAACGGCCGCAGGATGTGCAGACGGTCTTGGCCGCGAGCTGGCAGTAGGAGGGGACAGGCTCCGGCGCAGCCGGTTCCTGTGCCTGTCCCCGTCGAACCGATGGCACCAGTTAACGATGAGTAGGTCAGAGAGTTTCGTCGCAAACGGCCTATTCGAATGCCGCGAACTCGCGGTTGACGCGCAGACTTTCCTCGCGGACTTTCTTCGAGGCCTCAGCTAGCTTCTTTGCCCCTAGGAGCGCCAGCGTCTGCCGGTTCATGCGTTTGATGGTATGACGGATGTAGGTGGCTGTGGAGAGGTGGAGTGAGTCCGCGCGGCGTCGGCTAACTTCCAGTACGTCTTCAGGCAGCTTCAAGAAAATGGCTCCCATGATAGGGCGCAATGACGTATCGATTGAAGCGAAATGAACTATCGTCGAGCCGTTTCTTTGCGATCCAGGTATCGGAAGACAATGGCGGCAACCACTGCCAGGATCGCAATGCCTGTGAGTAATGCCAGAATGGGTTCCATGGCTAGTCCCTTTCTTCCGGAGTGATGAATAATGCCCCAACGAATATGACGAGCGTAATGAGCGACCCTGTCACAACCGTTGTCGTTGACAGCTTGCTGTCCGGCAGCACCGCCCCCACTCCAATGACGGTTAGCAGGTATTTGACCAAATCAAACAGGAGGTCGGACACCTTCTTCCGTCTATTGTGGTGTCTGTGCTTCACTGGAAATCAGTGTATCGCGACCTCTTGGCCAAGTAAAGGATCGGCGTAATGGCGCCGAATCTGGTATTCCTTGAAAGCGAACCTAACGGCTCTTCTTCGGCGACAACTGTTCAAGACACAGGCCTCATCTGTCTTCTGATCCTCGCCCGGTACTACGATCTTCCGGCTGACGGCTCACAGTTGCGCCATCAGTTTGCCCAGCCGGGGCAGGCGCTTTCCGATACGGAGCTTCTGCGTGCGGCGAAACATCTTGGGCTGAAAGCGGGGTCTTTCAACACGTCCTGGAGCAAGCTGGCCGGGATGCCGTTTCCTGCGCTGGCCAAGCGAACGGACGGCCGGTATGTCGTGCTGGCCAAGATTGAGGGCGACAAGGCGCTGATCCAAGACCCTGTGGCCGGGCGGCCGTTGGTGCTTTCGCGTGAGCAGTTCGAGTTGGTCTGGTCCGGCGACTTGCTGCTCTTTACGAAGCGGGCGAATCTGCGCCTTCAGGATCTGAAATTCGACTTCACCTGGTTCATCCCCTCCATCGTCAAGTATCGCAAGTTTCTCGGAGAGGTGCTTGTCGCCTCGTTCTTTCTGCAACTCTTTGCGTTACTCACGCCGCTGTTCACCCAAGTGGTGATCGACAAGGTACTGGTGCACAAGGGCTTCACGACGTTGCATGTGCTCGCGATCGGGATGATTGCCCTGGCGATCTTCGACGCGCTGCTCGGCGGGCTGCGCACCTATCTGTTTTCCCATACGACCAATCGCATCGATGTTGGTCTCGGAGCGCAGTTATTCCGGCATATTCTGGCGTTGCCGATCTCGTATTTCGAAGCGAGACGTGTCGGCGATACGGTGGCACGAGTCCGGGAGCTGGAACAGATTCGCCAGTTTCTCACCAGTCATTCCGTCACGGTCGTGCTCGACGTAGTCTTCACGGTCGTCTTTCTCGCCGTCATGTGGTTCTACAGCCCGATGCTGACGGGCGTGGTGATGCTGTCGTTGCCGCTCTACGCGGTTCTCTCGATAGCGATTACCCCGGCGATCCGGGCCAGGCTTCATGAAAAGTTCAATCGTGGTGCGGAGAACCAATCATTCCTGGTCGAGGCGATCAGCGGGATTCAGACGGTGAAGGCCATGGCGGTCGAGCCGCCTCTGCTACGCAAGTGGGAGGAACAGCTGGCAGGCTATGTGCGTGCCAGTTTTCGCGCCACGAGCCTCATTACAGTGGCAAGCCAGGTCGCCGCCTGCATCCAGAAAGTGACTGTTGTGGCGGTGCTCTGGGTCGGAGCCTATCGCGTGATCGAAGGGGATCTCAGCATCGGGCAG
>CXWL01004133.1_pt1 | contig 11279 bp, 10 predicted proteins | sample 590931 | NCBI WGS metagenome assembly CXWL01 (sample SAMEA3498368, study PRJEB10139) | groundwater metagenome | biome: water well; material: biofilm material | place: Germany | collected 2015-04-27 | reverse complement strand
TGCGCGCGCCAGTTCCGGCGTGCGGATCAGCCCGGCGCCTGATCCCGACGACGCCACGCTCTTGGACGGACACCCCATGTTGATGTCCAGCCCATCAAAGCCCAGCTCACACACCACCTGTGCCGCCACATAGAAACGCTCCGGGTCTTTCCCATAGAGCTGCGCCACGATGGGACGCTCCCCCTCGCTGTACCGAAGCGTCTCCAAGCACTTCTCCGGTCCATGACAGACGTCATGGACATGCGTAAATTCCGTGAAGCTGACGTCCGGCTTCCCCTGCTGGGCGATGACCGATCGAAAGCACGCATCGGTGACCCCATCCATTGGGGACAAGCCAATGATCGGACGTGGGAGATTCAGCCAAAAGCTCATGTCACCTCTTATACGGGAACGCCTGGTTCGTTGGCAAAACGGTAGGCGCGCCGAAGCTCGCCAGCCTCTCTTTCGGCAATGGGTTGCAACTCAGGCGCCACCTCATGGACAAACTCGACAAACCGTTCGACCTTCAGCAAGAAGAAATCGTACGTACCGACGAGAGACCGAGGCTCACGGAACCAGAACGCCACAAATCCATCGAGCGAGATCGCACGCTCTCTGAGTTCACGACAGGACTCGACAAACATGTCATCCACTTTCCCTCCCCAGTGAAGAATCTCATACGGGAGATAGACGGAACGATAGAGGTCCAGTTCTTGGATGTTGGCGGTGTCTTGGTGCCATTCTGATCCCGCTGGCTCCATTGTCCCCGCCACAACCCGCGCATATCGATCATAGGCCTCTTTAAGAGTGTGTGTGCTCGGTGTCAACATCAGCCCTTCCGACAGGGCGCATGCCTCGGAATCCGGCACGACCGGCTCATTGTTGCTCAGCCGGTGGAACAGTGCCCCATAGCGCCGGGAGAACTCCGCGAATTCATCCACGATCAATTCCGCCGGTTTTGTATCCACCTCCAAGGCAAGACCTTTGAGGCTGGTGAGCTGTGGATGGCATAGGATCTGATCCAGCATCTCGAACAAGACGGTCGGGATGGGGGCGGCATGGGCATCGACCCAAGCAGGAAGCGCGTCATCGCCCATCCCACCTCCCAGTCGTGACGCGAGGGCTCGGTGTGATTCATGAATAGCCAGACCCGCCACGTGAATCTCAACCACACGATCCAGGGGAAATTCGTTGAGAAATGCGTCGACAAATCGCGTGAGCGCCATGTCTCGATGCGCGCCGGAATAACGAAACACCGTCCAGAGATGGCCCACGTCCAAAACGAGCCCACAGGGAGCCTGTTCGCTGACGACCCGGAAAAACTTTGGAATGGACATCGTCCCTGCGACAAAGTAGGTGAGAGGCGGCATTTCAAGCAACACCAACGGCGTGCTCCCATTGGCCAAACGACACTGTTGATCAAGCAGACCTTGGAGCACTCGTGTATTATCAGCCACCACGTTCGCGCTTACCGGCGTATAGAGCGGGGGAAGATAGGTCCCATAGTGATACCCGGCGAGATATTTTGTCGCACACTCATGATTCAGCCAGGCACTTTGCAAGATGATCAGTTGTGCCGCAGCCTCGGAGATTTCCAGCCCAAACGCCGGCGAATCGGCCATCTCGGGTTGCGTGACCCACAACCCTTCGCCATGATATGTCAGAAGCCCGTCGCCGGCCTCTTTCCTGGTGGATGCCAAGGCCGTCGATGTCGTACGGAACACTTCAAGGTAGGCAGGCGGCACTTGACGTTCCTGTAGACTTCGCCGCAAGCTAGCAAGGTCCGGCGCATGAACGTCGACGGAAAGACCCAAGCCATGCACCGGAATGGTCCCGAGCCGACGAATGAACTCCCTATGGTAGGACCCACTCAACACCATCATTTCTCTCTTGCCGACAGCCGAAATTCGTCCCTAGTGTATGCTGGCAAACCATTGAATGACAAGGCTTTCAACCTCTCATGGCCGCAAGGAACCTTCTGCTATACTTGCCATACATTGCGGCCAGGAGGAGGGCAGATTCGTGAGAAAAAAGGACCTCGCTAAGGAATGGCTGACACGGACGGTCAAGAGCCAAGAGCCACGGATCACCAGACCATATTGGTTGCACACATGATGACACCCGGCGTCGTTCAGATTCCAGGAGACGTCTCAGTCACTGAAGCCGCGTCGCTCTTGGAACGCGAACGCATGCCCTGCCTCCTGGTCAAGGATACCGAGTCCCGCTTCGGACTCATGACACCGACCGACATCGTGAAAAAGGTTGTCGCGCAGGGTCTCGAACCGGATGATATCGAGGTTCGAACCATCATGACACGACCGGTCCACTTTATCGAGTACGATCGAGCGATGGACGAGGCGTCGGCGCTCATGATGTCCTCCGGGACACCGATCCTCATCGTTACGAAACAAAATCAACCGGTCGGCGTCCTCACCGCGAGAGACCTGGTCCTTTCTCCAAAGCGATGCGCGACGAGCATCTCAGGCACCATCAGCATACTGGATGGAGAGAGTATGGGAAGGGAACAGCAGGTCGCCATCTCGCAGCTCAGCCATGCAGGCGCCTCAGTGGAATCTCCCGCGCTGGTGCTGCCGGGAACTAAAGTGCTATTGAGCTTTTGCCTCTCTGAGATGATGAGTCCCTTGACCATTCGAGGGAGCATCTTGAATAACACAGGCATTGAGCCGATATCCGGCGCCACCTGTTCCCTCATCGCCGCGCCTCGAGGTATAGAGATACAATTCATCGACCTCTCTCCCGCGGATCAGTCCAGAATCAAAGCCTGGGTGCTGGCCCAGCTTCCTAAATCGTTCGACCCGTCCTAGGCTGCATCAGATCCCGTCAATCTTTGACCAACCTCCGATCCATTGGTACAATTCCTTGTCTCACTTACAGTACGAGGACAACCATGACTACAGCCGGCAGATCTTCGCAGATTCGACCCCGTCCCGCCTTGTCATCAGACGAAATCTTGCAGCAAATCAGTGCCATTCTCGACAGCCGTGAGGATGACCTGCATGCCGGCCTCATGACGGAACTTCTGACAGGGCTGCTGAAACTCCATGATGCACACTTGGACCTCCTGGATGTGAAAATTGTGAATCGCGCCGTCAAAGAACTGCGGCATGCATTTAGCGTTTTTCATGGGTATCGCCATCGCCAGAAAGTCAGCATCTTTGGCTCGGCACGAACACTGTCCGACGATCCGAACTATCACCTTGCCCACGAATTCGCCCAAGGCATCGTCCGGGAAGGGTTCATGGTCATCACCGGTGGAGCAGATGGGATCATGCGTGCCGCCCAAGAGGGGGCCGGACGCGAGAACAGTTTCGGCGTCAACATTATGCTGCCGTTCGAACAAGGTCCGAACTCCACGATCGCCGATGATCCGAAGCTCATTACCTTCAAATACTTTTTCACCCGCAAGTTGATGTTTCAAAAGGAAGCCAACGCCATCGCACTCTTCCCTGGTGGGTTCGGCACACATGACGAAGGTTTTGAAATCCTCACGCTCGCCCAGACGGGCAAAAGTGATCCACAACCAATCATCTGCATTCAGGCCCCCGGCTGCGACTATTGGGACGATTGGTCGGCCTTTGTGACGAGGCAACTGCTGAAGCGTAAGCTCATCAATGAAGAGGACATGAGTCTCTTCACCATCGTCAATTCCGCGGATGCAGCCGTGAGCCAGATCCTCAGATTCTACCGGCGCTATCATTCCATACGCTTTGTAGGACGAGAACTCGCCATGCGACTCAAGCAAACCATTACGCCTGAGCAACTCGAACAGATCCGTGACCGATTCACCGATCTCTTATCGGACGGCACATTCGAACTTCGCGGGCCACTCGCGGAAGAATTGGATGAGCCAGCCCTGCGTGATTTCCCTCGACTCGTGTTCACTTTTAACCGACGCAACGCCGGGCGACTTCGTCAATTGATCAGTCACCTGAACGAGTTGTGAGTCATGCCGGGCCGGTCGGCATGAACGCGACAGATGCCTTTTAGTCCTGACCTAGGCATGCTATTCTCTCCCAACTCGTATGGGTAACCTATCTCCCGCACCCCCATTTCATGGCTCTCCGGACATTGTCCTGTACCATGCTGAGTGTTCCGATGGGTTCGGAGCGGCTTGGGCTCTGTGGAAAAAGTTTCCGAGTGCGAGTTTTTTACCAGTCAAACACGGCCACCCGCCCCCTCCCGATCTCAANNTGGACGGCTTTTCAAACGCGTACTTCGATCAAACAAAGTCCGGCGCCGTCCTGAGCTGGGAATGGGCCCACGGCACGCCCGCTCCCTGGCTCCTGCAATACATTCAGGATAAGGATCTCTGGACCTGGGCGTTGCCGGAAAGCCGAGAAATCAACGCGGCCTTGGCCTCCTACCCGTTTGATTTTACCGTATGGGAACGCTTTACTCAGTCGACGCTCGAACAGGAAGGCCGAGCCATTTTACGGTATGAACAGGAACTGGTCGGTAAACTCGCGGCCCAGGCCGCTCTAGTTGAATTCCAGGGGGTGGTCGTTCCCTCCGTACAAAGCGCCATTCTGACGAGCCAAATCGGCGAACGGCTCTCGCCGCATCACCCCTTTTGCCTGATCTGGCATGACCGCGATGGTCGTCGCTATTTCAGCATGCGCTCTCGATCCGACGGAACGGATGTCGGGACCATTGCCGCCTCGTTTGGTGGCGGGGGCCATACCCATGCAGCCGGATTTTCCGTTCCGCTGGAGACGGATGGGACTCCTCCGACTGATCCTAGATTGCCTCGTGTGTTCCGAGAACGTCGCCAAACAGCATAGCCGCAGCCACTCATGATTCCTCTCCACGACGATAATCCCACTCAACGGATTCCCATCGTCACGATGATCTTCATCGGTATCTGTGTCGCCGTGTTTCTCTATCAAGTAAATCTTCCCCAGGAGGCCGTCGAGCTCTTCACATTTCAATACGGGGCCATCCCTGCCATTGTCTTCGGCCAGGCTTCGCTTCCCGAGGAAGCCATTGCGTTCCCGGTATCTCTCACCCTGGTGACCAGCATGTTTCTTCACGGAGGCTGGATGCACCTACTCGGGAACATGCTTTACCTCTGGATTTTCGGCAATAACATTGAAGATGCGATGGGTCATGCGAAGTTCGTCGTCTTCTATCTCCTATCTGGTATCCTGGCCGCTCTGAGCCATGCTTTAACTGACCCTTCCTCCCAAATTCCGATGGTCGGCGCCAGCGGGGCCATCTCGGCTGTGCTCGGTGCCTATCTGCTGTTATTTCCACGCGCTCACGTGCTGGTCTTGCTGCCAGCGATTGGGATGACCCGAGTGGCAGCGGGCATCGTTCTCGGCATGTGGTTTATCACGCAGCTGATCAGCGGAGGCATGAGCGTAGGTGCGACAGGAGGAGGCGTCGCCTTTTTCGCTCATATCGGTGGATTCATCGCAGGCATGGCACTGATTGGTCTTTTCAAACGGAAGGATGTGCGTTTTTTTTCGCCTGGCCGGTCGACGTGGCCTTCATGAAAACATACCTGCCGGAATCGACAGGATGCTCATGCGGTGTTCAACATCTCTCTGACCTTCTCGCCTAATCCGGACTGGCAGTAGGGATGCCGTAGGACAAACCGCTGATTGATCCGATGGTGCTGAATCGTTTCATCATCGTAGCCCGAGACAAACAGCGTCTTCATCGTTGGATGCTGGCTCAGAAGTCGGCGGGCAAGTTCACGCCCCCTGATTTCACGCATCACTAGGGGACTCACTGCGAGATGAACAATCCCCTTATAGTGTTGAGTGAGCATAAGCGCCTCGACCGATGAAGCCGCCTCCAAGACTCGATAGCGATGGCGCTGTAAGATGGACCGTGCCAGCTTTCGCTCGATCGCGTCTTCCTCTTAGTCCTTGACGGACCGGATGATGACAATATCGAATGGCAAGGGCTTGTTTACTGCTAAGAGTGTTTTTGACCAACAAACGTGTGAAGGATCGGAACGAGCTTAGGCGGGCCTTGGGACCCGTTTGATGAACTGCCGAGCCGCTTCTACTGCTGTCGCCACGTGAGGAGCGGTAAAGGTCACATGCCCCATCTTTCTACCAGGACGAATCATCCGCTTTCCGTACAGATGAAGCACAGCCCCTGCGGTTGAATGGAGTGCATAGGATCCTTCCCTGGATGTCACAGATCCTACTTCCTCACCAATGAGATTGATCATTACCGCAGGGCTCAAGAGCCTTGCTTCTCCCAATGGAAGCCCACAGGTCACTCGTACCTGTTGCTCGAATTGGGATACCGTACAGACATCCAACGTATAGTGACCCGAGTTGTGAGGACGAGGTGCAATCTCGTTAATAAGGAGGGACCCATCGTTGGCCTGAAAGAGTTCCACACAAAATACACCTACACCCTGCAACGCCGTCACGGCTCGCTTCGAGAGTTCCGTTGCCTTCTCAGCAACGTCAAGTGGAATAGAAGCAGGCACCCGCGTTTCTCGCAAGATACCCAGCTCATGCCGATTCTCGACCACTGGATACACACAGGATACTCCACACTCGCTTCGTACGACGAGCACTGAGAGCTCTCGGACATATTCAATGAATTGTTCAAGAATCCATCGATGACCGGACGTGGCTGTTTTCAAGAGGTGTTCAATCTCCAGGACATCCGACGGCTCACGGAGTAGCCACTGGCCTTTCCCGTCGTATCCACTCTTGGCGGTCTTACAGACAGCGGGAAGGCCGAGCCGATCGACAGCTGAGACTAGTTGAGATGCCGATTCGACGATGGCAAACGCGGGGACAGCGAGATGCCGTGACGACAAGTAGTGCTTCTGTTCAATCCGGTCTTGGAGGATCTTAAGCACAGCTCCAGCAGGTCGCATCGGGCGACGCATCTCCAGCCATTCACAGAGGGCAGCCGGCACATTTTCCCATTCCAGAGTAACGGCATCGACAAAATGGGCAAATTGGTCACGGGCGCCAAGATCGGAAAAGGACGTCGCAAATGAGTGGGTGGCAAGCCGATGGGCGGGCGCGTCAGTATCCGGGTCCCAGACAGCCACCCGATAGCCCATGCGGTGTGCAGCAGTGGCGAACATCGCCCCCAATTGTCCTCCACCCAACACTCCCAGCGTGGAGCCAGGCTTAAGAACTCGCTCTATCACGGACGTCGACTTTGTCCGTCTACTCCGAGGTTGCCGAGACTTGTGCCCTTGGCCTCGGGAGAGTTGAGAACGCGCTTCGTTTGACCCGCCCGATAGCGCTTAATGTGTTGGACAATTTCAGGATGGCTTCCCGCCAAAATCTGGCCTGCGAGGAGGCCAGCATTCTCGGCGCCTCCGATCGCCACGGTGGCCACGGGAATCCCTTTGGGCATCTGAACAATTGACAACAAGGAATCCAGGCCACGCAGGTGTTCTGTGGGAATCGGGACACCGATCACCGGAAGATGAGTCTTAGCTGCCAACATACCGGGAAGGTGAGCCGCTCCTCCAGCCCCCGCAATGATAACTTTGATCCCGCGTCCTGAAGCACTAGTGGCGTACTCGAAGAGGCGGTCTGGCGTTCGATGTGCAGAAACCACGAGTAGTTCATAGGGAATATTGAGCTCGTCCAAAATCACTCCGGCCTTTGCCAAAACAGGAAAATCAGATTTACTCCCCCCCAAGACCCCGACAAGCGGCTTGCGGTTCTTGACCTCTCGGTTCACTCGTGGCCGAGACCGGCTCGCTACCTGCAGTATTCTGGCCATCATCTACCTCTCCTTCTATGTCAACCAGGCATTCTCTTTCCAGAGAAAACGTAGTGGCACCTTAGCGAGTCCGACTATTGGGGTCAAGGAGATTGGAGTCGTGACAACTACCCCTTTGAACAATTGAGCGTAGTAAGGCACTAGCAGGCTGCGAAAAAACTCATTCTGCCCCCTATCGCCGTCACGGATATTGAGGTGTGAGACGACGTTGAACAGCCATGCAGGGTGCGCAAAAAGGCCGTCCAGCAAGCAAAGAGGCGAATCGTACTCTTGAGCCGTACGTTGAGCCTCTGAGTGATGCGAGAACGCCACTGGCGGTCTTTTTCCGCATCCTGCTAGAGCAATTCGCTGGTCTGCACACACAACGAGACCGACGCAGGACCTATGGCTGCCGGTCGCAGTGCGTCAGAGAAATCAACGTGCACCGGAGAATTGATGGAGACAAAGCTTACAGCTATTGCTAATTACAAAGATGGCCCAGGGAGATACCCTGAGCCATCTTCAAGAAGGAGAGGTGACGTGCCGCACCATCGGTGCGGCACGATCAACTACTTACCGCCCGGTGCCGCCACCTTAGGCGCAAACATCTCAAATATGCTGGGATCCCGCTCGATATAGTCGGGCGGGAAGAAGTTAAATCGCCGCCACAGTTCGTACCACAGAGGCACACGATTCATGATCACCCAGCCCAATACTTTTGTGCCCTGCCGCACCTGAGCCTGCTCAGGCCATGGTTGAGAATCTTCCGGATCAGGAACCACCCAGAACCGGTAGTTCCCTTTTCCATCGTCAATCTGGTCAACGACCTTGATCACGCCGCCACGAGTACCCGCCATCAAACCAGGCCAGGCCGGTAATGGGATGGCCGGGACTCCGAAAAAGAGGATGCGAACTTTTCGCCCAGGCTTCAAAAGCGGGGAATCCAATCCTTCGGCTGTCATTTCAATAGCTGGATCCGACGCTAATGGAGAAATGGTGACCAGGTTTTCTCCCTGCTTAACCGTCTCATTGATACCGACTTTCGCCATCTTGACAACGGTTCCGTCCATCGGAGCGATGAGTTTCGCAGCCTCAATACGTTGTTGAACTCCCTGTTGTCGGTAAGAGATATCCGCCAACTGCTCCGTAGCCTTGGCGGCTTCTGCCACGGCGGCATCACGCGATGCGATTGCATCCATGAGCCGTTGTTGCACATCTGCGGTGATTTGATCACGACCGAAGCTCAAGGCAGACCGCCCCTGCTCGGCACCCAACAAAGCAGCCTGTGCTGCCTGCAAACCGGCTTTGGTGCCGATCTCGGTCTGAATCGTGAGCTCAAGTTCACGCTGCGAAACCAGTCCGTCCCGGACAAGTTGGCGATGACGATCGACATTGAGCTGTGCCGTGTGCACGTCGATCTTGTATTGCTCAACCTTCTGTTGAGCTTCACGCACTCTATTGTCTGCCTCCACCACACGGGCCTCGGCCGAGGGCACGGCAGCCTGCACCAACTTTTTCATCTCCCCTATTCTTTTTGTCAGCTGATCAGCCCTGGACATAGCTGCCTGGCGAGTTTGCTCCAAGGCAACTTTCCGCTGTTCGAAGAGGGGGAGGATCTCGGGCGCCATAAAGGTTGGATCGTAATCTTCCAACTCGCCGACAAGCTCACCTTTTTTGACTTTGACCCCTTCATAAATATGCCAGGCCTTGATACGACCTGTAATCCGAGATTCGATCTTTTGTGGTCGATCATAGGGAGTGTAGGCCGACACTTTTCCAGACGCCTGGATAGTTTGTGTCCAGGGCACGAATTCGAGGACGATCAGAAAAAGCAACAAAATCGTCAGGATGGCGCGAGAAGCCGTGAACATTCTGCTGGGAATCTGTACCGCCTCCCAGCATGGCATCTTGGACAATGCCTGTCCCTGTTCGATGGTGATCGCCTCTAAGCCGACCCCTCGCCGGACCAGCGCACGTTCCCCACTGTTTTCGAGACCGCGACCTAGGCTAGCCATGGAGCCTCCATTAATTTACCAGTGTTGATTTGCCGTTCCAATCGCTTACGCATGGGCATGATGCAGCATAATGCGACGATCCGCATGATCCGTAAGATTGGGATCCGTCGAGACGAAAATCACGGACCAGGCTTCATCTTTCGAGCACAGCCGACGCAGGATACGCTCACGCAACGACGGCTCGAGGGAGTGAATGAGGCCATCAAATATAAGGACTTGCGGACGTCCCAAAATGGCTCTGGCCAGGAGGATCTGCACAATGTGAGTAGGTGAGATGGATTCGCCCAGCGTAGAGATATCGGACTTGGCTCCGCGTGGCAACCCTTCGACATCTTCTTCAAGTTCAGTGAAGCGGAGCGCCCAGTTGAGGTCGTCATACGTGACATAGGAACGTCCCATGACGATATTTTCTTCGACCGTTCCCCTCACCAACGACAATTGAGAGTCCATCATGACACTGCGGCATTGGTTGATGGCATTGCTGTCGATATACCGGAGGTCGACCCCATTGTACTGAACGACACCATTCGTCGGAACTTCGAGTCCACCCAACACTCTGGCCAGAGCTGTTTTGGCCCCCGTGGTCCGAGCGTAGATCCCGAGTTTCTCACCCGGTGCAACATCCAGGTTGAAGCCATCGAATACGGATACCCCACTGTGAACCAAACTCACACCTTTGCAGGTAACCCGAACTCCTTGAGCCAAGTGCTTGGGCAACGCCACCGTTGATTCGACTGAGACCTGATCTTGCTCCTGACTAAAGACCTCATCAAGGTGGGTCAGGGAGGAGAAGAAATAGTACACAGACCCCATGTTCTTGATCAGGGAGTCGAAATTGATGACGAGTGCGCTCACGACCGCTTGAACGGCGACTAACTGCCCCAGAGTCAACTGCCCAGACGCCATGAGTGAGGCTGCGATGCCAAGCGCTCCGGCTTGTGCGATGGCTTGTCCGCCCACGGATCCAATATATTGCCGCACGAGAACCGCAAACCGCGCCTTTCGAGCTTCAACATACCGACTGACGAGCTCGTCCGCTTTGTGCATAAGAAACGGGCGGCTGTCAGTGGCCTTCAGCTGCAGCGCATTCCTTGAAACCTCTTGGATAAAGTTGAAGACGTCGTATTTCGCGTGAGACATGGCGAGGGTCGTCCGAAGGGCACCACGCGAGAGCACGAAAAACGTGATTGCAAACCCAGCCATGAGTAGCAAATTGTACATGAGAAAATACGGATGGTAGACGACCAACATAATCATGCCGACCGTACCGCCCACCACGACATTGATCAGGTCGACCAGCAGCGTGGACAGGGCACGTTGCATGAAGACCGTTTCCATAAAGTAGTTCGCAATTTCTGGTCGCGCCCCTTTAAAGCGATTCCGAGGAAGCTGTTCAACCATCGCAACTGTGACTCGGGCAAAGAGCCGGCGTTGCACGACATCCACCGCGTAGAAATGGAATGTCTTGAACAGGCCGACAAACAACAGAACCGATACCATGAGGCCGGTCAACGTCCAGATCATGACCGGCTGAACCGCATAGGAAAAGGTGCTGACCAATTCCTG
>CXWL01019322.1_pt1 | contig 11280 bp, 11 predicted proteins | sample 590931 | NCBI WGS metagenome assembly CXWL01 (sample SAMEA3498368, study PRJEB10139) | groundwater metagenome | biome: water well; material: biofilm material | place: Germany | collected 2015-04-27 | reverse complement strand
TGAGGGCCTTTCACAGCCCAGCGAACCCTCTGCCTCCCCTGACACCTTTTGCTTGCACACGAACGAAGGCAAGAAAACTTCAAATACAAAAGGCACGAAAGTCGCAAAGGGGAAATCTTGTTTTTATTCCTTCGTGTACTTTGCGCCCTTTGTGTTTAAATCTTTTTCGGCTTGTCCGAGTTAGGTATTTGGCGTGAGGCAGAGTTTACTTTTCCTGGCGGCTCTTTCGGGGTTTTCGGTGCCGGGGCCATATTCACACACTGCCGCCCACGGTTGGTAGTGCGTTTGGAATTGATCTGTAAAATAGATTTGACCATTGCGCCAAACAGTCCGCGTTACAGTCACATCTGCGCCCTGGGCGGGATAATCCACTTGTTTTATTTCTCCTTCCTTCAACTCCGGGTTTTCTTCAAAGATTGGCGGCAGCGGAGGCACAACATTGCCCGGACCTGTAGTTTCCGATGTGACACTGCGCCCATCTGAGGTGGAATAAAGCTTCCAGGTAAGGGTTTCGCCAACAACATAGGTTTCCATCAATAACCAGTAGGGGGTATCGTTCTGGAATTTGAAATCCACAAGCGGAAAGTATACGGTTGCATCCATACCTGCTAGGTCAGGGTTAATTGCGCCGCTGATGGTTTTTTCATAATATGAAACGCGATAGGCGTGAGAGTATCTTTCAACGACAGGAAAACCTGCAAAAAACACGGTTCGGAAAAGCGTGGTGCTGACCTGACACACACCGCCGCCCACGCCTTTAATGGTGCGTCCGCCGTAGATGATGAGCGCTTCAGCAAAGCCATTCTCAAGGCTGACATCGCCCAACACACTGCCCATGGAAAAAGTTTCACCGGGCGCAACCAGCAGACCGTGATAACGCTCCGCCGCGGCTTTGATATTTTGAATGCGCGCAGAACTGGAACCATAGAAATAGGTTGTCTGCTCGGCCACAAGCTGTGTGATGCCCAATTCCGCGCCGCTCGCTGTATCTGCAACGGCAGGTTGCTGTTCTACAATGTTCAACACAACGGTATGCTCGCCGCGCAACAAAGCTTCATTAATAGCCTTGATGCTGGCTTCCACATCCATGGCGCGGCCAATGGCAGAGGCGGCTATCGCTTCGATCTGGAGGGTTTCATCATTAAAAACGAAGCGCGCGTTGGCGGGGTTTTGATCCACCAACACCTTTAGATCATTCAAGGACACACGCAATTCATTCGGGTCAAGCCCCACCTGCATTTCAGTAACGCCGCCATTTTCAACGGTGTTCACCGCCAGCATGTTCGCAACAACTGGCACATCAAATATCCACGGGCCAGGGTCGCCTTGCTGATAATTTGGAACGGCAATCGTCAACGGCTGGCTGAGGATGCGGCGCGCGGCTTCGGCCTGTGAAGAAACATCCAACAACTTCGGCGAAGTCTCCTGAATCACAAGCGGAACTTCCCCATCGCGAAAGGATTGCAATTGCCCGCCGAGATAGATTAATGTGGCATCGAGATTTAACGCCCGCCCCAATTGACCTGGCTGCGAGACGACATTCGTTCCTTCCACGCGGAGGCTTGCTTCTACCACGGACTGATTTACCTGCGCCCCGATATTTTGCAAATAGGCATAAGCCACGCGCTGATCGAAGATCACCACAGGCGCAACATCCGCACCGAGGCCGCGCGCGCTGACCTGCCCTGAGAGTGCGGCAAACAAGCCGCCTTTGCGCCCAAAGTCATACGCGGCGAAGGCACTGGCAGATGGGTCGAAGACCATGCCCAATTCAACCGGGGATGCGAGCCAGATTTTATCGGCATCGCGGAACAATACTTTGCCAGTGATAGGATAGGAAAGGGTCTGGCTTAATTTCAGCGCGGCATCATCCGGGGCAAGACCAGAAAGGTCCACCCCCGCCACGGATACGCCAGGGAAGATCCGCCCCGCGTACGCCAGTTGATAGCCGATCATCCACATGATGACGATGGCTGAAAAGATCACAAATCCGCCGGTGAGCGCGGCAAGCATCTGTTTGAATAAATACCCGCGAGAGTTGAATGTATTCATGGAAAGGATTATAACGAAAAAAACGATTTCATTTGTGGCATTTATTTAACTCACCTTACGCACTCAACTCCGAAGGCGGTGGGTTGAGCCTGCCGAAGCAAGTAAGATGACATAATAATTTCACGGTACAATCTGAACTTCCCGGAGGAGCAAAATGATCGAAGACCAAATTCCAAACGAACCAGTATTTGAAGAAAAGCCAAAGCACAATTGGACGATATGGCTGGCGGCGGGCGGGTGTGGGGTCATCCTCTGCGCGGCAGGTTTTGTAGGGACGCTAATCTTCGCGGGCGCAGATTTCGTGAAGCAACTCCTCCCGGATAACGTTCAAGTGGCTGGGGAAGTTCCACGTGAGATCACGCAAAGCAATACGATGGGCGACCCGCAAGCGCCTGTTCATATTGTGGAATATGGCGATTTTCAATGTTCGTACTGCCTGAGATTCTGGAGCGAGACTGAGCCGCAATTGATCGAAGAATATGTGAACACGGGCAAGGTATATTTTGAATATCGTTCATTTCCGATTCTTGGGCCTGAATCCTTTACCGCGGCGGAAGGCGCTTATTGCGCAGGCGACCAGGGCAAGTTTTGGGAATTTCACGATACGCTCTTCACAAATTGGACGGGTGAAAACGTGGGCGATTTTACGGAAGATAAATTGACCAAGTACGCCGAAGCGTTGAACCTGAATGCGGCGGAGTTCGAATCCTGCCTGGGCGGGGGAAAATATAAACGGAGGGTGGAGCAGGACCGGGCGCAGGGGGAGGCGGACGGAGTCTATGCGACGCCGACATTCTTCATCAACGGAGTCAAGCTGGAAGGCGCACAGCCGTATCACATCCTGAAAAAATTGATCGAAGATGCGTTGAACGGAAATTTAAACACGGAGAGCGGGTGAACGGTTTTGATGGAAAAATCCAAAATCTATTTTCAGAACGAAGAATTTACGCTCATTCAAGGCGATGTGTTGACGACGGAACTGGTGGATGACGGCAGTGTCGATCTTATCGTCACGTCGCCGCCATACAACGTGGATATTCAATATAACTCGCACAAGGACGATGTGAGCTATGCCGAGTATTTGGAGTTCAGCCAAAAATGGATGACGCGTTGTTTCGATTGGCTGAAAGATGACGGGCGTTTTTGTTTGAACATTCCGCTGGATAAAAACAAGGGCGGCCAGCAAAGCGTGGGTGCAGATTTAACGACGATTGCGAAACGAATCGGCTTTCAATATCATTCGACAATCATTTGGAACGAAGGCAATATTTCGCGCAGGACAGCCTGGGGGTCGTGGATGAGCGCCTCCGCGCCGTACGTGATCGCGCCCGTGGAATTGATCGTGGTGCTGTATAAAAAGAGTTGGAAGAAACTCAGCGGCAGCAAAGTGTCTGATGTGGGCAGGCAGGAATTTATGGATTGGACGAACGGCATGTGGACTTTCAACGGCGAAAGTAAAAAGAAGATCGGGCATCCCGCACCCTTTCCCATCGAATTGCCGCGCAGGTGCGTCAAACTTTTCAGCTATGTGGACGATGTGACGCTTGACCCGTTTTGCGGAAGCGGCACGACGTTAATTGCGGCGGTTTCCAATGGCCGAAAAGGCATCGGCATTGATGTGGATAAAAAATATTGCGAGCTGGCAAAGAAAAGAATTTTGGAAAACACCGCCGCGCCGCAACCTGAACCAAAGAAGAATACGAAGAAAAAATAATGCAATCTACAAATTCCAAAAACCGTTTCGATAAAAAAGACTCGCTGGAGTTGGGAGATAGCGCCGAGGAGCTTTTTATTCTGATGGCCGTCAGGCTCGGCTGGAAGATTTCTGCATCCACCAAAGATGAAAACATCGAAGAGCATTGGGATTACCTGATCGAAAAAGAAAATCAGCAATTCAAGGTGGAAGTGAAAGCCGAGAAACGCATCCAGCGCAGCGACAGCGGCTTGCAAAACAAGTTCACCTGGGTGGAACTTCGCAACGTGCGCGGCAAGGTCGGCTGGCTCTTCGGCAAAGCGGACTTGATCGCTTTTGAAAAGGAAAAAGCATTTTTCTTCGTCAAACGGCTGGAGCTACTCGCGCTGGTCAACCAAAAAGTGAATCTCGTGGCAAAGGTCAAATCCGCAAAGGATGCGCTCTACAAAATCTACACCCGCGAAGGCCGCAAAGACAAGCTCACCCTGCTCCCCACCAGCGACATCGAACCGATCATGTTTATGGAATGGAAGAAATGACACAATACTATGTCACTCTGAGCGCTAGTGCCCGAACAACTTAAAATTGATGGGTAAAAGCGGCTGAATTTCGCCGCTTTTACCCTACATCTTCATGTTGTTCGGGTACTAGCGAAGAGTCTCTTACAATGGAGCAGAGACCCTTCGCGGAGTTTACACCAAGCCTGTCGAAGTGCTCAGGATGACACAGCACTAAGGAACCAATGACAAAAAATATTTTGACTTTATTGATATCGACTCTCTTGCTGAGCGGCTGCAACCTCGCCTCAACCCCGACCCTTCAACCCGCTCAGGGCGACGCCTCTGAGCCTGCTCCCGTTACCGAGGAATTCATCCAGCCTGCGACATTTACACTTGAGCCTCCCACGCCAACCCTTGCCCCACCGACGGAGACCTTCACGCCCATCCCCACGGAGACTCCCACCCCCATCCCCTACGTGGACAGTTTGAAAGCCACCGTCATCTCAGACAAACTCATCTGCCGTTATGGACCGGGCGCGAATTACCTGTATCTCATTGCGTTCAATAAAACCACGCCGCTGAAGCTGATCGGACGGGTTCAAGGAAATAACTGGGTTTTAGTGGAAAACGAACCGCAACGCTGCTGGGTCAACTCAGAGTTTGTGGAAGTAAAAGACGGCGATCTCAAAACGCTTCGTTCTGTGTATCCCGATGGGTACAAAATCCCCGTCTCTCCATATTATGGGCCGACCATCGTTCTCACGTCAGTACGCGAAGCGGACACGGTCACCGTGACGTGGATGGAGATCATCGTCAGCCCGGGAAAATACGAAGATGAAAACATGTTTCCTTATATTGTCGAAGTCTGGCGCTGCGAAAACGGCGTGATTATCTTTGATACGCTTGGTTCGAGAGTTCCATTTATTTCGTTTGAAGATCAGGCAGGCTGTGCAGAACCCTCGCGCGGACGAGTGTTCATACAGGAGAAGCATGGGTATGCCGGGCCTGCGGAAATCCCGTGGCCGCTTGTGCCGTGATGATTAGCGACCCGTCCATGCCAGTGGACTCTTTCAAGGTTTTGCATAAATCCTGACTTTATTGATTTTCCCCTTCGCAGGTTGTGAACACGTCTGTACCCGGGCCTCCCTGGCAGATATCATTTCCATCTCCCCCGGTGATCTGGTCATCTCCGCCGCCGCCGAGGATGCAATCATCCCCGCCGAGGCCGTCTATCGCGTCCACACCGGAACTGCCGAGGATGAGGTCGTTGCCTGAAGCGCCGGTGAATGTCCCTGCGCCGGTGACGAGGTTCGTGAGGAACAACCCTGCGCAAGCCGATGGTTTAAGATCGTTGATGCCGACCGAGGAGGTCACAGCGTCTACTCGTGTGGCCGGCACGGTATTGGTGGCGGCAACCGCCGTCACGGAGCTGAATAAAATTAGCGCAACCAGCCCAACGGTTAGAAGTTGAAGCGGATGGGGGAGTTTCATAATTTGATCTTTCTTAATATCATCGTCTCTACCGGCTCGGTCGAATAATATCCAATTTCGCCCGTTTGAATTACATACTGCGGGGTTTCGGGGTACGCCAAATCATCATCGGAAGTTTTATTCTCCGTATGGCTGGCCAGGTATTCCTGCGCTTCATTCTGGATTTTTTTCCAAACAAACTCCGCTTCAGAATCAGCGGATACGTATTCCACAGACTCAATATCGGAAGTGAGATTTTGCGAAGATTCACTTTGAAGCGGCCCGGGTTCAACATGCAGTAAATCGTCCGCTTCGCGGGATGATTCAACTTTAATAAATTCATTTTCACCTGACTCAGTTTCGACATTCCCCTTTTTGCCAACCGTGATTACATACCGATACGTGACGCCGTTGGCCTGCACCAGGTAATAATGCAGAAAATTGCGGGAGGTATGCAGAATCATCGTTCCATGCCGCTCGGCAAGTTTGGCGAGGTTATCCATTGTGGTCACGTCAACCATGGATGAAGTGGGCGCGGGATTTTGCTCAAACACATCCACCAACATGCCGCCATATTTCAAGCGGATGAGCGCGTCCTGGCTTTGCCGGGCAGTGTGATACAGACGCATTCCAATGCCGAACAATCCCATCAGCGAAAAGCCAAACCCAAGAATGGCGATCACCCGTATGCTGCGAACCGACGGATTCAAGCCAAGGATTGAAAATGTATTTACCTGCACGTCAGCGTTCCCTGCAAGACCCTGTTTCACCGAGCGCAGAGAATCCGCCTGGGGATCATCACTGGCAAGGTAGAAATGCGCCTTGTCAAAATTAAGGACAAGGGCGGCGGTAAACGTATCGTTCATTGGGCTGCCCGCAATAACGCCAGCGACGGCTGCCTCGGCAACCACTTCGAGTGTGTAGGTGTTTGGGTGCAGGCCTGTTTCCTGCTCCACCAAAGCGACCAACGACTCGACCTCGCACAAATCAAGGGTAGCCATGCTGAAATAAGTATTGCCGCTGAAGCTTGTTTGTGGGTTCAACGGGATCGTACGCTGCCAGCCGCTTTGATCATCCATGACGCGGGCGTACAACTGATGGCTGCCTGACACTCCCTGCAATTGATCGGCCATGAGCTTATATGTAAACCCTATATTGAGGAAACAAGTCAATTTAGGAAAGACCGGTTCGCCGGAACGAACCAGCTCCGAATCATAGACTCCGGGCGTTCCCGTAGCCGAATAGAAAAAGAGGCCCTCCTGTTGATATGGGATATTTGCCGAAGAACGTATAAGCGGACGCGTGAAGGAAAAAATAGCGAAGCCTAAAAATGCCAGCACAAGGAAAACAAACAAATACAAGCCGCCTTCCTGCATTCCGCCAAAAATTTTCGGCGGCGTTTTATTTCCACTTCCATTCTTAGTTGGTTTATCGAACATGCCAGACATCAAAACACCTCCCAGCAAAGCGACCGTGAGCGCCATATTGATCGGCAAACGCACCCATTCAACCGCCCTGCCAAGTTTCGGGATATGCACCCATAATTTTCCGATGATCTCATCCTGCACAGGCTGGTATGAATCCAGCCATAAATTGTTATCGCCTTTCAGGATGTATTGACTTAAATCCATTCCAACAATGCGATGAAAAACATAGCAGCCCATTTCTGCATTGCGATAAACAACCGCATCACCCGCGCTGTAAGCTGATTCCGTCCGAACGAGCACGAGGTCCCCAAAGCGGAAGCGCGGCTCCATGCTGTTACCGTCCACAATCACGTAAGTGACTGCGCCGCCCAACTGAGTGGGAGCGAGCGCCATCCAAACCATCCCGAATACAAACAGGGATAATAACGTGACAAAAATCGAGGATTGGCGGCTGGTTGAGCGCATGGCTTGTGGATAAGGGTCAGGCCTGCCCAGGGTTCATCCCGCCAACCTTCAACAACGGGGCGCCTTCCATGAGCAGGCCTGACGTATCATTAATCGTGGATCAGGTTAGTTGCTGGCGGCAACCACGCGCAGTTGATCGATGCTTGTAACGGTCAGGCCGGTGGTGGTACACGACCAGGTAGTGCCAGCAGTCAGTGTGCAGGCATACCAGGTGCCGCTGGTCGCCACAAGTTGGGCTTTCACCTGCGTAGCGGCGGCGCCCAGGTCAAATGAAACACTGTCGAGCGTGGTTGGGGTGGTTCCATTCAACGTATACACAACGGATGTGATCGTATACCCGCTGACGGCGCCCGTTCCATCACCCGCCTTGGTGGCAGGCACGGTGTTGGCGGCGGCAAAGGCATACGCGGCCACCGAGAGGATGACCACAGCAAAAACGACAAACAGGACTTTGAAATTACGTAACATGGCTTTTCTCCTTTTTTGCAGATCCGACTCTATCGGGTCTGCGCTAGTGAAACAAAACTGAGTGAGGTCGAAGAGCCATCCGATGAAAAAACCTGGCTTGCAATAAGCCAGGTTTCACAGACGTGAGCAGCGTTGTTATCTTCGGCGACCTGGCGGTCATGGTCACTTGGTTGTGACGGTAGACCCATGGCTTTGCGTCACCGGCTTTCACCGGTTTTGCCTTTATCGGATGTCTTTGTATTCGCACTATAACACCGTACAGTTTTTGCAGGCATTACAAATTAATTGCAACAGGAAAAACATTGCATAAAAGCAAACCCTGTTCCTATGTGATTTTTGTCATCTTGCCTGTAAGGCCTGAATCCTTATAATGTTTATGTGAAAAAAAAATTGCATATCATCTCTTCATCCAAGCGAAGCCGCTGCGCTTCGCTTTTTCATTAAGGAGAATTCTCATGACAAAACTCGATAATATGGTTCGTGATTTCCTCGCGCAAAAAAGGATCGCCGTTGTCGGCGTATCGAACAAACGCGAGACCGGCTGCAATTTGAACTACAAAAAATTCAAGGAGAATGGGTATCAGGTCTTCGCCGTCAACCCGCGCATCGATTCATTTGAAGGCGACACATGCTACCCCAACCTGGCATCCATCCCAGAAACAGTGGACGCGGTCTTCATCCTTGCCAGCCCAAAAGTGGCTGAGCAGATCGTCAGCCAATGCGTGGAGTTGGGCGTCAAACATGTGTGGATGCATTGCATGATGGGCACAAAACCAGGTCTTGCGGCTGGTATGAGCAGCGTATCCCAAAGCGCAGTGGATATGTGCAAGGCTAACGGTATCGCAATCATCCCAGGGTCGTGTCCCAATCAGTTTTTGCAGCCAGATTTCGGTCACAAAATGATGCGGGGGTTGTGGAAGATGTTTGGGTTTATGAGCGTGAACTAGAACAAGCCCGCCCATCACTCTCCGCCCACACGCCCTGAAATTAAAAAACTCAGCGTATCCAGCGAATTGAGTTTATACTACGTTTATGAATTGCCCTATTCCCGTGCGGGAATAATTGTAAAAAGGATGTTTTACGATGATAAGAAAACGCTTCAGTAAACCCATGGACGCGATCTTGATTCATGGGATGGGTCGGACGCCGCTGGCCATGTCCATATTGGCGGGGCGGTTATTGGCGAACCATATTCGTCCACATCTTTTTGGATACTCGGTCACCTTTGAAGGCTGGGAGGAGTGCATTCAAAGATTTGAAAGTTTCATCGGGAAGCGCGTCAAAACAAACGACTATATTATTGTCGGGCATTCGCTTGGGACAGTTCTAACGCGCGCCACATTACCGAGGCTTATCCACAAACCGAAGGCATGTTTCTTTCTGGCTCCCCCAACTCAAGTAACCAGCGCAGCCCGCAACTTTGCTCATCGCCGACTGATCAAGCTCTTCATGGGCGAGATAGGGAAGGTCCTCGCCAACGAACGAAGAATGGACTTGTTGCCCCTGCCTGCCGTGCCTACCAAAATCTATGCGGGGATTGCAGGTCCGCGCGGGCGTTACTCGCCCTTCGGAGATGAGCCAAACGATGGCCTGCTAACAGTGAGAGAGACGCTTTTACCAAGCGTTCCCGTGCAAACCGTTCCTTCGCTCCACACTTTCATCATGAACTCAAAGATCGTTACTAAAGACATTGTAAAAATTGCAAGAGCAAGTTCGCTTTACGAATCATAAAAAAACAGAGACCTCCGAATTTAAAAGATCGGAGGTCTCTCACGTACTGATTACTGTTCATTTTTTACTGACCTACAGCCCTCACCCATTCTTCTTCTGGAATTCCTTCATAAAACCAACCAATGCCTGCGTGCCCGCGAGGTCCATCGCGTTGTAAATCGAAGCGCGCATACCGCCAACGGAACGATGTCCCTTCAGGCCGATCAGGTTTTCCTTCTTGGCTTCCTTCGCGAAAGCATCTTCGAGTTCTTCGCTCGGGAGGCGGAAAGGAACATTCATCAACGAGCGGGCATCGGGTTTCGCGTGTCCGCGATAGAACCCACCGCTTTCATCAATCGCGCCATAAACCAAGCCTGCTTTGGCGCGGTTATTCTTTTCAACCGCCGCAAGGCCGCCGAGTTTCTTCGCCCACTTGAAGACCAATCCCACCATATAAATGGCAAAGGACGGCGGGGTGTTGTGCAGTGAACCGCTCTCTGCCAGAATTTTATAATCCAGCATCACGGGCAGGTTTTCAGGCACACGTGCAAGCATATCATCACGAATGATCACAACCGTCACGCCCGAAGGCCCAGCATTCTTTTGCGCGCCCGCATAAAGCATGGCATATTTGGAAACATCAATGGGACGGCTGATAAAGTTGGATGAAGTATCGCATACAAGCGGAACACCAGCGGGCGGTGTCGGCTCGGTGAAAAATTCCACACCATGAATGGTCTCATTCGATGTGAAGTGCAGGTACGCGGCTTTCGGGTCGAAGTCAAGGCTGGCGGGAATGCAATTGAAACCATCCGCTTCAGTGTTGGCGGCGGCGCGGGCCGCGCCAAGTTTCTTCGCTTCTTTGAGGGCAATCTTGCTCCACGCGCCGTTGACAATATAATCGGCAGAAGCGCCCGCAGGTCGCAGGTTCATCGGCAGCATCGCAAATTGCAGGGTCGCGCCGCCTTGCAGGAACATCACTTTATAGTTTGCGGGAATGCCAAGCAACTCGCGCAAATCCGCTTCGGCAGTTTGAATGACCGCCTCGAACTCCTTCGAGCGGTGGCTGATCTCCATCACCGACATGCCCGTCCCTTTGAAATCCAGCAACTCAGACTGGGCTTCCTGCAAAACTTCCAACGGCAACACACCAGGACCTGGATTAAAATTATGGGCTCGCTTTAAATCAGACATGGATGGGACTCCTGTTTTTGGATATATTTTTACGGTTCATTCCTGACCGTTGAATTGATTCTGCTTCGATTACCATTCGCTTCATTATCAGTACTTCACAATTCTGGAGTCGATCAGCAAGCTGCCTGACTCCAGAATCTTTCGTGATTTACTGATTATATCTTTTTGTTTGACAAACCTACAAGAACAATCAGCATGAATCCCATGGCTGTAGCAAAGTCAGGGAAATCTTAGCGCGAAATACGCGAAATTGGCGAATGGACGCGAAAAAGGAAAAATTCGCGCTCTTTCGCTTTTTTCG
>CXWL01027203.1_pt1 | contig 11282 bp, 8 predicted proteins | sample 590931 | NCBI WGS metagenome assembly CXWL01 (sample SAMEA3498368, study PRJEB10139) | groundwater metagenome | biome: water well; material: biofilm material | place: Germany | collected 2015-04-27 | reverse complement strand
CCGAAGCCCAACACCAAGCGCCCTGGCGGAAGCCGGGGCGCTTTCATTTTGGGGTTCGCACATGCGAGATGGCATCTCGCCCTTGCCACCGCCCGCCTGCTATATCCTTCGGAATGATCGAAACGACGTTCAATCCGAAGGAAGTGGAGCCCCGCTGGTCGAAGGCGTGGGAGGACAGCGGCGCATTCAAGCCAAAGACGGACCCGAAGGCCGACCCCTTCTGCATCGTCATCCCGCCGCCGAACGTCACCGGTTCGCTGCACATTGGGCATGCGCTCAACAACACGTTGCAGGACGTGCTGATCCGATTTGAGCGCCTGCGCGGCAAGAGTGTGCTTTGGCAGCCGGGCATGGATCACGCCGGCATAGCCACGCAGATGGTGGTGGAACGGAAGCTCGCTGAAGCTGGTGGCAATGAAGATCGCCGCTCGCTTGGACGCGAAGAGTTCGTGAAGCGTGTCTGGCTGTGGAAAGAAGAGTCCGGTGGGATGATCTTCAATCAGCTCCGCCGCTTGGGCGCCTCGTGCGATTGGTCACGCGAACGTTTTACCATGGATGAAGGCCTCTCCGAGGCTGTGTTGAAAGTCTTCGTGCAGCTGCACAAGGAAGGCTTGATCTACAAAGACAAGCGCCTGGTGAACTGGGACCCGCATTTCGAGACCGCGATCTCGGATCTCGAAGTGGAGAACAAGGAAGTCGCAGGCCACTTCTGGCACTTCAAGTATCCGCTTGAGAACGGCGAGACCTACGAGTTTCCGATTGCCTACGATGACGAAGGCAAGCCAACCGAGTGGGAAACGCGCAACTACATCGCCATCGCGACGACGCGGCCTGAGACCATGCTGGGTGACGGCGCGGTGGCTGTGCACCCCAGCGATACGCGTTACGCCGGCATCGTCGGCAAGCGCGTGCTGCTGCCGCTCGCGGAGCGCTACATCCCAATCATCGCCGACGACTACCCTGACCCGGATTTCGGTTCAGGTGCGGTGAAGATCACCGGCGCGCATGACTTCAACGACTACAAGGTCGCGCGTGCGCACAACCTGCCCATGTACATCCTGATGGATACCAAGGGGCGCATGGCCGATGCCGAGCATGTGCCGGCGAAGTATCGTGGCTTGGATCGCTTCGAAGCGCGCAAGCAGGTGGTGGCGGATATCGAGGCCATAGGGCTGCTCGATCGCATCGAGAACAAGAAGATCATGCAGCCGTTCGGCGATCGCTCGAATGTCGTCATCGAGCCGATGCTGACGGACCAGTGGTATGTGAACGCTGGTGAACTGGCGAAGAACGCCATTGCCGCGGTTGAGACCGGCAAGACCAAGTTCGTCCCGGAAGCGTGGACAAAAACCTACTATCAGTGGATGCGCAACATCGAACCGTGGTGCGTCTCGCGCCAGCTTTGGTGGGGCCACCGCATTCCCGCCTGGTATGGACCCGATGGACACACGTTTGTCGAAGTGAGCGAAGACGCGGCCAAGAGCGCCGCCAAGAAGCATTACGGCAAAGCCGTGGAGTTGCGCCAAGACGAAGACGTGCTGGACACGTGGTTCAGCTCAGGCCTTTGGCCGTTCTCGACGTTGGGCTGGCCGGAGAAAACAGCGGAGCTGAAGAAATTCTATCCGACATCCACACTCGTCACCGCCCACGACATCATTTTCTTCTGGGTGGCGCGGATGATGATGCTGGGCATGCATTTCATGACGGAAGTGCCGTTCCACGAAGTTTACATCCACGCCCTGGTCCGTGACGCCAAGGGTCAGAAGATGTCGAAGTCCAAGGGCAACACGATGGACCCCTTGGAGCTGATCGATAAGTTCGGCGCGGACGCGTTGCGCTTTACACTGGCGGCGATGGCGGCGCAGGGCCGTGACATCAAGCTCAGCGAGCAGCGCATTGAGGGCTATCGCAACTTCGGCACCAAGCTCTGGAACGCCTCGCGCTTCGCGCAGATGAACGAGTGCGCGGTGTGGGACGAGTACGATCCGCGTTCGCCAGAGCAGACGGTCAACAAATGGATCGTCGGGGAAACCGCGAAAGCGGCGGCGGCGGTTACTCGCGAACTGGAAGCGCGCCGCTTCAACGAAGCGGCCGGCGCGCTCTATAAGTTCGTCTGGAACGTCTATTGCGATTGGTATCTCGAGTTCATCAAGCCGTTGCTGAACGGTGAAGATGAGGCGGCGAAGCTAGAGACGCGGCGCACGGCGGCCTGGGCGTTGGATCAGATCCTGATCCTGCTGCATCCATTCATGCCTTTCATCACGGAAGAGCTCTGGACGCGGCTCGGCGAATTCGGCGCGAAACGCAAGGGCATGCTGATTGTCGAAGAATGGCCTGTTTTGAGCGACGATCTGATCGACCCAAGCGCAGAGGCTGAGATCGATTGGATGGTGCGCCTGATTGAGGACACGCGCTCCACCCGCTCTGAACTCAACGTGCCCGCTGGCGCCAGAATTCCGCTGCTCTTGATCGGCGCCGACGCGGCCACGCAAGCGCGTTTGGAGCGATACCAGGACCTCATCGACCGAATGGCGCGGTTAGAGTATTCGACGAGTGCCGACGTGGCCCCGAAAGGTTCGGTGACGTTCGTGCTCGATGGCTCGACTGTCGCTCTGCCGTTGCAAGGCGTAGTTGATTTGCCCGCAGAGGCGGCGCGTTTGGCCAAGGAAATTGCCAAGCTTGAGAGCGAGGTGGCCAAGATGGACGCGAAGCTCGGCAATGAGGCGTTCGTGGCGAAGGCGCCCGAGGAAGTCGTAGAAGAATTGCGCGAGCGGCGCGAGGAAGAGGCCGCGTCGGCGATCAAGCTGAAGCATGCGCTCGAGCAGATCAAAGGCGCCGGCTGATGCGGATCTTTGTCACTGGCGCATCGGGCTTTGTCGGCGGCGCGGCGGCGAAGTACTTTGCGCAGGCGGGCCATGAAGTCCGCGCCATGTCGCGTTCAGAGACGTCGGACGCCAAAATTGTAGCGTTGGGCGCGACGCCGGTGCGCTGCGATCTGGAGGACGTCACCGCAGCGCATATCGGCGATGCCGAGGCGATCGTTCATTGCGCCGCGTTCGTGGAGCAATGGGGGCCCGCAGAAGCCTGGAAGCGCTTCAACATCGACGGCACGGCGCGCACGCTCAGAGCGGCAAAAGAGGCGGGCGCGAAGCGCTTCATCCACATCAGCACAGAAAGCGTGCTCTGGCGCGGACAGCATCTGCGGGGCGTCGATGAAACCTATCCGCGGGCGCCGAACTCGCCCTATCCGTATTCGTGGACGAAAGCGCGCGCCGAAGAGCTTGTAGAGCAGGCCGATGCGGACTCATTTCAGACCATTATCTTGCGGCCACGATTCATTTGGGGGCCGGGGGACACGACATTGCTGCCCGCCATTGAACACATGACCAGGACCGGTGGGTGGATGTGGATCAATAACGGCCAGGCAAAGACCTCAACGACGCACATCGCCAACCTAGTTCACGCCATTGACTTAGCGCTGACGCGCGGCGCCGGCGGGCAGGCCTACTTCATCCTCGACGACGGCGTTCGCACGATGAAGGAGATGATCTCGGCCATCGCGGCGACGCGCGGGATGACGCTGCCGGATAGGAGCGTGCCGTCGTGGCTGGCCGACACGCTGGCGGGCGTCACGGAAGGCGCGTGGCGTACGTTCAATCTCAAGGGCGAACCGCTGACGCGTTTCGGCGCGATGATCATGTCGCGTGATAGCATCCTGATTGACGCGAAGGCGCGGCGTGAGTTGGGGTACGCGCCGGTGATCAGTGTCGAAGAAGGCCTGCAACAGCTGAAAGTGGCTTAGGTGCCGGGCGGCACGTACGGAATGCGCGCGAAGGTCATCGTTGTGTGCTCAGGAAGCGTAGATCGGGGCCCGACCGCGCCGGCGCAGAGGCTTGAGTAGTGGACGTCCTTCCAATCGAGCCGACGGCGCTGGCGCCATTCTTCGTTGCGGTGCTTCTGATTGAACTGACGCCCGGTCCAAACATGGGCTACTTGGCGGCGCTGAGTGCGTCACAAGGGCGTGCCGCGGGCTTCAAAGCGGTGCTCGGCGTAACGGTCGGACTGGCCTTCTACATGCTGCTCGCCGTGCTCGGTGTGGCGGAAATCATTGCGGCGGCGCCGTTTGTGTTCCACGCGCTTCGCTGGGCGGGGGTTCTGTACTTGCTCTTCCTCGCCTGGGAGGCATGGCGCGGTGCGAGCGAAACTTCTCCAGGCCACGCTCGCGACATGGACCACGCCCCGTTCTGGCGCGGACTAATTGCCAGCGTGCTTAATCCTAAGGCGCTGGTTTTCTACGTGGCGTTGTTGCCAAGTTTCATCGCGGTCGATCACGCACCGGTTTGGGCCCAGGCGTTACTGCTCGGCTCGCTGCATTTGGCGGTCAGTTTTATCGTGCACAGCGTGATTGTTTTGGGGACGTCGCATGTTGGCGGCGCCATTGTGCGTTCGCAGGACGCAGTCACGCTGAGGCGTGCCCTGGCTATTAGTATCCCGCTGATCGCGGCTTGGCTGGCCTGGGAAACGCGTTGATCAGACGCTGATGACAGCGCCGCGGCCAGCCTCGTCGGCCAAGGCGATTTGGCTTCCATCAGACGACCACGCGAGCGCGCTGACGGCGCCTTCGCCCGCTTCGTCCAGCTCCATGCCGAGTGAGTCCGCCAAGCGTACGAGGATCGCCGCGCCGTCGGAGTAGCCGATGGCGAGCACTTCTTCGGTCGGGTGGAAGGCAACAGCTGTGACCAGTGCGTCGCCGCGTTCGCCGGGTTGCAGCGGCGGTTTGCCTTGCGGGCCGAGTTTGCCGACGAAGGGCCAGACGATGGCGGCGTTTGCGCCGGAGGTCGCGAGCCAGCGGCCGCGTTTGTCCCACGAGAAGCTGCGCGTTTTTGTCGGGTAGCCGTCCATGCGAAGGTCGGTCTTCTCTGGCATCCGCCAACCGTGCAGCGCGTTTTCTTGCATGCCGGTGATGACGTACTCGCCTTCCGGTGATTGCGAGACGGCGAGGTGCGAACCCGCCCATTTGAGCGCGTTACCCTTATCGTCAGCGGCAAGCACGAGGCGCAGCGTCACGCCGCCATAGTGGCTGACGGCGAGGCGCCGGCCTTTGCCATCGAGCGCGATGCCGCCGATGGTCGAAGGATGGGTGAAGCGGTGGGATTCCTTGTCGCCCTTGAAAACGATCGCGTCCTTGCCGACGCCCGCGACAACCACGCCAGATGCCGCGTTGGAGACGAGATGATCGACCCATTTTCGGACTTCGCCGAGCGTCGCAAGTTCGCCGCTTGGTGAGATCGCCTTGATCGCGCCGTCGTCACCGCCGGTGATCAAGCGTTTGCCGTCGGGGTGGAGCGCCGCGCTGAGGATGACGCCGTCGTGTGTCGCGATGCGGCGCGTGTCGCTGTCTCGTCCGGCGGTGAACACCGTGCCATCACTCAGCGTGAACAATGCCTCGCCGCCGATCCAGTGGACCGACGTGGCGCCCGTGCCAATCGCGAGACGGCGGCCGTTCTCGTAGACTTGCGCTGTCACGCCGCGCACGCGGCGAAGGCGGTTTCCAACTCTGCGCGGTCGAGGTTCTTGCCGATGAAGACGAGACGGGAGACGCGCTTTTCGCCGTCCTTCCACTCGCGCTGCGTATCGCCCTCGACGATCATGTGAACGCCTTGGACGACGAAGCGCTTTGGCTCATCCGGGAAGGCGAAGATGCCTTTCAAGCGCAGAATGTCCGGGCCACGCGCTTGGGTGATGTCATTTAGCCAAGGCAGCAGCTTATCCGGACTGATGAGCTTCTCCGTCGAGAGCGATACACTGGTGATGCCGCTGGCTGAAACGTGATCGTGGTCGTGTTTGTGATGATGATCATGCCCATGATGGTCGTGATCATGATCATGATCGTGATGCGCGCAGGTATCGTCGCAATCGTGATCTGGAAGGAAATGCGGATCGATTTCGGTCACGCGATCGAGATCGAAGGCGCCAAGACCCATGATGCTGTCGAGCGCAATGTCGCCGCGCTGCATCTGGTGGAGGCGCGCGGTTGAGTTGATCTGGCGAATGGCGCGTTCAACGGAGGCGAGTTCGTCCTTCGAGACGAGGTCGACCTTGTTCAGCAGGATAACGTCCGCGAACGCGATTTGCTCACCCGCTTCTTCATTGTTCTTCAGCTGATCGAGCACGTGCTTCGCATCAACGACAGTGACGATCGCGTCGAGCTTCGTCTTCGCCCGCACGTCGGCGTCAACGAAGAAGGTCTGCGCCACCGGCGCCGGCTTCGCCAATCCTGTGGTCTCCACAAGGATCGCGTCGAAGCCGCCTTTGCGTTTCATCAAGCCTTCAATGATGCGGATGAGGTCGCCGCGCACAGTGCAGCAAACGCAGCCGTTGTTCATTTCAAAGACTTCTTCGTCGGCATCGACGATGAGGTCATTGTCGATGCCGATTTCGCCGAACTCATTGACAATGACCGCGTACTTTTTGCCGTGTTGTTCGGTCAAGATGCGGTTCAACAGGGTGGTCTTGCCCGCGCCCAGAAAGCCTGTGAGCACGGTAACGGGAACTGGCTGGGTCATGATCCCTAGATAGCTATTTCGGCCGGTTTCGCCAGACGCCACGGCGCTCGCAAAAGCGCGCGCCGCTTATCCAAAGTTGGCCCCATTCGGGGTGGTCCACCGGTTTCCACTCGGCCTGAAGGCGGGTTAGGGTGCGGGCAAACGGTGGGGAAACAGCATGAATTGGAAGCGCGTGGCGCTGCTGGTGGCCGGCAGCCTGGTGACGGTGGTTCTCCTGGGCGCGGGGCTGCTTACATATTTGGTGCTCCGGCTGGATGTACGCGGCGAGATTGAACGCAATGTCGAAGCCGCGACGGGTCGAGACCTCACAATCAATGGCGCTGTCGGCGTGAGCTATTGGCCGGTGCTGGGTCTCAAGGCGCAGGACGTGACGCTCTCGAATGTCGAGGGCGGGCGCGCTGCGTCGTTCATCGCGGCCGACGAGATCGACATAGGCGTCGAGCTGCAGCCGCTTCTCAGCCGGCAAGTGAGTGTGCGCCGACTCGTGTTTCAGCGTCCGCAAGTCGCGCTTGAAGTGGACGCAAATGGTCAGCCGAATTGGCTGTTGCGCCCGGCGCCTGGTGCGACACCGCCGGCGCCAACCACAACGCCGCCGCCGGACGGGCCGGTTGATGTTTCGCGCACCAGTCTTCGGAGTGTGCGTATCAATGACGGTGAAGTGAGCTTCTTCGATGCGCGCCGTGGTGCGGGTTGGGTCGTTGGCGAAGTGGATATCACGACGGCGCTGACGAGCCTCGACGCGCCCATGCGTGCTGAAGGCACGCTGCGCTACAAGGATCGCGAAGTGCGGATCGACGCGAACATTGCGAGGCCAGGCGCAGCGGTCCGTGGCGAACTGACTCAGCTGGTGCTCAACATCGAGAGCGAGTTGCTGACGGCTGAGTTCCGGGGCCAGACGGTGGCGACTTCGGGCGAACTCGCCGGCACCGTGCGTGCGTCAGGGCCGAGTCTGCGGCAGTTGGCGTCGTGGAGCGGGACGCCGGTTCAGAATGCAGTGGGACTAGAGCAGTTTGCCGTCACGGGTCGCCTCACGATCGGCGGCGGGGCCTACACGTTCTCCAACGCGGGCTTCGCTGTCGATCAGGTGCGCGGACGGGGGGACTTCGTGCTCTCCGAACTGCGCGAGAAACCCTATCTCAGTGGCCGCCTAGAACTCTTTGACTTCGACCTGAACCCCTACATTTCCGGACAGCAACCGCCGCCCGTTACTCAGGAACAGACTGAGGTGGCAGCGGCAACGCCTGGCGCAGGCCAACCACAAGCGACGGCGGAAATTGCCACGGTGGAAGCCGCGCCGCGCGCGGTGGATGTGCGCGAGGCGCCCAGCGAAACGCCGATCGATTTCTCAGGTCTACGCGCCTTCAACGCCGATCTCGAACTGGTCACGCACGCGGTCCTCATCCAGCATATGCGCCTCGATGCCAGCCGGCTCAATCTGGTCGTCAACGACGGCTTCATGGCTGCTACCGTACACAATGTGTCGCTGTATGGCGGCTCTGGGCGTGGGCGGTTCGAGATCGATGCACGTCAGCCGGCGACCCAAATGATGCAGGATCTCGCCTTCACCAATCTCGACGCGCGGCGCTTCCTCACCGACGCCATCAATTATGGCGGCATCGAAGGCCGTGCTGAGCTTTCGCTCAACGTGCGCGTTCAAGGTGTGACCCAGAGTGACATGATCAACAGCGCCGATGGCTATGCGCACATCGAGGTTATCTCGGGAACATTGCACGGCGTGGATCTCGGCGGCGTCGCCACCACAATCCGCAATGCGCTTCGCGGGGAATTGATTGCGCCAGAGGCGCGGACACCGTTCGAGGGCTTTTCGGCGACATTCGCTATCGCGGATGGGGTGTTGGCGTCGGACTCGTTGTCCTTCAACACGACGGCCCTTCGTATCCCTGGGATCGCGGTTATCGATCTGCCGAACCGAAGGCTCGATGCGCGGTTGGCGCCGCGCTCGCCGCGTGGCGGCGTTGTGGTTCCATTCGCGGCACGGGGACCGTTTGGGGAATTCACCTATGCCCACGACATCAGCGGCAACGCGCTCGCGCAGATCAGCGCGCGAGTCGCCGAGGTCGAGGCCGCGTCACGGGCGTCCGCGCGAACGCAGTAGGCACTTGGCCATGCGCGTTGTCGCGCGGCGGCCTTGCAGATTCGCTAGCTGACGACAAGATGGCGTCGTGCGATGCTGCGCGCGTGAGCGGCCTATTTTCGTGGAACTTTTCGGTACGCCAGAGCCCATGGTTGTGGATGTTCGCCTCATCGCGCTGATCGATAAGATCTACGCACTGATTGGAGACCCGTCAGGGTTGCAGGATCTCCTTGGAGAGATTGCGGAGTGGCGTGGTGCGGACATGGCGCTGGTTACAGCGCCGCCGCTGCCGGGATGCAAGCCGGTGCCGCTTATGGCGTACAAGATTGATTTCACGCCGGTGCTGGCCCGCCCGGAATTGTTGATGCGGCCCGAATTCAGCACAAGGGCGGTCGCCACGGGCCGCGCGCCGGGCGTGTTCACGTTGGCCGAGTTGATGCCCGCTGAAGAGCAACAGACCAACGACTATTGGCAGGGCATCATCGCACCGTTGGGCATTACGAGCGGCATGCTGACTATCGTTCGCACCGCCAAAGACAACATGCGTCCAGTGGCGCTGAACCTCTTTCGGCGCGACTCCTCGACGCCGTTTAATGTGGACGACGTGAGGGCAATGGAGTCGATCGTCCCACATCTGCGTGGCGCGCTTGGCGTTCTCCTCGATGCGCCGCGTGGCGTCACGAGTTTCGAGTCGGACACCGACTTTTCAGCGCTCGACACCGCTGTGTTCTGCTTGGATCAATCAGGCAAGGTCGTTCAGCACAATGAAGCCGCGAACTGTTTGATTGAGGCCGAGGACGGGCTTGGCTTGAGACGGGGTCGCCTGACTGTTTTGGACAACAATCTGCAACGCGAACTCGATGCTGCGCTTGAGCGCGTTGTCGGAGATAATTGGTCAACGCGTATGCGCAATCGCGCGGAAGTGGCGGCGCCCAGGCCGAGCGGCGCGCCGGCGCTTTCGCTCGTGGCCATTCCGGTGGGTGCGGACAACCCGATCGCGACGGCCGCTGCCTCGGTGCGCTGCCTCGTGTTCGTCTATGGCGATGCGCGTGCGGCGGAACCCACAACCAAGGACGGCGAGGGCGCGTCACCCTGGGCGCTGCGAAACTAGGTCGTGGTTTGCGCCCGGCCGAGTGCGTAGTTCACCGAAAGGAATTGTGGGCCGGAAGCACAAGCTGGTCCTGGCTCGTGCGTTCGAATCTCGTCGCCCGCTCCAATCCTCCACGAGGAGAGCCCGTCAACAGCTCAAAAGAAGGGCGCTGAACTTGCGTTCAGCGCCAGGCTCTGGGGGAAGGGTTCGGTTTATGGTGCGCCCGACGCAGAACTCGACGAGATGCTGGGCGTCGTAACAGCGAGCGGGCCAGATGGACCGGTGTCGGGCAGGGTGCGCGTCGGCTGATCGGAGCGCGCCGCCGGCTGGCCGCGCCGAGAAGCGAGACGCGAAACGGTGTCGTGCAGGCGTCCGTTTTCGCGCTGAAGCGATGCGATCTCATGATCGCGGAGCGTCAGCTCGTTCTCAACGACATCCTGTTGGTCATAGAGATTGCCGATCTCGTCCGTCAGGGGACCAATCATCAGCGCGACCATGATCGCTACGCTGATCGCCAATAGCGCGCCGAGCAGACCGGCCACGGCCGGCGAACCTTGACGCACGGGCGGCGGCGGATAGGGCAGCGTGTGAATCGGATTGGGATTTGTGCTGCTGCCGGGCGTCGGCACAGTGACAATGACAGGCGCGATGGCGTTGCTGCCGCCGCCTGGCTGCCACACGTTGATGTCTTCGGCGCTGCCTGGGCGCGGCGCTGAACGGCGTCCACGGCGGGCATCATAGGCTGGGTTGGTTTCTATTTGAACTGACACGGCTGCTTGCTCCCATCCAAAGTTAGACTGAAGGCTTGCTTCCAAGGCGCGCTCAATTGCGCCGAGGTCGCGGGTGATAAGGGTCTCAAGGTGATCGGACTCGCGAGCGGCGATGTTGACGTGCACCGTCATGCCGTGATCGTTGAAGTCGCTCTGGCCGACATGTTCAACGCGTCCGTCGATCTCGTCAGCGAACAGGTTGGCGCAGCGATCGACGACGATACGAATGGCTTCGTCGCGGCGCGGGCCGTGCACCCAGTCGATGGTCGCGCCGGGCGCGGTAAGTAGCGCAACTTCCACGTCCAGGACGGGTTCGACCGCTTTGAAAACCCAGTTCTTTTGCATTGCGGGGTCTCTTGCCATGGTTCCCTCCACTCAAGCTCTGCAGTGCCGGATACGGTGCGTCAGGAATTTCGCTTCGACCGAGCGATCGGCGTTGAGCGCGGTGCGCATGAAGCCATTGGCCTCGATCGTGCGGCCCAAACATTCAAGTGCAACGCCGCGAGCGTAGTTGTTCAAGGCGGCGCGGGTGATGCTATCTGGGCTCGTGGGCCGATCCGCCTCGACCGCCTGACCAAAGTAGTTTGCGGCGGCTTGCAGATGGGTCGCTTCGGTCACCCCATTTGGTGCGCGCGAAAGCGCCCACCGGAGCTGGAGCATGCCCATCGCGCCATAGGCTTCGCTGAGTTGCGGCCCATCGGATGCTTGGCGTGCCAGATCGATGGCGAGGTTACAGGCCTGCTCGGCTGTCGCCCATTCGC
>CXWL01012271.1_pt1 | contig 11282 bp, 12 predicted proteins | sample 590931 | NCBI WGS metagenome assembly CXWL01 (sample SAMEA3498368, study PRJEB10139) | groundwater metagenome | biome: water well; material: biofilm material | place: Germany | collected 2015-04-27 | reverse complement strand
TCCGACCATCGATCGGGTGTTCGCGGCTTTCTCAAAACGGATCCCGACCGGCGCCTTGAACAAATTCCTCCAGGAGATTCTCACCACCCACCCCCTGCCGGTGCGGAAAGGCAAACCGACGAAGATCACCAAGTCTGCCTTCATGACCCAGGTCGCGATACAGCCACCGGTCTTTGCCTTGTTTGTCGGCCACCCGGACAATATCACGCCTGCCTATCTCCGCTTTCTCGAGAACCAACTCCGCGAGGAATATGGATTCGAGGGAACCCCGATTCGCATGCTGGTTCGCAAGAAATAGCTGGTTCAATTTCCGCCACCGCGACACCGTCTTTGTGCGCCATCTGGTTCTAGACGTCACGTTGTGATCGGTACTCGTAGAATAGTCGCGCTTCCTGTATCCCTGCCATAGGTGCAACTCTTGCACAGTCCAGAAGCATTTCCACGAAAGGATATGCGTGCCACGATCATCTCCGCAGCACCAAGCCAACTCGCCGCAGAATGAGGTCTCAGGATCAGAGGAGACGGCCCCCCACGGAACAGGTGCGAGGCAACAGCCCCTTCTCTCTTCACCCGACTCGGGCATGATCGTGTTTTCCTCATCCGCTCGCATCCTACATATGAATGGACCAGCTCGCGCACTGATGGCGTTGTTCGGTGAGTCCCATGAGCTCTGGCCGCAGATGGCACCCGAATCGATGCCGTCCTTCCTCACGGAATTCTGTCGCGACGTGCTGGCACAACTCCAACGTCGAATCGAGACCGAGGACTGGGCACAGTTTGAGATGCGCCGCATCTGTCACATGGTCACGCCCTCCCTCCTGCTCAGAGGATTCGGTGTGCCGAACTCAACCAACCATGAGCTTCGGGTCATCCTGACCCTCGACCCCCTGCTCTCTTTTCCTCACGCAGCCGACGGCCCCATGCATCTCCAACCACCTGCCCCAACGCCCACCGACCTCACACGCGCGCATGCGTAAGGACAGCACCTGTCCGCTGTAGTAACGGCTTTCGCCTTGACTCCCCAAAGGCATCATGCTATTCGCACAATGTGATGATTCCTTTCATAAGGACAAACCTCAGATGATTGAGATGCGCCGTCCATCTCTTCGCAGGCTTCAGCACTGTATGCGTGACACGCTCTACGCCGGTGTGATCGTCGGCACCCTCTTGGGCCCAGTCCATGCCGAGGAATCACCGGCCACAACCGGGATGCCCTCATCCCCGGTCGCCGAAACCCCTGTTGCCGTTAAACCAGCCGCGATTGATCCCTCGATAAAGTTACGCGGCTCCATCTGGCGAACCAAGGCCGGGATCGTCTTTCTCAAGACACCGATCGGACTGCTCATCCTCAGCTCGAAAACGACACTGAAAGACCTCAAAGCCTCACAGGAAGTGACCTTTTTGGTGCATGGGCACCATACTGCCGTTGAAGTCCGCAAGAGGGCCGACGGATCGTTGGTCCATCGCTACCTCAGCGGGCCGATGACGTCCGGGACCGAGGAGCCGAAGACGTTACGGTGGTGGGGGCCTGACGGGGACCAGACCATCCATGTCGGCACAGAAGAAGCACGCCTCACGAATTATCACGAGGGAGATCCGCTGACCGTCGAAGTCGATGAGACGAATACCATACGCGGAGTGCATGATTTACAATTCGACCTGCAAGTCAGCCAGATCCCGACGGTCGGGGCCGACGTACAGCTCCTCCTCTCAGGAACCGTGTCCAAGCTCAAATCCAACTTCGTGTTTGTCCGCACCCCCATCGGCCTGGTGATGCTCAATTCAAAGATCGGGATTCCGCACGTGAAGGTGGGACAACCGTTGACCGTGCACATCGACCATGAACATGTGACCGTCACCCTCCCATCAACAGGGGCATCGATTCCACGACGCAGTGCCTCACCAATCCCCTAACCGACAGCCATTACATATAGCGGCCCTCACCAAGCAGGATGCTCAAAAGGCTGGCCTTCTCATCCGCCCAACCCCGGCGAGCCAAGACGCGCCTTGTCCCAAGCAAGGCTGCAGCTCCGCGGCTGACCCTCGTTTCACGTTTCACGCCTCACGTTTCACGATTCCTGAGAGCGAAGCGAGAACGAAGCTGGCGGCCTTTTTCAGCATCCTGCCAGGTTGGCTTGACAGGCCTCAGCCAAGCCCCTAGACTTCGCGCCAGCCATGCGCGCCCCTGCTCTCAAGACACCCCCCCAACGCCCAGCCACGCAAGAGCCTGACGGATTTGATAAGCTGTACCGAGACCATGTCGATCTGATTTATCGGTACGCACACCGCCTGTGCGGCGAAACAGAGTCGGCAAAGGATCTCGTTCAAGAAACTTTTCTCAATGCCTACCGGGGACTCAAAGATTTTCGAGGCGAGGCACGGGTTTCGACCTGGCTCTATACCATCGCCTCACGGGCCTGCATACGGATGCGGCGCAAACGAAAAGGGGAGCCGGAGCACGAACTATCACTCGATGAATTTGTGCCCACATCGGAAGGGGAGTTTCGCCTCCAAATCCCGATTGACGAGCTCACTCCCGAGGAAGCGCTCCAGAACAAGGAACTCCGGCAGGCTCTCGACCAGGCCATCGACGCCCTGCCGAAGAAATATCGCATGGTCCTGGTCCTCCGCGACATGGAAGAGTTAAGCGCCAAAGAAATCGGCACGATCATGGGACTCAACGAACGAGCCGTGAAATCGCGGCTGCACCGCGCGCGTTTATTCGTCCGGCGGGAACTCAGCGCCCGCGGCATCATCAACCACGATGACCACAAGTCGGGAGGCTTGCGCTCATGACCAAGAAAAAAACGGCGGCGCCGAAGAAACAGTCCACACCATCTTCTCACCGCCATACGCCTGGCCAAGGCCAGTGCCTAGACCTGCTCCGGCAGTTGTCTGCCTATATCGATGACGAGCTCCCATCCGACGTTTGCCGGGAGATCCGCAAACATCTGGGCGCCTGCCCAAATTGCGAGGTCTTCATCGTTTCCCTCCAGCAAACTGTCATCCTCTGCCGACATCGTCCAGTACCAGCGTTGAAATCGGCTGACCGGATTGCCATGCGCCGCGCTATCCTCAGCGAAGCCAATGCCAAGTGAGAGGAACGCTCTGGCTCATAGGGCTGGCTTGGCTGCTGGCCCTTCCCATAAGGAGCCTGTCCGACACTGACCTTTCTACTGTGGCGAACGATCCGCCGCCATCTGCGTCGTTCTCGGCCCTAAAAAATCCTCAATGCATTCCCGTGAATACACCTCCGGTTTTTCAGGGCCTGCGGCCTTGCATCTGGCCGCACCTCCTTCGCCTCGTCACGAACGGCAATGTCGGACAGGCTCCTAGCGCATTCCCGACCGAGGTCGAGGTGGAAACGATTACCGTAGAGATCCACGGGAGAGCGTTCACCCCCAACCGCGTCGTACTGCATGCTGGACAAAAGACGGCACTGCGATTCCGCAATCACGATGCGGAACTTCATGCCGTGGCGGCTAAGGAGTTCTTCCTCGACGTCAGTCTCAACGTCGGCGGCAACGGAGCCCCGGAGTTCGGTCCTAATGGACTCACGCGGGTGATCATCCCGCCTGAGGGCCTGATTGAGATTCAGTTCACACCGGCACGTACCGGAACATTCTCCTACCGATGCGATATGCCGGGTCACGACATGAAGGCCGTGATCGTGGTCGAATGATCAGGAGAGGGGTCGTCCTCTTCGTATGTCGTTCATAAGACCAAGAGCATATGGCGTATAGCTGATAGCGTATGGTCTGGAAAAACTAACGGGAACGTCCTTACCTTCAGCTATAGGCTATAAGCCATATGCTACACGCTCTTATCCTCCAAGATACGCTTCACAGGTGTCGAGAACGGTGCTGGCGGACTTTTTCAACAGTCTGCTAGCCGGTGAATCGGCGTCCCTGGCCCCTTTCAGATCCTTAAAGCAGCATGATAGAGTACCGGCTTCTTCTCGTCCTTCATACTAGGGGAGCGTACGACATGATGCGCCTGCAGATCCTCCAACGTCGTCGGTTCACGGTCCTGTTTCTCGCTGGAACCCTGTCGATGGTCACGGCCATGACCTTGATCGAAACCTCATCGACATTTGCCGCAACGGCGAAAAAGCCGAAGCATGCTGCCACTGCCGCTGAAACGACGGCTCAGCGTTACGCCGAAGCCTTGGGAACGGGAAATAAGGTCGGCGTGGGCCGGCTGGACTTCGCCTGTCAGTATCCCCTCGTGGCGGCTGCGCCCCATGGCATCAAGGCCTATCCGGCCGATTCCGATCTCACCTACGACTCCTGCTGGCAAGACCTGAAAGCCGCGCATGCGCCCACGCTGGTCCGAAGCGACGTGGGCATGGAGGTCTTATGGCCCAGTAATGGCGACCTGGTCTTTTTCAGTGAAGAGCTGAACCGCTACCCCGCCTCGGCCTTCGTGACCGACTCACTGGGTCTGACGCCGCCGGGGACCGGATTCCATATTCGCATTGTCGGCAGCACGCCGCTCCCGTCGGCCTCGTTCCGTCTTCGACCGAATGGCCCGATTGTGGCAGTGCCGACTACCTTGGTGAAATTGGCCGTCAGTTACCAGGATCCTCTGACCGCTCCTTTGACCTATGCAGCCGGCTCGGTCAAGTGGACGAATACGATCAAGCGGACCAGACGCGCATTGAAAGAAATCACCCTCCAATGGGTCGTCCTCTCCGGGCTGAAGAAACACGGCTTCGCGGGGGATATAGCGGTCGTGAACCTTCCCGTCACCAGCGGAGCCGTCGCCGACAGTGGTATCCAGGAGAAGATCCCGTTCATCACGGAAACCAGTCGTGCCCTCCCCGACTCGCTGGTCTGGTGGGGACCGACGGACAGCCCGGGGCTTCTGACCGCCGCGGCAGCTCGCGCGGCGACCTTTCCGGAGCTGCGCGACCGCGTCGCCATGTTGAATCGTGTGCTCATCATCGACCCCAATCAGACCGAAGCCCTCATGGTGCTGAGCCGGCACCTCTATGCCGTCGTCCTGCGCGAAGCCATCCCGTTCCACAAACTCATGGTGAAGGATCCAGCGCTGGCCTTAGTGGTGAACGAACATTTCTGGAACATCTACGCCCAATCGACGCGCATCGAGCTGTCGCTAGGGATGGAGATGGGTGGGTTCGACAAACCGACGACCGCCGACTACCTGTACCGCATGATCTCAGCCATGCGAACCCTGGCCGCCGTACATCCGGAACAGCTCGATAACCAATTTCGGTTAGGCGTGGCCTATCGATGGAACAACGATCAAGAAGCTGCGATCGAGACGGGCCAATCCTTGGTCAAGGCCATCCCGGCTGAGCGAAGAGCCGGCAGAGCCGAAGCCCTGCTCCAACTGGCCTGGTCCCGCGTCAACAAAGTGGCCTGGAACCGCATCTTCGACGACTCAGACATTCGGGTTGCCTATCAGGATGCCGACGAGGCGCTCGCAATCGCCGACCTGCCGCTCGATAAATTTATGGCCGAGTACACCAAAGCCTACAGCTTGCTGTTCACCCCGGACCGGGACAATCGGGCGCTCTTGGAGCGACTGACGGAGGCCAAACGGTGGTTTGCTGAAATTCCCGGGCAGAGTCCGGACATCTGGAATTTCTTCATCGGAGCAGAATTGTTGAAGGCAGTGCTGGACGCTGATCCTATCTTCCAGCCAATTCTGGCTCAGGCGGAAGAAAAGAAAGGATAACGGTCCGGTTCGCGAAATCGTAGCCTTTTTTCGTCGCTTCGCGTACCTTGCTCGGCTATGTTCAGGGTCAGTCCAAACCCGTGGGATCTTCGTTTCCCATCCGTTGATTTGGCCACACCCGATGGGCTACTCGCTGTGGGGGGCGACCTGCGCCCGATGCGATTGCTCGAAGCCTACCGACACGGCATCTTTCCCTGGTACGAGGAAGACCAGCCCATCTTGTGGTGGTCGCCCGATCCCAGGACCGTACTCTTTCCCGACAAACTCCATATCTCGCGCAGCCTCAAGAGAAGCCTTCGTCCCGGCCTATTCAGCGTCACGCTCGACAGGTGCTTTCCCGACGTAATGCGGCATTGCGCAGGGCCCAGGCCGCAATATCCAGACGGTGGTACGTGGATCACGGTGGAGATGCTCGAAGCCTACAAGCGCTTATACGAACTCGGCTATGCCCATTCTGTTGAAACCTGGCAGGAAGGAGCGTTGGTAGGCGGACTGTATGGCGTGGCACTGGGCGGCGCCTTTTTCGCAGAGTCGATGTTCACCCGTACATCCGATGCCTCGAAGGTGGCGCTGGTCTCGCTCGTGCGCCAACTGCAGGCCTGGGGATTTCGCCTCATGGACTGCCAGCAATCATCCCCCCATGTGATGGCCCTCGGCGCCGAAGACATTCCCCGCCGAGACTTTCTCGATCACTTGGCTGAGGCACTTGCAATACCAGATCGCCGCGGACGCTGGCAGTTCGATATTCCCTGACTATCGGGAACGCTTTTCAGCACTAGGGGACTATGGATTCTCTCTACGTAACAACGAGAGGTCGGATTGTCATTCCAGTTCGCCTTCGTCGAAAACTTGGCATCAGGCCAGGCACGAAGGTGCGCTTCATCGAGCGTGGGAGTGACCTCCTCTTTCAGCCAGTCACGAAGGAGTACGTTCGAAGTGTGTGCGGCATGCTTAGGAGCACAACTTCAGTGACAGACGAGTTGCTGCGCGAACGAAAGATGGACCGAGAACGATAGAGAATCACAGGCAGGGTTTGGAGTTTGGGTGAGTTGATTGCTTGGATTATGAGGAGGGGATGATGCCGCATGGAAGCAAGGGTAAGAAACTCGCATATCCAGAGTGGCTGGCTGGAAAGCCAGTCAATGCAATTCAGAAAGCGGTCTGCGCAGTGACTGGCGATAAACCAAGTTCAGTTAAAGGTTGGATTCTCGACTGGGAACGTGGGAAGCAAGGAATATGGACACCGACATTAAAATGAAAACCGTTCCCTGCCCGATCTGCAGCGTCGCTAGACTTTCAGCGACTCCCGAGAATACTCTATAGCAGACAACCCTCTGGAAATAGCTCACATGATGAAGCCATTTCTCACTAAGCGCCTTATTGGCTCTGTGACACTGACAACGGCATTTCTTCTGCACGTATTCTGCATTAGTAACGCAGCAGCCGAAATTCGTACGCTTACGGCCACTGGCGAGTATCGCATGGGTGACAACGACACCCGCACGGACGCCAAACACTTGGCGTTACTCGATGCCAAGCGTTTGGCATTGGAGCAGGCAGGGGTCTACATCGAGAGCACCACCGAAGTGAAGAACCTCGATTTAACAAAGGAAGAGATCCGGGCTTACACAGCGGGCATTGTGGAAGTGATCGAACAGAACACCCGCACGGTGATGGAAGGCGATAGCACCGTGATCCGTGTCGACGTCACGGCCAAGATTGATACCGATGTGGTGACACGGCAGATTGATGCGTTACGGAAAAATGAGAGCGGAAAGACGGAACTTCTACGATTGAGAGTGGAGACAGAGCGACTGCGGCAGGATCTAAATGCCCAATCGCGGGAACTTGCTTTATTGAAAGCTAAAACTCAGATAGAAGAAGCGACCACCCAGCGACAGCAACTAATCAAAAAAGCGTTCGTGAACGAGTTCATAGAAAAGGCCGTGGCCGCCTATGGAGAATTGCTATTCGCCTATTTTAACGAGGAACGAAACAAGTCAGAATTCGTACCTTCTGTGATCGAGACCCTAACGCGTATGCGAAATCTAACAGAGCAAGCCTTGTCGCTCGATCCTTCAAATCCAGAAGCAAACGGTCTCATGGTAAGGGTCCTATCACACGAAGGCTACTATTTGGTTGAGAAGGGTAGCTACGATAACGCCATCCTCAAGTTTCGAGAGGCGGTTCGTCTTCGACCGAATGATGCTAACGTTCATGCAGCTTTTGCGCGTGCGTTAGACAAGATGGGCAAACTAGATGTCGCGCTCGTTGAGGCACGGACGGCGATCAATCTTGAGCCAGCTGTTGCTATGCATTACGTTGGTCTTGGATATATATTCTGGTCTAAACGTGATTTCGAAAGCGCAATTGCTACCTTCCGTAAGGCAATCAGCCTTGATGCCAGTAATGGAAATGCCCACCTTGGACTCAGTCTTGTTCTTAGATCAATAGGAAACAGGCAGGAGGGCGACCAGGAATTCAAACGGGGTACGCGCTTGCTACTCGGTGAGAAGTATGACGAATGGGAAGCGGAAATGCATAAACAGCGTCTCAAGGCGCAATAACGGCAAGCGAGATAATTTTGAACTGCAAGTTCAGGCACAAACATCCGCCAGCGCAAGTGGTCGGAGCGACCAACAACCTTACTCAACCGCATGGACCTCGCCCGTACCATTGTCCCGATTGTCATTACGTACGGTCGAGCGATAACTGGGTGCCTTACTCAAGTGTCGCAGATGCGAGGGAAAGCGGCCATATTCGTCCCTGTCTTGTCTGCTTTCAAAAGAGGGACTTGCAACGCTTTGATCGCTGACTGCTGAAAGCTGACAGCTACTTGTTCATCTTCGCCAACTCCTCAAAGTAATGCGCGAAGGCCTTCATCCCGCTCGAGGCTTGGCCCCAATCAAAGTATTCGTTCGGAGCATGGTACCCATGCTCCGGCAAACTCAACCCCATAAACAAAATCGGCACCTTCCAGGCTTTCTGCATTGTCACCACGGCGCCGATGGATCCGCCTTCGCGGATAAACGCCGGCTCTTTTCCAAACCCCGCCTTCGCGGCTCGCTTTACGCAATCGACATAGGGCCCGTCGAAGCTGCCCTTGAACGGGTGCAGCATGCCCTCCCGCTCGACCTTCACATTCGGATTGATCTTGGCCACGTGGCGCTTGAGCAAGGCAAAAGCCTTCTCCGGAGTTTGATTCGGCACCAACCGCATGCTGACTTTCAGTTCGCCATGGCCCGGCACGATCGTCTTCACCCCGGGCCCGTGATAGCCGCCTGTCAGGCCATGCACCTCGAACGTCGGCGCGGCCCAGATCCGGCGCATGATCTCGGCAGGATCGTCCGTGCGCAGCGTCTGAAATCCATAGGCCTGCTTGAAGCTCTTGACCTGGAAACCCGATGCGAGGAAACTCTTGATCTCCGCTTTGGTCGGCTCGACCACATCCTGATAGAACCCAGGAATCTTCACCTTGCCACTCTTGGCATCGACACAGGCATGCGCGACTTCCATCAATTCCGCGAGCGGATTACGCGCCGCGCCGCCTGTCACACCGGAATGGGCGTCTTTCGTTCCCGTCCGCAACGTGAGGCGAGCGCCCAAGAGGCCGCGCAGGCCATAGGGCATGGCGGGCTTCCCTTTGGCGAGCCAGATGGTGTCCGACACCACGACTGAGTCCGGTCGAGGAATAGCCGTTCGATTCTTCAGCCCAGCCGAAAAATTCGGACTGCCGATTTCCTCCTCCAGTTCCCAAAGAAACCGGACATTGATCGGGAAGCCCTGCTCGATTGCGTACCGCGCGCCGAACAGCGCTGCGAGTGCCGGCCCCTTGTCGTCCGTCGCGCCACGGCCGTGATACCGCCCATTCTCGTTCTTGAACGCAAAGGGCGCCTGCTTCCATTCCGGCTCCTGCGCCGGCTGCACATCCATATGGTTATAGATGGTAACGGTCGGATGATGGGCTCCGGTCATCCATCCGCCGGACACGATTGGATAGCCGCCGGTCTCCACAATCTGGGCCTCTGCCCCCAGGTCTGTCAGCACTTGCCGCGCAAACTCTGCCATGCCACGGATGTCAGGAGCTTTGGCAGGATCCATACTTATGGACGGAATCTCCACCATCTGGCCGAGTAGATCTTCAAACCGCCGGCGGATCTCTGTGATATAGGTGCTAAGTTGTCGGTCGTTCACACTCATAATCAATCCTCCTGGCAGGATGCTGAAAAAGTCCGCCAGCTTCGTTCTCGCATCGTTCAGACCCTCAACGTACCGCTACGGGTACGCCTCGGGCTTTCACTCGCTGCGGCCTTGCTGAACGAACTTTTTGAGCATCCTGCGCGATGGGTTCCCGTTGTCCAAGATCTGTCGACCCTTGAATCAACCGTGCCACAATAGATTTTTTGCAACTCCCTAAAAGCCGACGCGGATTATACCGACTGTGCCCCAACTACGAAAGAGATGGTCCTTCCGCAACAGTGCGAACCGCGACGGCAAGAATGGTAGAATGCACGGCCTATGACCATCGAATGGTTCTACACACATATGCGAGCGGTTTCGATCTTCATCGCCCTCTGGTTGAGCTGGACTGCGCTGCCATCCGCAACTCTCGCAGCAGACCCCATCACGATTCGCGAGATCCTGGAGGAACCGAGCCGTTTCCACCTTCGGCAGGTGATCCTACAAGGGACCGTTCGAAACGTGCAGCCTCTCGATCCCTACACGCTGCCGGCCGGCACCACCTGTTACGGCGCCTACCTCTTCTATTTGGAAGACGAGACGGCCTCAATCAATGTGGCATCGTTTGGCCGCTGCGGGCTCCCGACGGTCAAAGATCCCGACGTGGAAGACGGCACACGCATCGAACTCCAAGCGACGGTCCAAGCGCCAAGCCACGGTGGGTACTATCTGAGTTTCCATGGAGTCACGGTGGCAGGAGAACGAGAGGGTGTGATTCAGGCAGTGGCCGACCGGATTACTCCGCTGCTCGATGAGGCAAGTCCCCAATGATGAGACCTCCACAGAAGGCCACCCCGTCGAAAACCAGAATCGGATGGATCGGCACAGGCGTGATGGGATCGTCCATGTGTGGCCATCTGCTCAGAGCGGGATACCCTGTCATGCTCCACAGCCGCACGAAATCCAAAGCCGCACCGCTGCTTGAACTCAGCGCGACCTGGGCCGAGAGCCCTCGCGCGGTCGCCGCCGGCTCCGATATCCTCTTTACGATGGTGGGATTTCCTCAGGACGTGCGGGCCGTCTATTTCGGCGAAGATGGAATCCTCGCCGGCGCACAACCCGGCACAGTGCTCGTCGATATGACCACGACGGACCCGGCTCTCAGCCGCGAGATCGCCGAACGTGCGGCAGCCAAGAGGCTCTCAGCGATCGATGCCCCGGTATCAGGTGGCGACGTGGGTGCGCGCAACGCCACTCTCTCGATCATGGTGGGAGCCGGCAACGAAACCGTGCAAGCCGTGATGCCGCTCTTCGAGCTGTTGGGGAAAAAGATCGTACACCAGGGAGGGCCCGGCACCGGGCAACAGACGAAACTCTGTAACCAGATCGTGATCGCCGGC
>CXWL01042565.1_pt2 | contig 11283 bp, 12 predicted proteins | sample 590931 | NCBI WGS metagenome assembly CXWL01 (sample SAMEA3498368, study PRJEB10139) | groundwater metagenome | biome: water well; material: biofilm material | place: Germany | collected 2015-04-27 | reverse complement strand
CTGTGTTAGCAAAGCCACATGCCATTGCTGAGCATGTTCTATATGTAACGACCAGTATCGGAATCAGTGTTTATCCCGCTGATGGCCAGGACCCGGAAACATTGATCAAGAATGCGGATATCGCGATGTATTACGCTAAGGAAAGAGGCCGGAACAATTACCAGTTCTTCAAGAATGCCATGAATCTTCGTGCGTTTGAGCGATTAGCCATTGAGACCCATCTCCGGTATGCATTGATGCGGCAGGAATTCGTCTTGTATTACCAGCCTAAGGTCAACCTGGATAGCGGGAAGATCACCGGTGCCGAGGCATTGTTGCGCTGGAAGCATCCGGAATGGGGTTTAGTACTGCCGGATCGCTTTTTGCAGATTGCAGAAGATTGTGGCTTGATCGTGCCGATCGGCCGCTGGGTGTTACGCGAAGCCTGCGCGCAAGCCAAGCGCTGGGAAGCAGCGGGACTGAAANNCTCGGCGCTGGAATTTCGCTTCAAAGATTTCGTTGCGGGCGTGCAATTAATTTTGAACGAAACCGGGTTCGATCCCTGCCATCTGCAACTGGAAATTACCGAAAGCGTATTGATGCGCGATGTCGAAACCAGCAACATGATACTTCAGCAACTTAAGGATATGGGGATACAGCTGGCGGTGGATGATTTTGGCACAGGCTACTCCAGTTTGAGTTACCTGCATCAATTTTCGATCGATATCCTCAAAATCGACCAGTCGTTTGTGCGGGATATCAGTTGTGATAGCGGAATCATCGCGAGCGCTGTTATCGCCATGGGCGCTAGCCTTAAGCAACTGGTAATCGCCGAAGGTGTAGAGAAACAGGATCAGTTAGCCTTTCTGAAAACACAGCATTGCGAAGAAGGGCAAGGTTATTTTTTTAGCCGGCCAATTATCGCGGAGCAATTTGCACAACTGCTGGCAACAGGGCTATACGGTAAGGAAGAAAATCAGGGGATTGATGATGAGTGTCGCACCGCAATTGGCTGCTAAATCTGTTCAATGACACTGATATTTTATCTGCCGATGATCTCTTATAGCTGGCACTCCTGCTTTCCCGATTGCCTCATCTATTTTTCCCCATCATCTTTGCCGAATGCTGCTTGCCGCAAGCGGGAAGTGCAATGATCTGCGAGGAAAATCATGAAAAATATTAATGTTATAAATGTTTTAAAAAAAATCATTTGTATTTCTCCTTCAATTTGGCAGGCAGTCGAAAGTTCGTTCCATTTAGAATTAATCGATAATTCCGGCTGCTCTATTTGCAGCCTACAGCACGATGTGACTAGAGACTGTGCGTTGCCGTACAAACTAGATGCGAATAAAGAATGGTTCCGCCATCGTAGCTATTTTTTCTGAAAAATGCTCAATCGTTAATTGGCTGCCCGGCTCTCCATAAGCAGCATTTCCCTGTGCACATTCTGCTAGTTAAAAAATTTATCGAACTATTGCTCCGGAACGAATTATTCATGATTTCATGTGTTTTCTATATACATACAGAACAAGNNCATACAGAACAAGTACTTACCTGCAAAAAGATTCATGGATAAATCGTTCCGGATCTATAATGTTTAGTCAGACTGGACAGCGACTACCAAATATGACCTGGGAAATTTCAGTAAATTCGATTTCTCAGTAATTTTTATTACCGTGCGTTAGCGTACAGAGTTGACACGATTAACCCGGGATGATTGCCACTGTGGAGACTGGTATGGAATAACGTGGTATTAAGTGCGGTGTCACTTGCAGTTTTCATTCATTTCAAATCTGGAGAACAATATGAACTTGCGATTCCCCGTGGTTTTGCCACTGGATAGTTTATTCCACCTTTGAGTCTGCTGAAAAGTTATCCGGGTCAAGCCGCATTAAATGATCATTAAAGAAAGTTGCCATTCCGCACCAGAAGTATTGATATAGAACGGATTGGCTATCCTGTATGACCTGCGTGCACGGGGTGCGCTGTTGGATGTTAAGGAAACTCTGATTAAGTCCTTCGACAGGCTCAGGACGAACGGTAATATATTGATTACGTTCGTGGTGAGTTTGTCGAACCATGAATGTAATCAACTTAATCAGAGCTTCCTTAAGTGTGATAGGAATTATGAACAAGGAACGATTTAATCATCTTTTGTCAGTCAAATAGGGTAGAGCCGTATCGATCGCGCATTATTGAATCGCGCTTCTATCACTTTCTAGAATCGATTCATCGGCAAGGAGTCAGTATGTTTTTCTGTAAACGCTCGCTGCAAGCTACATTGTTCTTGTGCGCAATCTTCAGTCAACTGTTATGGGCACAAAACGTGCCCAGCACGCAACAGTTCCTGGAAAACTTCGGCATCAGCAATGAGCAGATTAGTCAACTTGATCGCGGTGAAATTGTCGCCTACGAAGTCAGTGAAACCAGCCAGAAAGAGCTGGCGATTGGTGTCGTCATGTATATGCCGGTGCAGTTAGCGCAAGTTCTCGAGTATCTGAAGCGCGGCAATCTGATAATACAGGACAGCAACATCACCGCTTCAGGGTTGATTCCGGACAATGCTGATATCAATACTTTCAGGAAATTTGCATTTGGCGAAAAACAGCTTGATGAAGCCAAAGCTTTTTTGAAAGCAGAACCCGGCAACAAATTTAACTTATCGAAACAGGAAATCGAAGCGTTGCAGGCGTTACTGCCCAAACCGGATGATATCGATAAGAAAATACTGCTAACAACCGCTTCGCAAAAGTATCGCGAGATCCTGTTACAGCGCTTGAAAGACTATCGCAAAAGCGGCTTGGCAGGGATCTCTGCCTATAGTCGCGACGGCAGCAATGCCGACCCGGCCACGGAATTGCGCACAGATGCAACTAATAGCAAAACCTGGGCACATTATTTTCCGCAACTGCAACAGGGCTGGCTGAATTACCCTGTGGGTTTGCCCAAGTCTGCAACCGAGCAGTTCTTCTGGATGAACCGCATTGTCGAGGATAGGCCCACTGCAATCTTGAGTCATCGTGTCATCGTCGCGGGTGCTGAGGGCGGCATCATTCTGCACAGACAGTTTTACGTGGGTCATTCCTATAACTCCAGTCATGTTGTGGCAGGCGGCATACCCTATAAAGACGGCACGCTGATGTTTTATTCCACCCGCAGCTCAACCGACCAGGTTGGCGGTGTTGGCAGCAGTTTGAAACACACAATAGGTCGCGGGCAAATGAAAAAATTAATGATAAAAAACTTGCGGCAGTTGAGCAAAGATTTGCAGAAAAAATCGGGTAAATGAGTAGGGGAATCAAATACGCTTTTCTTTCCAAGCCAATGATTTATTTCCGGATGAAAGAGCGATCAGAGTTCTGGATGGGAGAATAACTCGGACTTTTTGTTGTAGCAGGATATTATTTTGTAGCAAAAAAGCCTGCTCAGTATAACGGAGCAGGCTTTTTAACAACTTAACTATGTTATGACTCTATAGCGCGCCTATTATCTTGTGGCTGTGTTTGCGATGATGATTTCAACGCGACGGTTTTGCTGACGACCGGAAGCGGATTCATTGTCGTTGATTGGAAAGTTTTCACCTTTGCCATATGCCGCGAGCCGGTTAGCAGCGACGCCCTGATGGACCAGATAGGTCATCACCGAGTTTGCACGTCGTTGCGACAAGCCTAAGTTAAAGTCTTCGCTGCCGACATTATCAGTATGACCTTCTATCATCACTGTGCGATCCGGATACTGATTCAGGAAAGCCGCAAGTTTGCCAAGATGACTGGCTGCGCCGCTCTTGAGTGTCGCTTTGCCGGTATCAAACAGCAGATCACCGAGCGTTACGACCAGACCGCGGTCTGTGGCTGTGGCATTCAACTCTGCAATCTGTCTTTGCAGATCCGCGTTCTGTTGCTGTGCTATCTCAGTATCCATGTGCGCTCTGTCGGCTTCGCGTGTGCGCGAATCAAGACGCGCGTTAGCGCGTTGCTCGCTGAGCAATTTGCGTTGATCTTCTGATAAACGGCTTTGTGCCTGGAATGTGGCAATATCGATCTTGCGATCAGCCATAAACACCAGATGCTTGCCTAGTCCTACATCTTCTTGCGGTACTTCTGCAGCACGCACGGCAAGTTCGGCTTCCTGAATCGCAACCGGTGCGCGGCTGGCCAGTTGCGGATCAGATTGGAGTTGTATCAACTTGTTCCGAGCCATGTCGGCACCTTCCGGTTTTATCGGTCCTGCCGAGCACGCGGCAAAAATAATGGGAGTTAACGTGATGGCGATCAATTTTTTAAATCGATAGATTTGCGTGTTCATTGTTTGTCTCCCGTATTGCGTTGCATTTCTTGCTTCATGACATCGGTACTTTTCAGCATTTCATCGTTGATTGCCTTGGCTTTGATTGCTTCCGCCTTGGCTAAAGCTAATTCGGCATCAACTCGAGACTGTTCGGCGAGTTGCTGGGCCAAGATCATTTTTTCCTGCTGAACAGCAGCGCGAGCTTCGGCAAGTTTTGTACGCGCTTCATGCAGTTCAGCGGATGCATAGTCCGAGACGCGTGCTTGATCGGCACTGGTAATTGCCATTTCTGCGGCTGCCAGTTCTTGGTTTGGGGGCTGCGGAACTGTCGCACAAGCAGCGAGTGAGAACAGAATCGCAACGGCGGTTATAAGCTGCAACGGTGATTTGTGCGTGCCCATTACTTTCATTATTGTAAGTCTATGAGTCATGTTGATTCTCCTAAATGGAATTTTCGGCGTAGCATTCAACCTTGTGATCATTATCATCAGACTCAGTGAGCAATTCTGTGCGCTATCGTACATAGCCCTTATTTCTTAGTTAGGCCATTTCAGAGGTCAAAAAGTGGATGCAAAACATGAGGCTGCGAGTTGTTCTGTCTGCTCATAATGATTTGTTAACGATATAGCGTACAAGTTTGGTTCAACGATCCGCTTTATTGTGCAACTGAGGCGCACTTGCCAGAATAGGGTTAAGACTCTTTTGTCTATTGGCGGTCATCGAATTGATCTGTTTCCCGTCACGTGGGGCACAGTGAGCAGCAATCGGAAAAGAACGGCAATTGCCCAAGTACCGTGGCACTTTTGCCTTTGTCCCAGCGAAGGTGAAACCAGCCACCGGAGGTGGCTACGCTCATTTCAGCCGCCGCTTGTTTCATTATCTGCAACAATGAGCTGAGGAATATAGGATTAAGGAAACAATCTGGTGTAATGATCGTTCAGTATGCTGTAACACACGCAAGATGCCGCCTCGAGTGCCTTTCGATCAAGAATGCTGATCTCACCACGGATATAACTGATGAGTTTTCGCTGTTGCAGCTTGCCCGCGGCGATGGTGATGCTACTTCTGCGCACGCCGAGCATGTTGGCGAGGTATTCTTGTGTGAGATGGAAATGATCCGCATGTGCGCGGTCGTGCGTCATCAGCAACCAGCGCGCCAGCCGTGGTTCAATCTCATGGAAATGGGTACAGGCAGCAGTTTGCGACAGTTGCGTTACCAATACATACAGATAACGGTTGAGTGTCGACAGCATACAGGGACTGTTGCGCAATTCGTGCTGAAATTGTTCGGTCTTCATCCGCAATGCACTACCGGAGCCTTGCACTATCGCCTTCAGTGGTGCATCAGCGATTCCTAGCGCCAGTGTCACGCCGAGCATGCCTTCGTTACCGATCAGTCCTACTTCCAGCGGTTGATGACCTTCCATTGGTATCACCAGCGAGATGAAGCTTTCAAGAGGAAAATATACGTGCTGGATAGGCTCATCCAGTTCACACAGAATGTCGCCGAAAGCCAGCTCTACGGACTCGCAATGCTGCAGAAACCGGTTCCGTTCCTCACGTGACAAACAGCTAATCAGGTGGCTGGTGACTTGTACTGGTATTACAACTGACATTTTTAATATCCTTTACCAGGAAAAACCAACAAAGTAGTACGAGAAAGGTACAAAACCATCCAAAGGATGCAACTTAAACGATAGCTACACAATTTTCTGTGCGCTAAGACACACAGAAAATTCGCAACAGTACTTAGGTTTTGCTTGCGAGAACAGAGCTCCGCTAAAAGGAATTTTTCTGATAAATACAATGTGTTCCGTGATTATAAAGATTTTATCTCCAGTTATTTAACCTGGCGTGGAAAAGCGTCGGGCAACAAGCGATCAGTTTCTCGTTTGACTACGGCGTAACATTCGCAACTCAGTTGCACCAGTTTGGGCCGATCCAACACCGTGATATGTCCGCGGTTGTATTCGATTACACCGAGTTTTTGCAACTTGCCGGCCGCATCGGTGACACCTTCGCGGCGCACGCCCAGCATGTTGGCGATCAGTTCCTGGGTCATCGTCAATTGGTTGTCCGGCAAACGATCCATCGAAAGCAGCAGCCAGCGGCACAGTTGCTGTTCTATTGAATGGTGACGATTGCACACAGCTGTCTGGGCCATTTGTGTAATCAAGGCTTGTGTATAGCGTAGCATCAGTAGTAAAAAACCAGTGTGGCGATTGAATTCTTCTTTGAGCCGCGATCCCAGCAACCGGTAGGCATGACCGGCACTTTGTACGACTCCCCGGCTCGGTGTGCTTTCACCTCCCATAAATAAGGCAATGCCGATGAGACCATCGTTACCTACCACAGAGATTTCTGCCGATGCACCGTTTTCCATTACGTAGAGCAGCGATACGATAGAGTCGGTCGGAAAATAGACATGGCGCAAGGTATCCCCGGACTCATACAAAACCTTGCCAAGCGGCAGTGACACCAATTCAAGCGCAGGAAACAAACGATCCTGAACTTCGGTTGGCAAGGCAGCCAAAAGATGATTCTGTTGTGGGGCGGGTGTCGTTGACATAGCAGTCTCTATTCTAAAAAAGTATCACTATCAGAATAACTCAATTCAGTTTTCTTTGTGCGCTATCGCACAGACCCTTTCCGGTTTAATGTATTTAATCTTGTCATAAGTAGATTTCCGAGTTTGTGAATATGAGGTGTCGCTAATGAATTGATTGTGTGCTTTGATTGCTGTGCTTTCGGATCGCACGCCACGATATATTTGCGAAATTTTGTTTTTACAAATTCACTATCAAATAATCACTGGAGACATATTATGTTAGAAACCATTGCGTTAGTGTTGATCATTCTATGGATACTCGGACTTGTTTCGTCGACCACGATGGGAGGGTTCATTCACTTACTCCTGGTCATAGCAGTTATTGTGATATTGCTCCGAGTTATCCAGGGCCGCGGATAATCTTCAGGTCTGTTTTCAAAAACAATTTCGATATTAGTTTGCGGAGAAAACCAAATGGATTTAACAAGACTATTAGCCGCCATACTGATCATTGCAGGTGCCTTAGGTCTTGCGTATGGTGGTTTTAGCTATACCGAGGAAACTCACCAGGCCAATATCGGGGCACTCCACTGGCCGGTCGATGAGAAACAATATGTCAATATACCTGTCTGGGCAGGTGTTAGTGCCATTCTGGCTGGCGAATTTCTTTTGGTTGTTGGCAGAAGGAGCTAGGAGGCTGCCCGAGAATAGTGATCGTAGCGAGGAAAAGCCATTTTGAGACAGAATTCTCGATTATTTGGAGCGAATAATTGTTCTATTTATCGAAAATAATCGGAAAAAATAACCAAAATAGCTTTTCCGCAGTAGATCGCTCTATCCTCGGGCAGCCTCCTAACAACCGAACCGTTCTGTGCGGTATCGTACAGACGATTATTACTGCTGGTAATAGAATTTGAGCAACAGTTAGATAACTTATGTTTAGCGGCAATGGCGTGACGGATATAACCCAAACGAAAAAAATGGAGAAATGAAAATGAAATCTTATTACCTTCTTATACTGATAATCGGCGCAACGCTTCTTACGTTACCAGCATGCGATAACAAGCAAACAGGCAGCGAAAAGGTGATGAATAAAGTTGATGATGCACTGGACCGTCGTCCTGGCGAGAAAATTCGTGACGCGGCCGAAGAAGTGGGCCACGAGCTTGATGATGCCGCCAAAGAAATTAAAGAAAGTGCTAAAGATGCTGGCAAGTAGTATGCATACGTATCATGAAGCTTGAAAACCGGTTTTAAATTGATTGATTAACGAGGGAGATAATATTATGAGCACGAAAAAAGCATACCAACAAAAGATAGAAGCTGAGGTGGAGTTGGCACAAGCCAAATTGGATGAGTTAAGAGCCGAAGCAAAAATTTGTGCTGCGGATGTGCGAATTAAATATGAGAACTGTGCTGAAGAGCTTGAGCAAAAAATTAATGCCACGAAGACTAAGTTGCAAGAACTGAGCAAAGCAAACGAGGATGCTTGGGACCACCTTAAGGACAACGCGGAAATTACTTGGAATACACTCAGTAGTGCTGTTCATGATACGGCTGCAAAATTGAAAGCGCAGTTTAAAGATTGAGATGCATTACCTGTTAAATCGTTGTTTCACGCTAATGCCACATCGATTAGCATGGTTTTTTTAAAGATAGAAAGGCTGTTCTTTTCGCCCAAGGTCCGCATCTCATCAGAAAAAATAAGATTAACCTATGATTGTCCGGACTGTTCATCTCAAGTGGATACTTAGATTTGAAGGATGGAATATCCTTTTTTTTCTGATATATGGATATCTTATATATGTTCTGAATTTGCTTTTTTTTGAGCATGTAACTCTTCCAGATACTGAAATTAGTGTTTTCGGAATTGCTGTGGCTATCTTGTTGGGTTTCCGAAACAACGAAGCATACAATCGATTCTGGGAGGCCCGGACTGCCTGGGGAGATTTAACGAATGCTTCCAGAAACTTTGCCTCTCAGATAATTGGTTATATTGAGTATCCAGAACATCAGGGAGATGTATCACAGGAGGCTCATCGTATCCATTGTGAACTTATCTATCGGCATCTGGCCTTTCTCAATGCGCTTCGAATGCAATTACGTCAAGAAAACACTTGGGAAGAATTGAGACCACTTTTATCAGAATCCGAGTTTCAGAGATTGAATCAGGCAGTTAATAAAGCGACACAGCTGAATCATCAGCAATCTTTGCGGTTGCGAGAACTGTATAGATCTGGCTGGATCAAGCAACAGGCTTATATTTTCGGATTGATGGAATCCATTAAGGATTTTTTTATCGGCCAGGGACGCTGTGAGCGGATTAAAACAACACCTTTACCCCGCCAATATGCTTTTTTTACCAGATCCTTCGTGTGGATCTTTGTATTGTTACTTCCTTTTGGGCTTGTTCAGCATCTTGGTTGGATAGCTCTTCCGATTTATATTCTCCTAGCTTCCATTTTCACGATCACCGAACGTATTGGGAAAAGAACGGAAGAACCCTTCGAAAGAAAACTGGAAGATGTACCCATGTCTTCCATTTGTCGAAATATCGAAATTGATTTACGGCAGCAACTTGGGGAATCGATCATTCCCGCACCGTTAGAACCTCAAGATGGTGTATTGATGTAGCCTTCCTGTTGAATTTAACCCTTAGCTGCACCACAACAAAAGTTCGATCTTGGGCTTCACGCAGGAAAATTCATTTCAGTTCGTTATCAGTTTTGACTTTATATGCAGGTTAAGGTTTATGGCTGAAAATAATACGAGTTGTAGATAAAGGCATATTGTTCAAAGTAGATAAGCCTATGTGTAGTGACCGATAGCAATTCGACGTGAACGCGGCATTAGCATATCAGCATTCCACTATGGGCCAGTCGGTACAAATTCGAGGACTAACATGAGCGTTACCCAAGAAAAAGCAAAAATAAGTATGGAAAAACATATTCTGCAATTCTTCCAGCTTGCTGTAATCGCTATCGTTTTCATTAGCTGTTACCTGGTTATCCATCCATTTATTCCTGCGATCCTGTTCGCAATGGCGGTGTGCATTTCAACTTGGCCGCTTTATCTGCGCTTACGCAGTGTGTTATGGGAAAAACCTACTTTGGCGTCGTTACTGATGGTAATGCTGCTGATTATGTTAGTAATTATTCCCTCTGCGCTGCTTGCCGTCAGTTTGGCGGACAATGTGACTGCCACTTTCGACACAGTCAAAGTATTTCTGGAACACGGTCCGATTGAGCCGCCGGTATGGCTTATAGAGATCCCTCTGTTCGGTGAGCGGCTCAATAGTTATTGGCAAGGGCTTGCTTCCGGTGGAAAGGAAGCGGTGATGCTATTCAAAGAACTGCTCGAGCCGGTCAGAAATTTTCTTCTTAACTTGGGCAATGTAATTGGTCAAAGCTTGTTGCAGATGGTGTTCGCCGCATTCATTGGTTTCTTTTTTTACCGCGATGGCGAGGCCTTGGTACAAGCACTGCGAAATGGGATGGCTAAGCTGCTTGCCGGTAGTCTCGGCGCAGACCCTCTGGCATTGATCCATGATACCGTGACCGGTGTTGTGCATGGTATTTTCGGCGCCGCATTAGCCCAGGCCATCGCCGCCACCATCGGTTTTTTCATTGCCGGAGTGCCGGGCGCTTTCCTGCTCGGTGCCGCCACTTTCTTTCTTGCCATGATTCCAATGGGGCCAACCTTGTTATGGGGCGGTGCCAGCGTTTGGTTTCTCTACCAGGAATCCTACGGCTGGGCCATTTTCATGGTGTTGTGGGGCGTATTGGTAATCAGCAGCATCGACAACTTCGTCAGACCCTATCTCATTAGCCGCGGCAGTAGCATGTCCTTGCTGCTGGTTTTTCTGGGTGTGTCTGGCGGCATCGCCGCCTATGGTTTTATCGGTATTTTCATCGGTCCCCCGATCCTGGCGGTCGGCATTACCCTGGCCCAGCTATGGACGGCACATCCGGCAACGGAGATAGAAAATTCTTCTGAAGCACGCAACTAAAAGCAATTATTCGCGCTATCTGCATCTTTTGTGCGGCACCGTACATACGACAGCCGATTCGTACTGTAATGTGTGCTAGGTGTGGCAATGTGATTTGTATGACACGATCGGTCCGGGCTTTAGACCCCCCCTGATTACTTACCGCGGCGCGTTCGTGAAAATCTCACACATTGCTGCACAATTGCTCAATCGGAGACGTATTGGGTTAACAAATCAATAATCCTAATTCTGCAAAGGAGACTCAAATGGGTAAATATTTTCTGGGATGGCTGCTCGGGGTACCGGTATTCGTATTGGTCATCATTTATCTGCTTAACAACTAAGCAACTAAGAGAAATGCTGAGCGTATCGAATGAATCGATGGTAGTGTTGGGAGTCAGGATGATTTTGTACGATTTTAGCAGGCCGTTGAAAAACTATCTGCGTTGCCGCTGCGGTGTTAAAAACAAGCTCAAAATGC
>CXWL01016012.1_pt1 | contig 11288 bp, 13 predicted proteins | sample 590931 | NCBI WGS metagenome assembly CXWL01 (sample SAMEA3498368, study PRJEB10139) | groundwater metagenome | biome: water well; material: biofilm material | place: Germany | collected 2015-04-27 | reverse complement strand
CCTTTGAAGCGCGATAGCTCCGTGGTGATGTCCTCGGTGATGCCATCGGCGAAATAGTCATGTGGGGCTCGCCACTGAGATTGGCGAAGGGGAGGACAGCGATGGTGGGTCTGTTGCCAGATCGCTGACCGAATGCAGACTCGGGCTCGCGCAATCCGGCCAAGCGGAGACCCTTGGCAAAGTGCTCTTTGGCATCGCTTGTCTGGTAGCGCTCAATCCGCAGAATCTTGGAAATCGTTATCCCCGGAGCTGTCGCAGACAACAGTTCAATCCGTTGGTAGGCCTCGTCTCTGCGTCCCATTAGTGCCAGAGACGCCGCTATGTAAGCCATTTCCCATGACTGAAGCCTATCTACCATCGCATAAGAATCTATCGAGTCTTGATAGCGTCCGAGCTGGAAAAGTGCCGCCCCCTTCGTGTCCCAATACCAAGTCGGTGGAATCGGGTCTCTCTTGATGACGATTTCTAGCTCATCTAGGCCTTTCGCGAAGTTTCCGGAAAAGACTTGCCACTGAGCGTGTTCTACAGCGGCTAGGACATCGTTTGGGTTCAGTGCAAGGGCGCGCGCTGCATGGAGAAGTGCCTTGTCCATTTGATCTTGAAACGCACATGCTATTGACATCGCACTATGCACTTCGCTCGATGCACCATTGATCGACAGTCCTTTGCGAGCATAGGACGCAGCTATCGAAATGAAACTATCATCCATTGTGGCCCAGAACTTCGACAAGGTTACAAAAGTCAGTCGTCCATATGCCTCTGCCATAAATGGATTGAGGTCTATCGCGCGAAGCAGAAGAGTCTCAGCCTTTTCAAATGTCTCATAGTGATTCATGTATTTTCGGGCTTGAAGATAGAAGTCATGAGCGGCCCAGCTCATTGGCGGTCGCTGGGCGGCGCTATCTACCATCGTATCCGCGATGCGATGCTCGGTTGTCGTTACGATAGCTCCAACAACTTCATCCTGGACGTCAAATAATCTTTCGATTTCCCTGTCGTAATGCTCCGCCCACAATTGGCGCCCGGATGCCACATCAATGAGTTCGGCTGTGATTCGAACTCGCTGTCCCAGTTTGCGTACGCTGCCTTTGACTATATATTCCGCACCAAGCTCTGTTCCGGCTGTTTGCGCATCGGTTGAGACACTGCCGAATTTGAACGAAGAATTTCGCCCAATGATTGTGAGCGATGAGAATCGCCCGAGCTCGGTGATGATGTCTTCAGTAATGCCTTCAGCGAAATATTCCTGCTGCGGATCACCACTAAGATTGACGAAGGGCAAGACGGCGATGGCAGGAAGCTGCTCTGCTTGCGAAGGTTGATCTATTTTGATCAGAACGTTTTCTTGCGTTGTGGATTTTCTATCACCCTCAGCAATCTGCCGTCTAAGCTCCAATGTTTCCCGGGCTGGTTCAACGCTCAATTCTTCTCGCAGCAGATTCCGGCAAAGCTCAAACTGCTTTAGCGCCAGGCCATTGTCCCCCTGATCTGCATAAGCGTGCATGAGCAAGCGGTGCGAGGACTCACGCAAGGGATCGAAGCTGATCAGTTGCTGTGCGGCGACAATGCGGGAATGGCCCTCTTCAAGCGGAATGAGCCGATCGAAAATCTTGATTGCAACGGTCCTGAGGCGGGACCGTTCGTCTGAAAGCCAATCTTCGAAGGCCGCGTCCCTGATGGATGTATCGCCAAGAAGTTCACCGCGATAGAGTTTTGCCGCCTGGCGGAGTGTGGTGATCCGGGGGTCGTTTGACAGGGCAAGAAAGTCAATGGCATCCACCTGCGCTGTATCCCTGCGCAACGCCACAATGTCATCATGGGTTTTCAGGACCAGGTCTTCAGCATCCCCCAATTCCTTGCGCAGCACGGCGAGGGATTGGCGCGGGCTGCTCCGCGCCTGATCTTCACCCCTATCGCCCCAGAGCAAGCCACAAAGGCGTTCGCGGGTGGCTTGAAAACCTGGCGAAAGCGCCAAAACCGCCAACAGGGCGCGGTTTTTCTTGGTAGCGATAGGGAACTGGCGGCCGTCGGTGTTGCTCAGCACAAAGTCGCCAAGAATACTCAGCCGGATCGGGCTCTGCCCCTCTTCCGAGGTTCGTAAAGTCGGTTTTTGCTCCGAATCCTTCATTTTTTACGAACTTTTGCGGTTGTCTTACGCTCCCTGAGCGGGCGTCTTGCGCCGTCCTCCTAGTTTCCTCTCGTCGGCATTCAAACCGTTCCGGCAGAAACCGGAACCCAACTGGAGGAACTTACCATGTATGCTTATCTTGCAAACAGCTTCCATTTTCAACCTGAACGTGAAGCGCTGGCTCCAACTTTGTTCGGTTGGCTCAAGCAAAAGCTGGAAGCCCGTCAAGCGCTTCAGGCAGAAAAGCGGCACATCGCCTATCTTCGCACTTTCGACCGCCATATCCTCGAAGACATGGGCGCGGATATTGCCAGCCTTGGCGAAGTTGAGCCCACGCTCGCAAGCTTTAGCCCCTATGTCGTTGCAATAAATGCGGTAAGCGGTGGATCGCTGCCAACTCATATGAGCACGCGATGACCGGGGGCTGCATGATTACCAAGGTAGCGCAGGCGATTGCTGTGGCTGAAGGCGATACCAACTGGCAAAGCCGTCTAGGCACAGCGCGTGCAGCGGTAAATGCGATGCGCGAACCCAGCACTGCCATGCTGCAGGCGGCTATCCCCGATTTGCCGGATTGGGGATACTTGCCAGACGAATGGCAGGCGATGATCGATTATGTGGCCACTGAACACCCAACTGAAATGCTAAAGGTTGCTTGATCTGAATATTTTCTCAAGTCAGCCCTGGATCAAATTTGGAATTTCAACTCGCCTCATCATCGTCCGATGTTTCCTCGTTCTCAACGGCAGGGATGGCGTAGTTGCCGCCCAGCCAGCGATTGAGGTCGATCTGGGAGCAGCGCGCTGAACAGAAGGGATGGAACTTCTGCACGGAGGGCTTGCTGCAGATGGGGCAGGGCCGGCGCGGTTTAAGGCGGACAGGCTCGGCCATCAGACACTCGCGGAAGCAGTCGTCATCCAGGAATGAAGCACCGGATAGCCCGCACCTTCCAGCAAATGCACGGTTTCGTAGAGCGGCAGGCCCATCACGCCCGAATATGAACCCGTCAGGTTGCGCACGAAGGCTTCTGCCCGGCCCTGAATGGCATAGCCACCCGCCTTGCCGCGCCATTCGTCGGACTTGAGATAGCTTTCGATGTCTTCGCGCGACAGGCGCTTGAACCTGACTTTGGTTTCACAGCAGCGCGTGGTTTTCTGCCCATTGGGGGCAATGATGCAAACTGTGGAATAAACCCAGTGCGAGCGGCCCGAAAGCAGGGTGAGGCAGGCATAGGCGTCCTTGCGGGTTTCAGCCTTCGGCAGGATGCGGCGTCCCAGCCCGACGACGGTGTCGGCCGCAAGAATGAAAACGCCTGGACCAAGCGCCTGTACCTGCGGCGCATGGATGGCAGCCTTGGCCTTTTCTTCGGCCAGCCGGATCGAAAGCCGGCGCGGCGTTTCGCGGCGCTTCGGCGTTTCATCGAGATCGGTGGGATTGAGCAGGTCGGGCGCCAGACCCATGCGCTCCAAAAGCATCAAACGCCGCGGCGAAGCACTGGCCAGAACAAGCTTAACGCGGGTATCAGCCATAAGGACTTACTTGAAACGATAGTTGATGCGGCCCTTGGTCAAGTCATAGGGCGTCATTTCAACCATCACGCGGTCACCGGCGAGAACCCGGATACGGTTCTTGCGCATCTTGCCCGCCGTGTGGGCAATAATTTCATGATTGTTATTGTCGAGCAGCACGCGAAACGTCGCGTTGGGCAAAAGCTCGGAAACCGTGCCCTCAAATTCCAATAGTTCTTCTTTCGCCATGAATCTTTCCGGTTGTTAAAGGATGCGGCGCGATAAATGGACCTCTTGGCCGCCAAATGCAAGAGATTGCGGAAAAACCCTTGTTTTATACGCCTCTAGCGCCTTGCGCGCCGAACCTCGCCCTGATCCGTTTTTCCAGCCCGTCACGCACCGCCCGGTAACTGTCGAGAATTTGTTCACGGCTGCCGGCGGTGGCGGAAGGGTCCATGGTCGGCCAGTATTCGGTTTGAATCGCCATGGTGCGGGTCAGTTCCAAAGCCCAGTGGTGAGCCTCCGGTGACAGCGAGATGGCGAGATCGAAGCTGGAGTCTTCGAGGTCGGCAAAATTGTGCGGACGGTGCTTGCCAAGGTCGATGCCGATTTCATCGAGCACCGTTGCAATGAAAGGGTCTGTTTCCCCGGGCCGCACGCCCGCCGAAGCCACGTAAACCTTGTGTCCGTAGAGATGTTTCATGATGGCGGCTGCCATCGGCGAGCGGATGACATTTTGCGTGCAGGCAAAAAGCACGGCATTTGGCAGGTCCCCCGGCACCGGCAAATCCTATCCGCGCCAATGCAGGACACAGACCAGCGTGAACAGCCGTCGTGCCGTGTCAAAATCAATGTCGACCTTGCCGTTGAGCCTTTCCTTGAGAATTTCGCTGCCCTCGTTGTGCAAGCCGCGCCGCGCCATGTCGATGGTCTCGATCTGCGACGGCGTGGAGTGCCTGATGGCCTGGTAGTAGCTTTCGCAAATCTGGAAATAGTCTTTGACGATGACGCGGAACGGCGACATGGACAGCCCGATAATCGCCAGCTTTTCCTCGCGCGCATCATAAATCTCAAAAAGCAACCGCCCGTCCTGGGTCGAAAGCTGCAGGCGGTAGGGCCCTTCCTTGCCGTTCAAAAGGCCGAAGGAATTTTCCTCAAGAAGGTCATAGATGGCAACGCGCCGCTCATGCTCGGCCTCCGGCGAAGGCCCGGGGCCAATGCTGGCATCGAGATCGACAGCAATGAGGCGGTTTTTCTTGGAACTTGTCATGAAACGAGATTAGACGGAAAGCCCGCAAAGGCGCTAGTCACCGTGATGCGGCGTGAGATCGGTAGCCCAGGCCCCGCCAAGGTCCTTCAGGTGCAGATCAAGATATTCCACATTGAGCCTGATCGTGCAGTTTGCCGAAAACGTGAGAACCACGGTGCCCGAAGGCTCCGGGCCGGGTTCAAAGGTAATTGCCAGAAGCGACAGAACGGCGTCCTCCGCCTGGGCCACAATGCCATGCTGCTTCACGCAGAGGACGTGCTCAAAATGCAGTCCGCTGCGCCGCCGCTCGGATTTCGGCTGCTGCTCCCAGGCAAAACGGTTAGCCACAAGGGCAAACTGGCGCGATTTGACCAGATAGCGGATGTCGGCAAGCCGCACCAGGGCATCCTGCATGTGGGCAGAGATGACTTTCAAGTCCTCCGTGTCTTTCGCCGTAAGTTTCAGCACTAATCAGTTTCCTGCAAGCCTCTCGACATCGGCGCCACAGGCCTGCAGCTTTTCTTCCAGGGCCTCAAAGCCGCGGTCCAAGTGGTAGACGCGGTGGATCATCGTGTCGCCTTCCGCTACCAGACCGGCAATCACCAGCGAAACCGAGGCGCGCAAATCCGTGGCCATCACATCAGCACCAGTAAGTTTCTGCACGCCGCGCACTTCCGCCGTGTCGCCATGCAGATGAATGTCAGCGCCAAGCCGCGCCAGCTCCTGCACATGCATGAAGCGGTTTTCAAAAATCGTTTCGCGGATCATGGCGGTGCCCTTGGCCTTGGTCATCAGCGCCATGAGCTGCGCCTGAAGATCGGTGGGAAAGCCGGGATAGGGATCCGTGTCGACATTGACCGGCTCTATACCCTGGCCGTTGCGGGCAATGCGCAGTCCTTCGTTGCTGCGTTGGACGGAAACGCCAGCCCGCGTCAGAACATCGATCATCGATTCAAGATTGTCGGCCTTCGCACCCTTCAACAGGACATTGCCGCCGGTCATCGCGGCGGCCATGGCATAGGTGCCGGTTTCAATGCGGTCGGCAATCACTTCATGTTCCGCCCCATGCAGGCTGGTCACACCGGTGATTCTCAGGGTCGAGGAGTGAATGCCCTCTATCTTGGCGCCCATCTTCACCAGGCATTCCGCCACGTCGCCGATTTCCGGCTCCTGTGCGGCATTCTCGATGATGGTGTCGCCCTTCGCCAGAACCGCCGCCATCAGGGCCGCATGCGTGGCGCCCACCGTGACTTTCGGGAAATTGATATGAGCCCCCTTCAGCCCGTTCCTGGCCTTGGCGATGACATAGCCCGCGTCAATCTCGACTTCCGCGCCGAGCTTTTCCATGGCCATGATATGGAGGTCAACCGGCCGCGTGCCGATGGCGCAGCCGCCGGGCAGCGAGACCTTGGCTTCGCCGCAGCGCGCCAGAAGGGGGCCAAGCACCCAGAAGCTGGCCCGCATTTTGGAAACCAGGTCGTAAGGGGCGGTGGTGTCCACAATGCTCTTGGCCGAAATGCGCAGGGTTTCACCAGCCGTGGGGCTCTGCCCCGGGCGCTTGCCCGAAACCGTGATATCAACCCCGTGGTTTTGCAGGATCCGCTGCAGGCGAAGCGCATCCACCAGGCGCGGAACATTGCGCAGCGTCAGCGTTTCGGGGGTGAGCAGCGCCGCGATCATCAGGGGCAGGGCGGCGTTTTTGGCACCNNCATGAGGGTTGCGAAAGGCCAAGGCCTGTGGCATGTCTCCCCCCATTCTGGTGCGCTGCTGTAGCTCAGTGGTAGAGCACTCCATTGGTAATGGAGAGGTCGACAGTTCAATCCTGTCTAGCAGCACCATTTTCCCCAGTAAAAGGCCGGTCTAAAATCAGCCAAAGTCCGACACAAACTTCATCTCCGGATTTACCTGCGCTGCAAAATCCGCATAACTCGGCACTTTATTGCGGAACTCACCATACCGGTTTCCACAAAGCGATTTATCGACCCGCGTGTAAGGCAATGATTTCTCCATGACTTTGTTGGCATATCGCGTGGCGAATGAGGAAGAACGCACGCGTTCCAAAGATGGGAAATTGTCATCGCAGATAACCTGAAACGCGGACTCGGGCATTCTCCATCTCGGGCACCAAAAGGCCGTCCAGCCGCTTGACGTGGTGTTGATGAGCTCCAGGGCGTTTTCAGTCAGGATGAAAGAATCTGACTCAATGTGGACGATCTTTTTGAGATTGAGCTTCCTGGCAATCACGACTGAAAACGTAAAACTGCGAAACCATCCGGGAAAATTGTGAACGGCAAGACGCCCGAGGCAGTCCGGAAAATGGAAAATTGAAGCCCGGCTGCCAACCTGAAAGTTCTCCATATCGGTGTTGATCGAAATGCCGGGCTCATCGGGCAAGAATTCTGATCCATCGTCGATCATCACCAGGGATTCTTCCGGAAATACCTTCCGGTGATGCTCCAGCCACCTTGTATAGCGAAGCTCCCACTCTGCTTGGTCCCGCATGTAGCTCGTGCAAAAAACAAGGGTGGAATTCATTCGGAGTCCTCAATTGGTGGAAGTGATCTCTTAACACGATTTTAATCCGGCAAATCCGCTTCCCCCAAATTCCCCTGAACCAGGCGTTGCTGCCGCGCGCGGTAGTCCTCGGGCAGCTCAAAGCTTCCCGCCCAAATTCCCCGCTTGACGCGCCGCGCTTCGGCCTCCAGCCGCACATAGGACAGGCTGTGGCGGGAATAGGCAACGGCCCAGCCCAGCCGCACCATCTCTGCGTTGATCTCGAGTTCGCCACGCTTGCAAACCGCAACGGCGCGCCCATAGCGGTCCGTTTCAATCGAGGTGCAGGAAACCTCCCCCTCCCGCAAAAGATTGCGCAAGACATTCGCCGCCTGCTTGCCGCAAGGATATTCCGCCCCATGCTTGTCCCGGCAGGTCTGCCTATATTCCGGCGCGTCGATGCCATGGAAGCGGATATCCGTGCCGCCCCGGCGCAGCGAATCGCCATCAACCACCTCAAGCGATCCCACCCCCAGATCAATCATGCCGAATTGTTTCATGCCCACCAGCACAATGGTAAGAACAATGAGGAAGAAGGCAGCATCAATGACGCTGCGATAGAACGGGCGCGGCCGTCGCCAGTAACGCCTCACGAAGGCGTCTTGTCCCAGCGCGTAGCGCTTTCATCGTCCGATGATTTCGCCGCAACCCAGGTGTCGCCCTGTGCACCGCTTTCCAGTTTCCAGAATGGGGCTTTTGTCTTGAGCCAGTCGATCAGGAAATGGCAGGCTTCGAAGGCCGCCTCCCGGTGGCTTGATGTGGCGATGACCAGAACAATGTCATCCCCCGGCAGGAGCTTGCCGTAACGATGGACAATGAGCGTATCGAGAAGCGGCCAGCGCCGATGGGCTTCCGCATCAATCTCGGTAAGCGCCTTTTCCGTCATGCCGGGATAGTGCTCAAGGGTCATGGCGGAAACCGCAGCACCTTCGCTGAGGTCCCGCATGGTGCCGACAAAAACCACGCTGCCGCCAACATCCGTCCGGCCCTGCTTGAGCTTGGCAAGTTCGGCGGCGGTATCGAAGGCGTAGGGTTGGACGCGGATCATGGGGCGATATTGCTCTTGGCGAGGGCGGACATCAATTGCCGAACAAGTCCTTGAAAAGTTTCTTGCCCGTCTTGCCGATTTCCTTGAAGGTTTTTTCGGAAACCCTAAGGTCGCGCAGCGTAGCGTAGGCAGCCTCCGAATCGTCAAAAATCCCTTCCACGTCGGGATATATTTTGGGAGCCTGCCACGGCCCCTTCACCGCCACCTGAACCGGAAGGCCGGTGGTTTCATTGGTGCCGGTCACCACCTTGGGATCGAATTTGAAATCCAGCGCCCGGCGCAGCATGTCAATCTCGCCGCCTCCCGTGACCGCAAAGGCCGGGCCTGAAATCTGGACATTAGTCGTTCTGGCGATGCCGTCGCCGATCACGAAGGAGGCTTCCGCCCGGTCAAACGACGTGAGGTTTTCCGGCCCTTCGCCCCAGCCATCGCTCAGTGCCCGGCTCACCGTTGAAAACATGTCGACAATGTTAAGGCCGGTGATTTCGCCATCCGAAACCTCGATGCTGAATTTGCCAGCCAACGTAGACATCATTTCCCGCTGATTGTGCCCAGACGCGGTCAAGGACGCCTGCAGCCCGGTGTTACCGGCCAGCCAATCCACGCCCGCGAATTCGCTGAGAAAGGTTTCGCCCTTGATTCCTTGCGCATCAATATTCAGTTGCAGAACCGGCGTGTCGTGTGCGCCGCCAAGCGTGATTTTTGCCGTTGCCTTGCCGCCGTAAAGGGTTGCGTCCTGAACCGCCGTTTCAAGTTTCCCGTCCTTCAACGTGCCGGATAATTCGGCCGGGCCAAATTCTGCGCCGTTCCATTTCACCTGAAAGGCGGAGAGCTTCAGGCTGCCGTCGACGCCTTTGAGCCTGTCGAAAGCAACGGGTGATATGTCCCAGCTCGCGCCTTCCTTGCTTGTAGTGACGAGGCCGTCCTTCTTGGCCGGGAGATAGGGATCAAGCGAGAAAACATCCGTTGATAATGTGGCGCTGACATTTGGCGTTTTTTTGGCGAGGTCAAGCGTCATGTCGCCGGTCGCAACCATGCCATCCAGGGCGACGTTCGCCTTGCTCAGACTGAAAACCGCGCCCTTGGAATCCAAAGCGCCGGCCAGTGAAAAATTCTTGAGCCCGGCATTCCCGGTAACGTCCGAACCCAGCCATTTCGCCAGGTGGCGGAGATCGGGCGCGGTGGCGTCGATTGCACCCGCAAGATTGAGCCCGTCACGCGTTGCCAGCCTGCCGGTGAAATTCACCGTGAGCGCAGGCGCAGTGATCGTAAAATCAAGCGGCGAGCCATCCTCACCCAGCCGCTTCAGGGATTTCACCTGGGCTTCGATGCGGGCAAACTGCTTGCTGAGCGAGGCTGTCCCTTCCACATCAAGCTCGCCATCATCGCCAATGGCAATATTTGCCGAGGCATCCTCAAGCGCGAAGGCCTGCCCGTTGCGCTCGTCAAGGAAACTGGCCGAACCATTCTCCACCAGCAATGCCAGGGGCTCCTTGGAACTGGAGTTATTGCCCTGCCCGCCCTTTCCCGCGCTCACCCAGCTGCTGTGGCCGTCCCGGTCAACCAGAAAACTGAAAATCGGCTGGTCAAGCGCAATGCTCCTGATCTTGAGCTTGCGCCGGATGAGATCGCCGAGTTGCAGGGGCAAGTGCGCACTCGCCGCCCGGGCAAAATTGCCCTCCATGCCCTCGGGGTTGGACAGGAAAACATCATCAAGGCGAACGCTGAGTTGGGGTGCGAACTCCAGCCTGGCCCCGCCATTGACCAGAAGCGTGCGGCCCGTCTTGCGCATGACATAGTCCTGCAATTCGGCAACGGCGAAACCCGGCTGGATGAAGGCCCAGGCCCCAGCGGCAAAAAGCCCGATGGCAATGACCACACCAATCCAGACAAGTCGCTTTTTCATCCTTCCACCTTTCGAAGCGGGATATATTATGAACCAAATACCAAGCGGAGATAAGTAATGCCCGGCCAACCCCTGTGGACACCATCGGAAAAGAGGAAGTCGGGCTCAAATCTTCGCCGGTTCATGGATGAACTGGAAAGCTCCGAAGGTGTTGAGCTGCAATCCTATGCGGATATCCTGGGATTCTCTACGGCACAGCCTGAAGTTTTCTGGTTAAAACTCCGGGAATTCTGCGGTATCGTGGCGGAAACCCGTGGAAAACCTGTCCTTATCGATGGCGACAAGATGCCGGGAGGACGCTTTTTCCCCGATGCCAGGCTGAATTATGCCGAAAACCTCCTGCGCCGGAACGATGACGGACCTGCCCTGATTTTCTGGGGTGAAGACAAGATCAAGACGGCCATGACCTGGTGCCAGCTCAATGCGCGCGTCGCCCAAACCCACCGCGCCCTCGCCAAAGCGGGCATCATGCCGGGCGACCGGGTTTGCGCCGTGGTTCCCAATCATCCCGAAACCATCGTGGCCTTCCTGGCGGTGGCCTCGCTGGGGGCCATCTGGTCATCCTGCTCGCCTGATTTTGGCGAGCGCGGCATTTTCGATCGTTTCGGCCAGATCGCTCCCAAGCTTCTGTTCACCTGCGATGCCTATTTCTATGCCGGGAAAACCCACAGCCTCGCCGAGAAAATCGCCAAGGTTCTGACCCAACTGCCAAGCGTCGAACAGACCGTGGTGATCGACTACACCGGACAGGCCGCAACCATGGCCGCGCAATTGCCCAAGGCGAAAACCCTTGACGCCTTCCGTATCCGTGAAAGCGAGGGCCCCATTGCCTTCGCCCAGATGCCTTTCGATCACCCGCTCTATATTCTCTATTCCTCCGGAACCACCGGCATTCC
>CXWL01064214.1_pt1 | contig 11289 bp, 12 predicted proteins | sample 590931 | NCBI WGS metagenome assembly CXWL01 (sample SAMEA3498368, study PRJEB10139) | groundwater metagenome | biome: water well; material: biofilm material | place: Germany | collected 2015-04-27 | reverse complement strand
GCCGCCCCAAAAGAGGGATAACTTGAGACCCGACTGTCTCATGGATTATTGACGCGTGGGGGTACCGCCATACAGCACCATGCCAAGCTCAGTGGTCGGTCGGAGATCTTGCCAAAGCTTTCTCTGTATCGCGGGCAGGATCTCCATTCGAGGCTTGAGAATGCCACTCATCCCAGACTCCGCGTCGGCATGGGCGGCACGCTATCGAACCCGGCAAGGCCCAGGCGGATGTGCCAGTACGCCCACGACCGGGCACTGAATTGGCCGATCTCAGCTCGCGTCAGCGCCTCCCGCAGAACTTCGTCACCGACCCGACCGGCGAGCTCTTGCACATCCTCATAGTCACCGATGTTCATCACCTGTGCGATGACGCGCAGCGGGTATTGAGTCGCTTCTTCGGGCGTTTTCCACCAGATGTATTTGCTGGCAAATCCCATCAGGGCTTCGCGGTAGAGCGGGCTGGATATCGTCATCGACGATCTCGGTTCCAAAGTGAGGAATCAGTCGGCTGCCGGACTGCGCTAATCAGCGATCGCCGCGACTGGTGACTCGATCGGCGAGCAACCGCTGCTCGGCAACGTAGAGGCCCTCGATCTCCGCCAAGTGCTTCAGGATGGCTTCCCGGACGTAAAAGGTCTTGGTTCTTCCGGTGGCTTTTGCCAGCGCATCCAGGCGGGCCTCGATCTCGCGGGGCAATCGGACTGCAATCATCGAGGCGACCCCAATGGCGATATACAAGTATAGCGCTTCGGCTCACTCGCGCGGACAAGCCCGCAATTAGACCCGACGAACCGGACCTGGGTACTCGGCCACTTGCGGATCCACCGTCAACAAGGTGATGCCCTCGACCGTCGCCTGTGCAACAAGCAGGCGATCGAAGGGGTCTTTGTGAATCGGGGGCAGAGCGTCGATGGCAACTGCGTGTTCACTGAGGATCGACAGCTCGCTATAGCCGTTGTCAAGCAAACCGCGCCGCAGCACTCGCGCATCCACTTTGAAATCTGCGCGGCGCAGGCCGCGCTTTATTGCGATTTCCCAGAGGCTGGCGACGCTGAAAAACAACTCATTGTCGGGAGCGCTCATCAAAGCCTGGGCATCGGACGGCAGGCGGTCAAAACTCTCCGCTGCCCACAGCAACAGATGGGTATCCAGCAGCAGCTTCACACCTCGCCCTCGAACATGGCCCGAATCACGTCCGCGCCCATCGTGTCAAAGTCATCCGGCACAGTGATCTGACCGGCCAAGAAGCCAAACCGCTTTATCCGCGACGACTCCGGCGCGTTCAGCGCCATCACCTTGACCATCGGCCTGCCGGCTTTGGCGATCACGAACGATTCGCCCTTGGCGGCCTGCTCAACCAGCCGCGATAGCTGGGTCTTGGCGTCATGGATGTTATAGGTCCGCATCGGCATTTCCTTAGCTTAGTTTACTGGATTTAGTCTACCACAATGCGTCCCATTTCGCAGTTCGACCGTGGGTTGAAGAGGCGCTTGCGGTGTTTTGAAAAACGACTAAGATATCGATCGTTGATGATAAATATGCTTAATATAATGAGCAACCTGGAAATCCCACTGGAAGCCGCCGAGCAGCTTGTCCGACTCGGTCAGCGCATCCGTCTTGCGCGGATTCGCCGCGGTTGGTCGGTCGCGGATCTCGCCAGCAAAGCCGGGATCAACCGCAATACACTCACGGCGCTGGAACTTGGCAAGCCCGGTACTGCGATCGGCGTCTGCTTCGTTGTTGTGTGGGTGCTGGGCCTGGACCGGTCCCTGGATGCCGTCGCCGATCCCGACTTGGACGTTCATGGCAAGGCGCTCGAGGCATCGCGTCGCCCCAAGCGCGCCGGCAAGTCAAGAAGCGCAGTCGACGAATATGACTTCTGAGCGCGAAGCCTACGTCTATATCCAGCTACCCGGCACTCTGGAGACGGTTCCCGCAGCGTTACTCAAAGTGCAGACCCTGCCTGGGGGAACACAGGTCGGGCGCTTTCGCTATGGCGACCGCTACCTTCAACGCAAGGATGCGGTAGCGCTTGATCCCTTCCAATTGCCGCTAGCCAAGATGGTCTATGAATTCACGAAACTGAAGGGTATCCCCGGGGCCGTGCGCGATGCCAGCCCGGACGCCTGGGGGCGGCGCGTGATCGAACACAGACTCGAACGCGGTGCCAAAGACCTCCAGGAGATCGACTACCTGCTCCATGGCCCGCAAGACGGGGCGGGAAATTTAAGCTTCGGGTTGAAAGTCGAACCGCCGGCGCCCCAGCGGCAATACAACCGCAGCCATCAATTAACCGAACTCGTCGCGGCCGCCCAAGCGATTGACGAGGACAGGCCAGTCGCGGCGCTGACGCTGGAACAACTCGAGCCCGGCACCAGCATGGGCGGCGCCCGCCCAAAGGCGACGATCGAGGATGCCCAGAGTTTATGGCTCGGGAAGTTTCCAGCCTCCGGGGATCGCTTCAATCAGCAGCGCATCGAGTACGCCACCCTCGAACTTGCGCGTCGCTGCGGCTTGAACGTGACCAAAGCGCGGCTACTGACGATCGGTATGGGCGACGTGCTGATGTTGCAGCGCTTCGACCGCGAATACATTGACGGTGGCTACCTGCGCTTTGGCTTGGTCAGTGGATTGACCGTACTCGCCAGCGACGATAGCCACTTGGATCGCGAACGCTGGTCATACCCGCTGTTGGCGGATTACCTGCGTCGTTGGTCCGACAAAGCTGACGACGACTGTACCGAGCTTTTCCGGCGAATGGTTTTCAATGCTGCCGTGACCAACAACGACGACCACCCACGCAACCACGCGCTGTTGCGCAGACCGAAAGGGTGGCGGCTCTCGCCGGCTTACGACCTCGTACCGACGCCAATGGTGAGCCTGGAGCGGCGCGATCTTGCGTTGACCGTGGGCCGATACGGTCGCACTGCCAGTATCTATAATTTGCTGTCACATGCTGGCCGCTTCGGATTGTCGCCCGCGGAGGCGAGTCAGGAAATCGATCGGCTGGTAGCCGTGGTGCAACAGTGGCGCGAACACTTCTTCGCTTGCGGCGTTTCACCCCGGGACATCGACTACATCGCTCCCGCCATTCTGCCTGATTGTTTTTTCTTCGAATCGCGGCCGGGTGAGTGACACCGTCGGCGTCGATGGGAGCCCCGGTCGCCCCTGTCGGTGCGCTTATTCGCGCATCAGACTGGGGTCGCGGTCTTGGCTTGTGAGAGCGGGCTCGCCCGCGTTCTTTTGGGCGTTCGAGCAAGATCAAAGGCGAAGATCGCGGGCAAGCCCGCTCCCACAAAAGCCATGACCGCAAGTGCAACCGAGTCGCGAAATATCGGACCCGAACTCCGATATTTCACGGCACGCTCGCTGTTCGGGCTGGTGGGTCCCAAGGGCAGCAACCGGGCGCGCTGGTCCTTACTCCCGCTTGAACGCGTCCCAGCATCGTAGACTTCGCCTGATGCCCATCCGTGTGCTCTCCGACCACCTCATCAACCAGATCGCTGCCGGCGAGGTGATCGAGCGGCCGGCTTCCGTGGTCAAGGAATTGCTGGAGAACGCCCTGGATGCGGGCGCCAGTGTGGTCGAGGTCGATATCGAGGCGGGTGGGGCGAAGTTGATCCGGGTGGCGGACAACGGCAGCGGGATGCTCGTGGACGAGCTCGCGCTGGCCCTGCAGCGGCATGCCACGAGCAAGATCGCGAGCCTGGACGACCTCGAGGGGGTGCTGTCGCTCGGGTTTCGGGGTGAGGCGCTGCCGAGCATTGCCTCGGTGTCGCGGTTGAGCCTGGCGTCGCGGCGCGCGGCTTCGGAACACGGTTTTTTGGTCGAGGCTTCGGCTGGGCAGATTTCTCCGCCGAAAGCCCACGCGATGCGCGCGGGTACGCGGGTCGAGGCCTGGGACCTGTTCTACAACGTGCCGGCTCNNCTGAGCCACAACGGCAAGGCGCAGTTGCCGCTGCGTCCGGCGCTCGACGACGCCGGGTCGCGTGCGCGCCTGCGCGCGATCGTCGGCCCGGATTTCGCCGAGCGCGCGTTGTTGCTCGATCATGAAGGCGCCGGGCTGCGCCTGTACGGCTGGGTCGGGCTGCCGACCGACGCGCGCTCGCAGGCCGATCAGCAGTATTTCTACGTCAACGGTCGCCTGGTGCGCGATCGCCTGGTCGCCCACGCGGTGCGCCAGGCCTACAGCGATGTGCTGTTCCACGGTCGCCACCCGGTGTTCGTGCTGTACCTGACGATCGATCCCGCGCGTGTCGATGTGAACGTGCATCCGGCCAAGCACGAAGTGCGTTTCCGCGACGGGCGCGTCGTCCACGACATGATTTATCGCACGCTGCATGAGGCGCTGGCGCAGACGCGTGCGGGGATGGGTGTCGGGGCGCCGGCTGCGGGTTCGATCTTGTCGGGCGAGATCATTGCAACTGCGGCTGCGTCGAATGTGACGGCCGCCGGCAACGGTTCGGCGCGGTCGGCGTACGCGCGGCCGGGAAGTCAGCTGTCGATGCCGTATGCACGCGTATCCGAAGGCTCGATGGATGCGTTGCGAGCGCTTTACGGCGCGTCTGGGGCCCAAGTACCACATCCGCGGGACGCTACGGCAGACTCACAGCCAAGCGAGGCACCGCCACTCGGGTTCGCGCTCGCGCAACTGCATGGCATCTTTGTGCTGGCCGAGAATGCTGCCGGGTTGGTGGTGGTCGATATGCATGCTGCGCACGAGCGCATCACCTATGAACGCCTGAAACAGGCGCTCGATGGCGCGGAGGTGCGTGCGCAGACGCTGCTGGTGCCGGTACAGATCGCGGTCTCGCAGCGTGAGGCGGATCTCGCCGAAAACGCGAACGAGCGCTTTGAGGCGCTGGGCTTCGAGATTGCGCGCTCGGGGCCGGAGACCTTGAGCGTGCGTCGGGTTCCGGCGGCGCTCGCCGACCTCAACCTCGAAGCGCTGGTGCGCGACGTGCTCGCCGATCTGCGCGAGCACGGGTCGTCGACGCGTATCGAGGAACGTCGCAACGAGTTGCTGTCGACGCTCGCCTGCCACGCCTCCGTGCGCGCGAACCGGCGCTTGAGCGTGCCCGAGATGAATGCGTTGCTGCGCGACATGGAGGCGACCGAGCGCAGCGGACAGTGCAACCACGGGCGACCGACCTGGGTGCAGTTGGACAAGGCGGCGCTGGATCGGTTGTTCCTGCGTGGGCGGTGACCTTGATCCTTCGTCTTTGCGAGATTCGTGTTTCGAATGAATCTGCACACCAACCATGAACCCGCTCATCCTGAAGCTATGCGTCCGACGCTTCATCCGGACAAGACCGCTCACCCTGAGCAAAGCGGCCAGCGCTTCATCGGCCGCGTCGTCGAAGGGTGTCGAAGGACGAAGATTCCGCCCACCACTCCCCCTTCGACGGCGCGTCCCGGTAAAGCGTTGGGACGCTTTGCTCAGGGTGAGCGGTGTTTGATGGATTCAATAATCCAGTGAACCCAAATCCCGCGCGAGTCTTCATCGTCAACCAATGGCTGCCGCCTGATTTTGCGCCGACGGCGGTGCTCGCCGGTGAGGTGATCGAGTTGCTGCGCCGCGCTGGCGTGCCGGCGGTGCTGATCTCGCGCGTACANNGATCTCGCGCGTACGCCGCGAGCATGCCAGCGCGCCCGTGGCCGACGGCAGCGAACGGCACGTGGTCGACGCGGTGGCGTCCGGGCCGACCGGCATGCTCGCGAAGCTGTTGGGCTGGCCCACGTTCGCACGGCGTGCGCTGGCGATCCTCGCGCGCGAGCTCAACGCCGGGGACACGCTCATCGTCACCAGCGATCCGCCGTTGTTCTATGTGCTGGCGATCCGCCTCGCCAAGCGTCGCGGCGCGCGCGTGATTCATTGGAGCCAGGACGTCTATCCGGACGTCGTCGAGCGCCATTCCGCCGCGCCCTGGCTCGTGCGCGCGCTGCTCTCCCCTGTGCGTTGGCTGCGGGATGCAGCGCTCAGGCGTGCCGATGGCGTGGTTGCGATCAGTGCCGGCATGGCGGCGCGTCTGACGTCCGCTGGCGCGAAGGTCACCGAGATTGCGAACTGGGCGCGCGACGATCGACTGCACTCGCGTGCCCCGAAAGACTCAGCCCTGCGGCGAGCGCATTTTGCCGAGAGCGACTTCGTGCTCGCCTATTCGGGAAACCTCGGGCGTGTGCATGAGTTCGAAACGCTGATCCTGGCCGCGTGCGTGCTCGAGCATGACCGGAACATCCGCTTCCTGATCGTCGGTGCCGGTCCGCGGCTGGCCGAGCTCAAGGAGCGCGTGCAGTCGGCGAAGTTCACGAGTTTCGTGTTTCTCCCGCCGCAACCGGAATCTTCGCTCGAAGACAGTCTCGCTGCGGGGGATGCGCACCTCGTCAGTCTGCAGGCAAAGTTCGAAGGATTGGTGCTGCCTAGCAAGCTCTACAGCATTGCCGCGGTCGGTCGGGCGATGATCTTCTGTGGGGACGAGCAGGGCGAGGTTGCGCGCCTGTTGGAGGCCCACCAGTGCGGGCTCAGTGCGTTGGCGGGCGATGGCATCCAACTCGCGCATGTGATCCGCACGTTGGCGGCCGATGCTGAGCGCTGTGCGCGGATGGGGAGCAATGCGCGCGCGATGCTGGATGGGCATTTCTCGCGGGAGAGGGCGTTGGCGAAATGGGCGGCGGTGTTGGGGTTGTAGACGGGCTTCGAGCGTTCGTAGGTGCCATCTTGCGCTCGCGGTCTGACGAGGGTGGCGACACCGGTGGATCGAGCGCTACGTGACAATTGACGGCCGCGTGTTGTCACGTAGCGCCCGATCATCGGTTTCGCCCGAATGGCAGTTCGCGGGCGCAACGTGACCTACGTTCGTTGCGGCGCGGTGCGCCGCACTCCAAATCAGCCCGACGCCACCTGCGCCACCACCCGCTCCGCCAGCACCTCCGCGCTCGCGCTCTGCGTGAGCAGATGCAGCTCCGGCTCGAGTGGCGCTTCGTACGGTGCGTCGATGCCGGTGAAGTTGGGCAACTTGCCGGCACGGGCGCGCGCGTAAAGGCCCTTGGTATCGCGCTGTTCGCAGATTTCGATGGGCGTGTCGACGAACACTTCGAGGAAGTCGCCGGCATCGAACAGTCGGCGCGCGAGTTCGCGTTCGGCGCGGTACGGCGAGATAAAGCTGACCAGCACGACGAGACCGGCGTCGGTCATCAGTTTGGCGACTTCGGCGACGCGGCGGATGTTCTCGACGCGGTCCTCGGGGGTGAAGCCCAGGTCCTTGTTGAGGCCGTGGCGCACGTTGTCGCCGTCGAGCAGATACGTGTGGTAGCCGAGCGCGTGCAGGCGGCGCTCGGTCAGGTTTGCGATGGTCGACTTGCCGGAGCCCGAGAGCCCGGTGAACCACAGGCAGCGCGGCGTCTGCCCCTTGATCGTCGCGCGTGCGGCCTTGTCGACGCTGAGCGNNCCTGCCAATGCAGATTGCTGCCGCGCCGCAGTGCGAACGCGAGCGTGCCGCAGCCGACCGTCGCGTTGGTCTGGCGGTCGATCAGGATGAAGCTACCGAGCTCGCGGTTGTCGGCATAGCGCTCGAAGACGATGGGCTGTTCGAGGTTGATATTGCACAGGCCGACCGCGTTGAGTTCGAGTCGTTTCGCGGCCAGATGGTCCTGCGTGTTGACGTCGACTTTGTGTTTGATTTCAGTGATTTGGGCGCTGATCGTGCGGGCGCCGCTCTTCAGCCAATACGAGCGCCCCGGCAGCAGCGGCGCGTCGGCCATCCACAAGAGGTGCGCGGCAAACTGGTTGGCGACTTCGGGCGGCCGGTTCGCGGCCGCGATCACGTCGCCACGGCTGATGTCGATTTCGTCGGTCAAGGTCAGCGTGATCGGCTGCCCGGCGACCGCGCGTTCGAGGTCGCCATTCGCGGTGACGATGCGCGCGACCCGCGAGCGTTTCCCTGAGGGCAGGGCGACGATCTCGTCGCCGACCGCGATCGCGCCCGCCGCCACATTGCCGGCAAAGCCGCGAAATCCGGGATCCGGGCGATTGACCCATTGCACCGGCAGCCGGAAGCCCAGTTCTTCGTCGCTATGGCTGACGTCGACCGCTTCCAAGTGCTCCAGCAGACTCGGGCCGCGATACCACGGCATCGCAGTCGAGCGGCGCATGACGTTGTCGCCATTCAGCGCCGACAGCGGCACCGCAGTGACCTGCTCGATGCCGAGATGCGTGGCCAGCGCCTGGTAATCGGCGACGATGCGCTCGTAGATCGCCTGGTCGAAGTTGACGAGATCCATCTTGTTGACCGCGAGCACGACGTGCCGGATGCCGAGCAGCGAGACGATGTAGCTGTGCCGGCGCGTCTGCGTGAGCAGGCCCTGGCGGGCGTCGATCAGCATGATCGCGAGTGCGGCGGTCGAGGCGCCGGTGGCCATGTTGCGCGTGTACTGCTCGTGGCCGGGGCAGTCGGCGACGATGAATTTGCGCTTCTCGGTGCTGAAGTAGCGATACGCGACGTCGATCGTGATGCCCTGCTCGCGCTCGGCCGCGAGGCCGTCGACCAGCAGCGCGAAGTCGATCGCATCGCCCTGCGTGCCGTGGCGCTGGCTGTCGCGTTCGAGCGTGGCGATCTGGTCGTCGAGCAGCAGTTGGGTGTCGTGCAGCAGGCGCCCGATCAAGGTGCTCTTGCCGTCATCGACGCTGCCGCAGGTGATGAAGCGCAGCAGCGACTTGCGCTCGTGCAAGTGCAGGTAATCGGCGATTGCAGTCGGCGTGGTTGCAGGCTCGTGGTCGAGGACGTCCATCAGAAATAGCCCTCCTGCTTCTTCTTCTCCATCGACGCCGCCTGNNAGGTCCTGATCGATCAGCCGGCCCTGGCGCTCCGATGTCCGCGCAATCAGCATCTCGGCAATGATCGCTTCGAGCGTGTCGGCCTCCGATTCGATCGCGCCGGTCAGCGGATAGCAGCCGAGCGTACGGAAGCGGATCTTGCGCATTTGCGGGATTTCCCCGTCGCCAAGCGGCAGCCGCGCATCGTCGACCATGATCAGCGCGCCATCGCGTTCGACGACCGGTCGCGGTCTCGCGAAATACAGCGGCACGACCGGGATCTGTTCGCGATAGATGTACAGCCAGATGTCGAGCTCGGTCCAGTTCGACAGCGGGAACACGCGCACGCTCTCGCCCTTGTTGACGCGCGTGTTGTAGAGGTTCCACAGCTCCGGCCGCTGGTTCTTCGGATCCCAGCGGTGCTGCGCGTTGCGGAACGAAAACATGCGCTCCTTCGCGCGCGATTTCTCCTAGTCACGGCGCGCGCCACCGATCGCGGCATCGAACGCGTACTGGTCGAGCGCCTGCTTCAGGCCCTCGGTCTTCATCACGTCGGTGTGCACCGAGGAGCCGTGCGTGACCGGCGAAATCCCCTGGCGCAGGCCGTCCTCGTTGATGTGCACGCGCACATCGACACCGAAACGGGTCGGCAGACTGTCGCGAAATTCGATCATCTCGCGAAACTTCCAGGTGGTGTCGACATGCAGCAAGGGAATCGGCGGCTTCGCCGGATAGAACGCCTTGCGCAGCAGGTGCAGCAGCACCGAGCTGTCCTTGCCGATCGAATACAGCATCACCGGATTGGCGAACTCGGCCGCGACCTCACGGAAGATATGGATGCTCTCGGCCTCCAGCCGATCCAGATGGGAGAGCGCACAAGCATCGATCATCAACGCAGATTCCGGGCCGGTGCGCGCAGGCGCCTGGCTGCACAGTTGCAGCAGGCCGGTCGCACGCGGCGGCGCAAAGGATTCGGGCACGAACGCCGGCAGGCGCAAGGCAGTGGTGCTGGGCATCGAAGCGTCCTCGTCGTGCAGCCTCGCGAGCCCAGCCCGATCATTTTAGCGCGATCGTCCAGAGCGAAACTGCATAAGCTTGTTCCAAAAACTCATTACAGACGTCTATACGTCTAGACGTCTGAAAAATCGACCATAGCATGAAAGTTGCGGAGGTTACGAGCGGGTGATATCGCTTCTGGAGGGCGGCGCTCCCGCGCCGCTGCTTTTCATCCGGATTGCGGTGTTATTGACGAAAAGCAGCCGCGCGGGAGCGCGGCCCTCCCGGTGCGGCGATTTGGGAGGGCGGCGCTCCTGCGCCGTTGCTTTTGTCCATGCGAGGCGAGTTGCCTGGAAAGCAGCCGCGCGGGAGCGCGGCCCTCCCGGTGCGGCCGGGCGCTTTGGGAGGGACGCGCTCCTGCGCGGCTTGATGCGTACAAAAGGCCTCCCATTCTTCGCCCGACTGCGCGAAACTGCCATTGCGCGACCGGAGGCTGCACGATGCCGTCCACGACCAATCGCAAATATCCGGCACATTGGTTTCCACAACCGAACCATCCCAGTCCGATCATTTTCCTGACCTGCTGCACCAAGAACCGGCGTCGGTGGATGGCGAATCCCCGTGCGCATTCGGCTCTGCTCGGAGCTTGGGAAAGTGCTGCGGACTGGAGCGTCGGTCGGTACGTGCTGATGCCGGATCACTTGCATTTGTTCTGTGCGCCGATGCCAGATGCTCTTCCCTTGAACCGGTGGATCGCATTCTGGCGATCACTGACGACATCAGCGCTGGGCGCTGCAAAGGGATGGTTATGGCAGCGGGAATTCTGGGATCACCAATTACGGCGTGCGGATTCTTACAACGATAAATGGGAGTACGTGCGGAACAACCCGGTGAGGGCCAACTTGGTGTCACGCACGGAGGATTGGCAATTTCAGGGTGAGTTGAATCGGCTGGAGTGGTCGGGCACGAGGTAGAAGCCGCGCGGGAGCGCGGCCCTTCCGGGCGCGGCGTTTCCCGACCGCGTCAAACGCGAGTGGAGTCTTCCGGGGGGCTGGGCGTGGTTTCCCAGTCGTCGCTCGAATCGCCGTGCTCGCTAAGCGAATCGCCCTGCTCTTCCTGATCGGGGCTGACGCGATCGTCGTATTTCGAAAGAACGGGAAGGGCTTGGCGCAACGCCCACCAGTTCGCGACTCGAAAACACAGCCGTAAAGCCAGGATCAGGATGACAATGACCAACGGTGCGGCACCCCCGAAAACGAATACCGTCCATGCCAGCGCGAGAACGCCGACAAAGATGTCCACCGAGTCTGCGGACTCGAGCAGGATGTCTTCCGTGCCCGTCGGCGCGGCGCGCGCTCGTAGTGACTGAATCAAAGCTTGGGCGACCCGCGCGGCGACGATGATCAGAAGCAGCAACGGCATGAAACGATTCGCGAAGATCGAGCTGCCTTTGGCCCATTCGAACATCGGCAGCGTGATCG
>CXWL01002890.1_pt1 | contig 11290 bp, 4 predicted proteins | sample 590931 | NCBI WGS metagenome assembly CXWL01 (sample SAMEA3498368, study PRJEB10139) | groundwater metagenome | biome: water well; material: biofilm material | place: Germany | collected 2015-04-27 | reverse complement strand
GGCCCACGACCGCGCCGGACAGCGTCGACTGGACCTGGGCGGCGTTCCAGGTGTACGGCGGGCGGTAACGTGGTCGCCCCACGTAGGAGCGGCCATGGCCGCGATCTTCTTTCGGCGTCGGCCGGCGCTCTTGTCATTCCCTGTACTCCCACCACACCCCGAAAAGCGTAGCCTGAAGCTCCCACCCCCGAAGGCGAGCCCCTTGGCCTCCAGCATCCTGTCACCCATCGCATCCCCCGATGATCTCGTCGCACTGCGCGACTGGTTCGCTGGCCAGGCGCTGACCGGCCTCCTGCCGACCGCCCGCATTCCCGGCGAGCTCCCGCGCACCCCCGACGCCGCCGCCCAGGCCGCTTACGGCTATGCCGACGCGATGCTGCGGGCGCGCAGCGAGCCGCCGAAGACGCGCTGATCGCATACCCCTCTCCGATCTACTCGGAGAGGGGCCAACTGCACGTCCCACCCACCAAAGGCATACCTCGTTCCCGCCCACCGACGGTATTGCGGGCTTGATCCAACGCGCATGCTGCCCTCCCATAGGCCATTGGTTCCTGGGAGGGAGCGTTCATGGGCTGGTATTCCAGGTGTCGCGGCGCGCGATTGAACGCGAGCGTGTGCACGCTACAATGAACCTCAGTGGCGAGCCGGCGGCATATTTGCGCGCGCAGGACATGGCCCGACAGTTCCGATCAGGAACACTGATGCCCAACGCAGTCCGATACATCTACGAGTTCGGACCGTTCCGGTTGGACACAGCGACGCGTCTCTTGAGCCGCGACGACGACATCGTCCAGCTGACGCCGCAGGCACTGGACACGCTGATCGCGTTGGTCGAGCGCAACCAGCAAGTCGTCAGCAAGGGCGACCTGATCCGCCGCGTCTGGCCGGAAGCACAGGTCGACGAGTACTTCCTCGCGCAACAGATCTCGATCCTGCGCAAGGTGCTCGGCAGCCTCGAAGACAATCAACTGATCGAGACCGTGCCGCGGCGCGGCTACCGCTTTTCGGTGTCGGTGCTGTTGGCGACCGAAGCCGGCGCGCCGATCAGCAGTCACTCGAACGCGTCAAGCCACTCCGGCAAAGGGTCGCTGAGCGGTGGCGCCGGCTCCCAGAGCGGGCACGGCGACTTGCCCGCGACCGCCACCGTGCGCATCCCCAAGCGCATCAGCACGATCCGCCCGGGCACTCTGGCCGGGCGCTACGAGATCCTGTCGCTGCTTGGCAGCGGCGGCATGGGCAAGGTCTATCTCGCGCGCGACACCCAGCTCGATCGCAAGGTCGCGCTGAAGCTGCTGTCGGACAAATTCACGCGCAACAAGGACTGGATGTACCGTTTCGTGCGCGAGGCGCGCGCGATCTCCGCGCTGAACCATCCGAACATCATCACCGTGCACGAGGTCGGCGAGGTCGACGGCCACCATTTCATCGCCACCGAGCACATCGAGGGCAACACCTTGCGCGTGCAGATGGTCGCCGGCAGGATGGCGATTTCGGCCGCGTTGAACGTCGCCACGCAGCTCGGCGGCGCGCTCGAGGCCGCGCACGCCGCTGGCATCGTGCACCGCGACATCAAGCCCGAGAACGTCATGGTGCGGCCCGACGGCTACGTCAAGCTGCTCGACTTCGGGCTCGCCAAGCCGTTGAAAGGCGAAGCGCATCTGCAATCGCGACTGGAGACCACCCCGGGCATCATCCTGGGCACGGTCAACTACATGTCGCCGGAGCAGGCGCGCGGCCTGCCGGTCGACGCGCGCAGCGACGTCTTCAGCCTCGGCATCCTGCTGTACGAGATGCTCGCGGGCGCGGCGCCGTTCGACGGCAGCACGCCGAGCGATGCCATGGCGGCGATCCTCGAACGCCAGCCGTCGCCGCTGTCGTCCTTGCTGCCGGGCGCACCACCGGAGCTCGATCGCATCGTCGCCAAGGCGCTGCGCAAGGACCGCGAGGAGCGTTACCAGACGATCAAGGATCTGCTGCTGGACCTCAAAGCCCTGCAGCAGGAGCTCGAACTGCGCGCGCGCTTCGGCGATGCGTGGATGCGGGACGCGGCCACCTCGTCCCCGGTCCCGCGCGCGGAGACGCCGTCGGCGGTGCGCACGACCTCCGGCAGCACCGCCGTCATCCATTCGTCGCGCCTGGATTCCGAAGCGCACTTCGAAATCCCCGATGTGCACTACGCGCGCAGCGGCGAGATCAACATCGCCTACCAGGTCATCGGCGAGGGCCCGATGGATCTGGTGTTCGTCATGGGCTGGATCTCGCACCTCGAATACTTCTGGACCGAGGGTTCGTTCGCGCGCTTCCTGCTGCGCCTGGCCAGCTTCGCGCGCGTGATCCTGTTCGACAAGCGCGGCACCGGTCTGTCCGATCGCGTGCCGATCGACCAGTTGCCGACGCTCGAGCAGCGCATGGACGACGTTCGCGCGGTCATGGACGCGGTCGGCAGCGAGCGCGCGGTGCTGTGCGGCGTCTCCGAAGGCGGGCCGATGTGCAGCCTGTTCGCCGCCACCCATCCGGAGAAGACGATCGCGCTGGTGATGATCGGCAGCTACGCGCGACGGCTGAAAGGCGAGGGCTACCCGTGGGGCCCGACCGAGGCCGATCGCGACCTGTTCCTCGAAGAGATCCGCAATCACTGGGGCGGGCCAGTCGGCCTCGAAGACCGTGCGCCGAGCGTCGCCGACGACCCCGCATTCCGTGCCTGGTGGGCCGCTTACCTGCGCCGCGGCGCCAGCCCCGGCGCCGCCGTCGCACTGACGCGCATGAATACCGAGATCGACATCCGCCACGTGCTGCCTACGGTGCGTGTTCCAACGCTCGTCGTGCACCGCACCGGCGATCAATGCCTGAAGGTGCAGGAAGGCAAGTACCTGGCGGACAACATTCCGGGAGCGAAGTTTGTCGAACTGCCAGGCGTCGACCATCTGCCCTTCGTCGGCGCCCAGGACGAGATCCTCGACGAGATCGAGGAATTCCTGACCGGCGTGCGCCACGCGTCCGCGTGCGACCGCGTGCTGGCGACCGTACTCGTCGCGCGCATGGGCGCGCACTCCGACGACAGCGTCAGCCTCGACAACCCGCTGACCCGACATCAAGTGTTCTTGCGCAAGGAGCTCGAGCTGTTCAAGGGCAGCGCGATCGAGATCGGCGCCGACCGCGTGCTCGCCAGCTTCGACGGCCCCGCCCGCGCGATCCGCGCCGCCTGCGCCGTCCGCGCCGCCGCCCAGCGCTTGGGCATCCACTTGCACACCGGCCTGCACACCGGCGAATGCGATCTCATGGGCGCCCGCATCGGCGGCCCCGCCGTCGACATCGCCAAGCAAGTCGCCGCCGAATCCGCGTTGAGCGAAGTCCTGGTCTCCAGCACCGTCAAAGACCTCGTCGCCGGCTCCGGCATCCGCTTCACCGAACGCGGCCCCCGCAGCCTCGGCCGCAACCTCGGCGAATGGCGCTTGTTCGCGGTGGGGTAGGGCGGTTGCTCCACGCAGGAGCGGCCATGGCCGTGATCTTTTGCTCTTGCTCTCCGTTTTGGCTCTTGTGGGGGCGGGCTTGCCAGCGATCTCTTGATCGTGCTCCTGCTTTGGCCCTTGTGGGAGCGGGCTTGCCCGCGATCTTTTGATCTTGCTCTCTGCTTTGGCTCTTGTGGGAGCGGGCTTGCCCGCGATCTTTTGATCTTGCTCCTGCTTTGGCTCTTGTGGGAGCGGGCTTGCCCGCGATCTTTTGATCTTGATCCTGCTCTTGCCGTTGCTCCCGCCTCACGTAGGAGCGGCAATGGCGGCGATGGTCGCAGCAGCGGCCTCCAGATCAAGCGCAACGCCGGCACGCCTGGCGGCCCCAGCCTCGCCATCCCAGGCCTATTCCGCACACCCAAAAACAATCGCAACCGCTTCCTTCCCCGACGACCGGCTTTACCACCTGCACGGCGTGTGACCCGGAACAGCGTACAGTGCGCGTTCATTTGACCGGGGGTTCACCTATGCGTGTCGCACGTCTTTGTCGTTCGCTGATCGGTCTGGCGCTTGCGCTGACCAGCTTGGGGGCCGCGGCCCAGGTAACGGGTACAAGGAACATCCCCGGGGACTACGCCACCCTTGCGGCGGCGATCACAGACGTCAACACCGTCGGCGTCGGCGCCGGAGGTGCAACGCTGAACCTGCTTGCGGGCAACGCCCAGACATCGATTGCAGGCGGCTACGTCGTCAACACGACCGCAAGCCCGGCGACTACCTCTGCAGCGAACCCCCTGATCATCGTCGGCAATGGCAACACGATTACTGCACCCATAACGCACACGGTGGGTTCGCTAACCGATGCGATCTTCAAGATCGTTGGTAGCGACAGTGTGACGATTTCAGGATTTACCATGTTGGAGAATGCGGCCAACACAACGACCGCGGCCGGCACCAACAATATGACTGAGTTCGGCGTTGCAGTTTCCTACGCAACGACGACTGACGGTGCGCAAAACGCCACGATTCAGAACAATACGATCACATTGAATCGAACCTATCAAAACACCTTTGGTATCTATAGTAATTCGACCCATTCTTCCATATCAATCACCGCTGCCTTGGCCACGACGGCTTTGGGAGGTAATCATGGCCTCAAGATTTACGGAAATACCATAAACAACGTAAATCAGGGGATCTCGGTGGTCGGCACAACTGCCGCGGCCGACATGAATACTGGCGTAGATATCGGAGGCAGTTCCGGCGCCCAGGGGAACATCATTTCCAATTGGGGTACGACGGGCACGTTTTCCTCCTATCCAAACGTCTCCGGCACCATCAATGGCATTCTGGTCAGAAATTCACCCGGTTTCAATATTTCAAACAACACGCTAACCAGCTCAGTTGGCGGAAACACGGTAACGACTTCCGAGCGCGGCATCTACGTACCCAGCTTTACCGTTGTTCCGACCGGTACTTTCGCCAGTACGATCAACGGCAACAATATCTCGATTCAAAGTGGATTTGTCACCGGGACGCTCAACGGCATCATCGTTGAAACCAATACCGGCACGGCCACCAGCTCGATCACGATTAACACCAACAACTTCAATACGTTCGGACACACCGTGGCAAGTCCGACTGGTGCGGTCAATTTCATCAACGACACGATGGCCAACCTGAATACGACGATCAGCTTCAATACGTTTACGAGCATCAGTCTGACGACCACCGGCAACGTCCTTTTCATCGGTCATAGCCTGACCAATCCCCCGGGCGGTACCGACACCATCAATAACAACTCGATTGTTACGAGCTTCGCCAAGACTGGAACCGGTGGCGGCGCGTTGACCTTTATCAACAACAGTGCCGGTAGTTCGCTGGCGGTGACGCAGAACTGGAACAACAATAATTTCTCGAACATCACCATTCCGGGTGCGACGACAATTGCAGGTATTGTCAGCGCTGACGGCGGCACCGTGAACCACAACGTNNATCGTCGGCGGCACCGGTTCGATTGTTGCCATCAATACTAACTTTGGTGGTCAAAATGGTGGCACCGGAAATCTGGTCAGCGGCAATACGATTGCAAATATCACCAGTGCTGGCGCCATCACCGGCATCACTGTAGGCACCTCTGGCACAGGAAGCATCACGACCATCACCGGGAACACGATTAACAACCTTTCGAGCTCGGGCGCTTCCATCGTCGTTGGTGTGACCAGTTCGTCGCCTGCGACCTGCAACATACTGAAGAACAAGATCTATGATCTGGGTGGAAGCAATGCCGGTAGCTTGGTCAACGGTATAACTGTCGCGGCTGGGCTGACGCACACAATTTCAAACAATCTTATTGGAAATCTGACCGCGCCAGCTGCTACCGGTGCCAATGCGATTAACGGAATCAACGTGACGTCGACCGTCGCGTCGTCAACCATCAATCTGTTTTACAATTCAATTTACATCAACAACCCAACTTCGGGTGCTGGTTTTGGCTCCTCAGGTGTTTTCCACGCAGCCAGTGCGACGGCCACGACGGCGGCGCTGAATTTGCGAAACAACGTTATCGTAAATACCTCTGTGCAAAACGGCGCTGGGTTGACGGTCGCGTATCGCCGTAGCGTTGGCACTGCGGGCACGCTCGCGAACTATGCGACTACCTCGAATAACAATGATTTCTACGCAGGAACGCCCAGCGCTACCAATTTGATTTACTTTGACGGCGTCAGTACTGCCAGCACGATCGCTGCGTATCGCGCCGGAGTATTTACGGCGGGTACAATAGCGCCGCGAGACTCCGCGTCCGTTGGCGAGAACCCTCCGTTCTTGAGCACGACCGGGTCCAGCGCAACGTTCTTGCATATTAATACGACCGTTGCCACTCAACTTGAGGGTGGCGGCTCGCCGGTTTCGATCATCGACGATTTCGACGGTGATGCGCGAAGTGGCAGTACTCCCGACATCGGCGCTGACGAGTTTGCCGGAATTGCTCTCGACCTTAACGGACCGGCGATCAGCTACACCGCGGTCGGCAACACCACGCAGACCAGTAACCGCACGATCAACGCAACCATCACTGATGCGTCCGGTGTTGCGTCTGGCGGTAACGCACCTCGCATCTATTTCCGCAAGAATGGTGGCGCGTATTTCTCCAATCAGTGCGCCGGGGCGAGTCCCGCATACACCTGTACGATCGACAACGCGATGGTTGGCGGTGTCGTAGTCGCGGACGTCATCAACTATTTCGTCATTGCACAGGACACCGTCGGCAACGTCAGCGCCAATCCGGCCGCGGGCCTGGTCGCCAGCGACGTGAACACGGTCACCACGCCTCCGACCACGGCTAACAGCTACACCATCGTTGCTGCGTTCCCCGGCGCGGTCAATGTCGGCACCGGCGAGACGTTCACATCATTGACCAATGTGGGCGGATTGTTCGAGGCAATGAACAATGGCGTGCTCACGTCCAATGTAACCGCTCTCGTGACGAGCGATCTCAGCGCCGAAAGCGGTACGGTTGCGCTGAATCCATTCGCGGAGAATGGTGTGGGCGGCTACAGCCTGACAATTCAGTCCAACGCCGCAGTCGAGCGCTTGATTGTAGGTGCCGCCGCGGGTGGCCTGATTCGCCTCAACGGCGCAGACCGCGTGAGTTTCGACGGTAGCTTCGGCGGTTCCGGTCGCTTCCTGCGCTTCCGCAACACCGCGGTCGGCCCGGCGTTCTTGCTCCAGAATGACGCGACGTTGAACAATATTTTTTCGAGCTTCGTCGAGAGCGCGAACACCGGCGCGACCAGCGGCACCATTGCGTTCGGCACCGCCGGGGGCCTGGCGGGCAACAGCGTCAATGTGATCAGCAATTGCGAGATTCGTGATCGCTCGGATGCCGCGGGCGTCCCCGCGAATGCGGTTTATTCGAGCGGCACGGCTGGCGCGGCAAACGCGAGCAACAGCGTGTTGCAGAGCAACATTTACAACTACACCGGTAATGGCGTGCAGGTGGCTGCGGCCGGTGCAGGTGATAGTTGGGTCGTCACCGGCAACAGCTTCTACCAGACCGCAGCACGCACCACGGCATTGAGCGGTGTGACCATCGCAGGTGGCGCCGGTCATACCATTAACGGCAACAGCATGGGCGGCAATGCGCCAAGTGCCGGTGGCGCTTTCCTGGCGACGTCAGGGATCTTCAGCGGCATCGATCTGCTCGTAGGAACAGCACTGCCGACCAGCGTTCAGGGGAATGTCGTCAAGAACATCCGTTCGACGTCGGTTGCGTTCACGGCCAGCTACGGTATTCGGGTCCAGGCAGGAACAGTCAACATCGGCAATGTGCAAGGTAATTACATCGGTGCAGCCGATCCGAATGAGCGCTTTGAGATCAACGGCGATTCGTACGGAATCCGCGTAGCCAGCACGGCCGCGGTGAACGTCAGCAACAATACCGTCAACAACATGGGCACGAGTCCGACGGTTCCGGCCGGTGAGTTCTATTTCGGTATCTCCATGGAAGGCGCCGCCGGAGCGCACACGGTGGTGAACAACACTGTGACCAACCTCACCAACGGCAGCGCGCCGGATGCCTCGTTCAATACCCAGACCATCGGCTTGATCGTGTCGGCGACTGGTGCCCAGACCATTCGCGGCAACACGGTTGCGAATATCGGTGCCACCAACACTGCCGTGGTGGCGACCCTCAATCATCGTGTCTGGGGCGTCATTTTGTCTGCCACCGGTCCCGGTAGTGTGTTCGAGCGAAACCGCGTGGTTGACGTCTTTGCTTCCAGCCCCAGTACGGGTGTTCGTGCCGACGTCGTCACCGCTGTGCAGCTGCAGGCACTGGCCAACGCGACACTGAGCAACAATATGGTCTCAACCTCTGGCGGCGGTGCTTCCTCGGATCGCTCTGTATTTGGTCTTTTGGACCTTAACGCGGCTGGGGTGACGGCGAACTACTACTTCAACTCGGTCAATGTATTCGGTACGGCGACGACGGCCAATAACTCATACGCCTTCAATCGCAATGGCACCGGAACCGTGAGTTTGCGGAACAATATTTTCGCGAATTCGCGCGCAGGCGGCACCGGTTTCCACGTTGCGATGGCGAATACGAACGCCGCAGCGACGGGCTGGTCGGCGACCGCTTCCAACAACAATGTGTTGTTCAACGCGACTGCCGCTCATCTGACGCAATGGCTGGGCGCAGCCGTCGGCAACAACCAGACCTTGGCTGGATTCCAGACGGCCAGTGGCGGCGATGCAGCGACGATCAGCGCTGACCCGTTGTTCATCAGCAACACGGATTTGCATCTCGGTGCGGGCAGCCCGGCGATGAACATCGGTGTTCCGTTTGGCGGCGTAACAATTGACTTTGACGGTGACACGCGTTCAGCGACGGCGCCTGAAATCGGCGCGGACGAGATCCCGTCCTATTCGGTTGGCGGTAACGTCACTGGCCTTTCCGGCACCGGTCTAGTCCTTCAGAACAATCTTGGGGACGACTTGTCGGTTTCGGCAAACGGAACGTTCACTTTTGCCACCAGCCTGGCGAACGGCGCGACCTACTCCGTCAGCACACTTACGCAGCCCGGTTCCCCGGCGCAGACCTGCCTCGTGACCAACGGCAGCGGCACCATTGCTGGCGCCAACGTCACCGACGTCGCGGTCGCCTGCACCACGAACACCTACACGGTGGGCGGCAACGTCACGGGTCTCTCGGGAACCGGTCTGGTGCTGCAGAACAACCTGGGCGATAACCTGTCGGTCAGCGGCAGCTCTTTCACGTTCACGACGCCAGTGACGAGTGGAAATCCCTACTCGGTGACCGTGTTGACGCAGCCAGGTTCCCCGACGCAAACCTGTCTAGTGACCAACGGCAGTGGCACTATCGCCGCCGCCAACGTCACCAACGTCGCGGTCGCCTGCACCACGAACACGTACACGGTGGGCGGCACGGTTTCGGGTCTCGTGGGTAGCGGCCCGCTGGTCCTGCAGAACAACCTGGGCAACGATCTGTCGCTCAGCGCCAATGGTGCGTTCACGTTCACGACGCCGGTGGCGAGTGGAGCGACGTACTCGGTGACGGTGTTGACGCAGCCAGGTTCGCCGACGCAGACCTGCCTCGTGACGTACGGCAGCGGCACGATCGCTTCCGCCAACGTCACCGATGTCGCGGTCGCTTGCACCACAAACACCTTCACGGTGGGCGGCAACGTCACGGGTCTGGTCGGTACGGGTCTGGTCCTGCAGAACAACGGCGGCAATAACCTGGCGATCGCCGGCAATGGCGCGTTCACATTCACGACGCCGGTGGCGAGCGGTGCGCCTTATGCGGTGACGGTTTCCACTCAGCCGGGCTCGCCGAGCCAGACCTGTCTGNNCTGTCTGGTCACCAACGGTAGCGGCACGATCGCCGCCGCCAACGTCACGAATGTCGCGGTGGCGTGTTCGTCCGCGAATCTGTCGATCGTCAAGACCAGCTCGGTGACGCTGCTGCAGAGCGGCATGATGCAGTACACGATCACGGCGTCGAATGCGGGTCCGGATGCCGTCACTGGCGCCCGGATCCAGGACACGTTTGCTGGCTCGCTGAGCAGCATCACCTGGTCGTGCACGCCGACGGGTGGGGCGTCTTGCGCCAACGGCACCGGCAATATCGATCAGTTGGTGAACATGCCGGTCAGCTCGACGGTGGTGTACTCGGTCACGGCGACGGTGGCGACACCGTTCCCGAACTCGATCAGCAACACGGCGACGATCACCGCGCCGGTCGGCGTGCCGGATCCGGCGGCTGGCGACAACACTTCGACGGTTGTGGATCAGCTGATCATCTTCCGCGATGGCTTCGAGGATATCGGCCCGATTGCCCCGTCCTTGATCAGCCTGCCGCTGGCCCGCGCCGGCATCACCGAGACTTTGGCGCTGTCGTTGCCCGATATCCGCCGGCTCGCCGTCAACGCGAATCCGGTGGAAGTGGTCAGCTTCGACATCCAGGGCACGCTCGCAGTGGTGCAGTCGCGACAGGTTGGCGGCGAGTTGCAGGTGCGGTTGCTGCAGCGCAACGTCGATGGCAGCTGGTTAGTGGGCAACTGGACTGATCTCGGTACCGCGGGAGGGGTCAGTTTCGACTGGTCCAACGGCGCTGCTGCGGTCGTCAGTGCATTGCGCTTCAACTAAGTAACAGCGTTGAAAAGGGGGCGGGCCGCGAGGTCCGCCCCCTTTTTTTGTGCACGGGCCAGATCAGATCAAGTTCAGGAGATCAGAGATCAAAGGATCGCGGGCGAGCCCGCTCCCACAAGAACCCGATGCATCGCCTTTGCTTTTGTGGGAGCGTGCTTGCGCGCGATCTTTGCCTTTGATCCTTGCCTCGCCTTGGATCTTTGCCCTTTCGGTGCCTTCGCATTTAACTACCGCACTTGCAGCGACACCTCCGCACCCAATTCGATGCGCGCGGTGAGCGCGGTTTCTGCCGGGGTTATCGCGGCAACCTCGACCGATGTGAGGTGCCCGGAAAGTTGCAGGCGGCCAGCCAGCAGTTCACGTGTGCGCGGAGCGAGTTGCTTCGAATCGAGCGCGAGATCGAGGGCGCGGTTGAGCTGGGTGTCGGCGTCGATCCGCAGTTTCTGGAGCTGGGGCATGAGGTCGATATGCGCGGCGCTCGCGAGCTCAGCGCGGATGCGCTCGCGCATGAGTTCGGACACGGCCTGCAGCAACGGGTGGTCGGTGGCGCTGACGAAATTGATGTCCCGGATCAGCAGTTGCTCCTTGCTCGCGTCATAGGCGGGCGTGCCAGTCAGGTAGATCCAGCCGCGTGTCGCGCCCCAGCCGATGCCGTCGACGCGGAT
>CXWL01004488.1_pt1 | contig 11291 bp, 9 predicted proteins | sample 590931 | NCBI WGS metagenome assembly CXWL01 (sample SAMEA3498368, study PRJEB10139) | groundwater metagenome | biome: water well; material: biofilm material | place: Germany | collected 2015-04-27 | reverse complement strand
AAGTCGGGCGCCAGATTGCGCCGATTGTCCCAAGTCGCCGATCGCGTGACGATCGTATCGCGCGCCGCGATGAGTTTTTTCAGCGCGCCAATCGGCCTCGGCGTCGTCGTCACCATGAGCAACGGCTTTTGTCCGAGGCGCAGCCCGTGCTCCAAGGTCGACAAGGTCTCGTCGGGATGCGCCCAAAAGCACATCTCATCGGCCCAGGCCGCGTCAAACTGAGGTCCGTGCAAACTCTCTGGATCCTCGGCCGAGAAACAATAGGCTTGCGCGCCATTGGCCCAGACCAGCCGCTTGCGGCTCGCTTCATAGACCGGCCGTTCATCGGCCAACGCACGCAATCCAGAATCTCCTTCGATCATCACTTCGCGCACGTCGTGAAACGTTGGCCCAATCAGCGCGATGCGCCCAAAGTGGCCATTGCGGGCGTGCTCCGATACCCATTCCGCGCCCGCGCGGGTCTTGCCGGCGCCGCGCCCGCCCATGAACACCCAAGCGCGCCAAGCCCCTTCGGGAGCGATCTGGTTGGGGTGTCCCCAAAACCGCCAATCATTCAGCACGTCCTTCAAGCATGATCCGCTCAAGCACTTCCGGAGGAGCGTCGCCGAGATCGGCTTTAACAAAAAGAGCGATGCGGCGACGCAGCTCTGCCCGGCGTAATTGCTCATCTTCCTCCGGTGACTGGGCATGCGCCGCGGCCAGGAAATCAGCGACATCGCGCTCCGCCCGCACCAGGGCAGAAATCGCCTTCATGCGCCGCTCCACCTCTTGAGCATCGCCGCCCGCGAGTTCGGCCCGCCCCTTGTCGAGCACTTCACGAAACGCCGTCGCCGCGTCCTTCACCACCGCCTCGTCCTTCCTGAACCTGATTTCTTGACCGTGCCTGGAGACTAACCCCAGACCGGAGCGGTCGGATTGATTTCTCACCGCGCCAACAAACTCGGCGGTTTCGGGCGATGAGCGCGCGGATAGGCCACTTTCTATCCCCGTATCTCGATCATCCCGAGCCCGTGCCCCCTGGCCAGAATTCGGCCATACCTCTATTGGACACACCGCGCCGGAGAACCCATTGCCCGATTACAGGCCAGATTTTCGCCGCGGCATCGACTGGGCGAAATTGCGCGCAGCGGCCGCTCAGCAGCATCTGTCGCAAATGCTGGCCGATCGGGCGCGCTTTACGTGGCGCCGCGCCGCCAGCGTCGCTGCCGGCGCGGTGCTGGTTTTGGTGCTGTCGGTATGGGTCTGGATCTATTGGGGCCTGCCGCGGGTGCCGGACGCCGACGCGCTTTGGGCGCTCAACCGGCAAGCCTCGGTGATGTTCGTTGACCGCGACGGCGATATCCTCGGCGTCCGCGGCGCCTATTACGGACGACGCGCAGCGCTCACAGACCTGCCGGATTACGTTCCACAAGCCTTCCTTGCGATCGAAGATCGCCGCTTCTACCAGCACGAAGGCGTTGACCGCATGGCGGTCTTGCGCGCGCTGCTCGCCAATCTGCGCGCCGGCGAAACCGTGCAAGGCGCCTCCACGATCTCTCAGCAGCTCGCACGCAACTTATTTCTCACACGCCGCCAAACCATCAACCGCAAGCTCCGCGAAATGGTGCTTGCTTCGCGCATAGAACGCCGGCTCAGCAAGGACGAAATCCTCGAACTCTACCTAAACCGCGTCTATCTCGGCGACCAAGCCTACGGCGTCGATGCCGCCGCCCGGCGCTTCTTCGGCAAGACCGCGCAGGAATTGACGCTGGCGGAGGCGGCGATGCTGGCGGGGCTGCCAAAGGCGCCGTCACGCTCGGCGCCGACGGAAAGCCTAGAGCGCGCGACGGCCCGCCAGCACGTCGTGCTCGAAGCCATGGTCGAAGCCGGCTTCATCACCGCCGAGCAGCGCGACGCGGCGCGCGCCGAGACGATCCGGGTTGTCGCGCGCCCCAATGTCGAACGCTCCATGGGCTACGCATTTGATCTGGCGGTTGAACAAGCGCGCGCCGCCGTCGGCCAGGAAACGCCCGACCTCGTTGTCCAGCTCACCATCGATCGCCAGGTGCAGGAAGCGGCGGCAAGCTCTATCCGCCGCCGCCTCGGCAATCGTGCGTTTGGCCGCCGGCCGCTGCAAGCCGCGTTCATGGCCGTTGATCGTGAGGGCGGCATTCGCGCGCTGGTCGGCGGCACCGATTACAACACTTCGAAATTCAACCGCGTCACCCAGGCGCAACGCCAGCCTGGCTCGGCTTTCAAGACGTTCGTTTACACCGCCGCGCTCGAATCCGGGCTCGGCACCGAGGATGTACGCTACGATGAGCCGGTGGTGATCGACGGCTGGAGACCACACAATTACGACGAAGGCTATCGCGGCGCCGTCACCTTGCGAACCGCTTTCGCGCTTTCCATCAATACGGTCGCGGCGGAGGTCGCCGACGAGATCGGCCCCCAGCGTGTGGCGGATGTCGCCCGACGCCTTGGCATCACCACGATGCCCGCGCGCAACCAATTCGTACCGCCCTCCATCGCTCTCGGTTCCATCGAGACAACGCTCTGGGACATGACATCCGCATTCGCGGCGTACATGACCGACGGTCGCCGCATAGATGCTCACGTCGTCGCCCGCGTCACCAACAGTGCTGGACAGGAGCTGTACACGCGCCCTGCTTATGACGCGCCGCGCGTGCTCGATGAGGAAATCGTGCGCCGCATGACCTCGATGATGGGAGCGGTCGTGCTACGTGGCACTGGAACTGCGGCCCAGATTGGCCGCGACGTGGCGGGGAAAACCGGAACCAGCTCCGATTGGCGCGACGCTTGGTTCGTCGGCTACAGCGCCGACTTTGCCGCCGGCGTCTGGGTAGGGCACGACGATTTCACCTCCATGGGACGCACCACTGGGGGCACGCTCCCGGCGCAAATCTGGGCCGACACCATGCGCGTGGCCCATCAGGGCGTTGACGAACACCCGCTGCCGGGCATCGAGCAGCCCGCCCGCTCTCCGCGCGAGGTTGAGATGGCGAGCTTCTTCGATGAATTGGCCGACGCGTTCGGTGAATCCAAAATCGAGAACTTCCCTAGCCTCCCCGAAATTTTCCAGTAGCGGGCGGCGATGGCGAACGGACCCGCCCTGGCGCATGTCAAGGATCTGCGCCTAACGCTTGGCGAAGCGCCCTTGTTTGAGGACGCGGCCTTCGTGTTGCATAAAGGCGAACGCACGGCGTTCATCGGCGCCAACGGCGCGGGCAAATCCACGCTGATGCGTATGCTCGCGGGGGAGGCCGAGCCCGATTCCGGCGACATCGCGTTCGCCTCGGGGGTTGTCATCGCCATGGCTCCCCAGGAAACGGACTTCGATGGATGCGCGACTTTGCGCGACTACGCACGCGGCCCTTCGGTCAAACGCGCCGGCAGCGATGCGCCCGCATCTTCCCACGCGGCGGAGGCGGCGCTCGCGGTGTTTGGCCTCGACCCCGACCGGACCCCGGAAGCGCTTTCGGGGGGTGAAGCCAGGCGCGCTTCGCTCGCCAGAGCTTTTGCGGCCGACCCCGATATCTTGTTGTTGGACGAGCCCACCAACCATCTCGACATTGTCGCCATCGAAGAGCTTGAGCAACGCATCGCCAGCTTCCGCGGCGCCTGCCTGGTCATAAGCCACGACCGCCGCTTCCTCGACCGCGTCTCAACGTCAACGCTGTGGCTGCGGCAGCGCCGCCTGCTTAAGCTGGAGCGCGGCTTCGCATCGTTCGAGGAATGGGCCGAGAGCGTCGAGCAGGAGGAAGCGCGCGCGTTGGCGCGGCTGGAAACCCACTTGCGCACCGAAGAACACTGGCTGCAGCGCGGCGTCACCGCGCGGCGCGCGCGCAACGAAGGGCGCCGCCGCAAACTAGAAGCCATGCGCGCCGACCGCCGCGAGCGCACAGCACTGTCGGCGTCGCGATCAGCCGCCTTGCAGGCCGACAAGGGGACAGATTCGGCGCGGCAGGTGATCGACGCAAAGGGCATCTCCAAGGCATATGGCGAACGCCCCATCGTCACCAACCTCTCCTTACGCATTATGCGAGGCGACCGGCTCGGCATTGTCGGACCGAACGGCGCCGGCAAGACCACCTTGCTTGAGACGCTGCTGGGAAAGCGCGCGCCGGATTCAGGCGCCGTGCGGATCGCCGAAAATCTCAACGTCGCCTACGTCGACCAGGGCCGCACTCTCCTCGACCCCGCCGAGACCCTATGGGACACCCTTGCGCCAAACGGCGGCGACCAGGTGATGGTGCGTGGTCAGCCCCGCCACGTCGCCGCTTACGCGCGCGACTTCCTGTTCGCGCCCGAACAATTGCGGCAACCCGTGTCGGCGCTCTCGGGCGGAGAGCGCAATCGCCTCGCGCTCGCGGTCGCGCTCGCGCGGCCGGCAAACCTGCTGGTGCTCGACGAGCCCACGAACGACCTCGACATGGACACGCTCGACGCGCTGGAAGACATGCTCGCCGCCTATGATGGCACGGTCATACTCGTAAGCCACGACCGCGCTTTTCTCGACGGGGTCGCGACGCAAGTGGTGGGACCTAGCCCGCTCGGCGGAGGCCGCTGGGTAGAATCGCCTGGCGGTTGGAGCGATTTCGAGCGCGAACACGGCGCCCCTGCCGCAGGGCGGCGCCCCGCGCCGCGTCGCCAGCAGGCGCCAAGCGCCGCGCCTGAACGCCGGCAAACCAAGCTGAGCTACAAGGAAGAGCGCCGCGCAGCGGAACTCGACTTGGTCATGCCACGGCTTCGCGCCGAAATTGCATCGCTTGAACTAGCGCTCTCCGACCCAAACATTTTCGCGAAGGATGCCTCGCTCTTCACAACCAGCGCCAAGCGCCTTGAGGCAGCGCGCGCTGAACATGAGGCGGCGGAGGCGGAGTGGCTCGCAATTGAACTGCGACGTGAAGCGCTCGCGCCCGAAAACTGAAGGCTCCGTTAACCAACGCCCGCCATATTTCGCGCCGTAAGGGGTGGGGTCTCTTCAGCCCCTGATAAGATTTGTTTACGCGCATGACGTAAAATCAGCGGCTCAGGAGATCGAACACCCATGTCTGCTTCGCGGTTCGCAAAACTGGTGGACTTGGCGCGCACGCAGGACAGCGGGCAGCGCCGGGAATTGTTGCGCGAAGTAACCGATCTCTTCTTCGAGACATCCGGCGCGCGCAACGCTCGTGAATCCGCGCTATTCGACGATGTGCTCCAATTGGTCGCCGCCGAGATGCAAGACGGCGTCCTGGCGGAACTCGCCGAAGTTTTCGCGGACGCGACTGACGCGCCCACCGGCCTCATGCGCGACCTCGCCACACACTCGTTCGAGATTGCCGGCCCGGTGCTGCGCCGGAGTTCAGCTTTGGATGAGCAGACCCTGCTCCAAGTGGTGAACTACCAGAGTCAGCACCACATTAAGGCCGTGGCGGAACGCGAGACGGTCAGCGAAGTTCTGTCGGAAGCCATCGTCCGTCTGGGCGATGACGTCGCCCTGGACGCGCTCATTCGCAACGACGGCGCAGAACTCTCACGAACAAGCATGGAGACCGCGGTCGATCGCGCGCGCCGCAATGCCTACCTGCATGAAGCTGTCGTAAAGCGGAACGACCTGCCGCTCGATTTGCTTAACGAGATGTATTTTGTGGTCGAAAACAAACTCCGCGACCAAATCATGAAGCGCAATGCCGCTGTCGATCCAAAGACCCTTGACGCGGCGCTGGTGAAGGCGCGCGCGCGCATGCGCCAGTCCGTTGGCGATTTGAGCGCCGAAGCAAAACGGGCGCTGGCCTTTATCCAGTCAAAGAAGAACAGCGGCGCCCTCAACGGGCAGCTTCTTGTCTCGCTGTATCGCGAAGCCAAACAAATGCACTTTCTATACGGCCTCGCCGAACTGACCCATCTCGATCATGACACGATCGCAGACTTGCTCCACCGCCGCGATATCGATGGCCTCGCCATGATCTGCCGCGCCGCCAACATTGAGCGGCCGCTGTTCGTCACCCTCGCCGTGCTCGCTTGCGGCGGCGATGACGCCATGGCCAGGGCGGAGGAATTTGGGCGGATGTACAATTCCGTTCCCATCGAGGCGGCGCAACGCGCGATGCGATTCTTCAAGGTGCGCAAAAGCGCCGACGAAGACCGCACAGCCGCCTAAGCTGCGCGCTCTTTTGACGCGCTGAAGCGGACTTTCGGGTTTTTGTCCTGCACGTAACCGATTTCCCAAGCGCTCTTGCCCAAATAGACCGGCGCGCTATCGACATCCTCCGCCATCTGCATCTTTGATTTCTCGGCGAAGGCTTCCAAATCGATGCGGCTTTCCGCGCTGACCCAGCGCGCGGCTTGATAAGGCGAAATCTCGAAGATCACTTCCAAGCCATACTCGGCTTTGATCCGCTCATCGAGCACGTCAAACTGCAGGGCGCCGACCGCCCCGACAATAAGGTCGCCCCCNNCGTTTCAAGATTTCCGGGGCGAAATTCGGGATGCCTCGAAAAACGACGTCGCCGCTCTCCGAAAGCGAGTCGCCAACGCGGAGGCCGCCATGGCTTGGTATGCCGATAACGTCACCCGGGAAGGCTTCGTTGGCGATCTCACGCTCCTGCGCCATGAACATCAGCGGATTGTGCACATTGAGCGCCTTTCCGGCGGCGGTCTTCAAGGTCATGCCGCGTTGAAAACGCCCGGAGCACACACGGAAAAAACCAACGCGATCTCGATGTTTGGGGTCCATATTGGCTTGTATCTTGAAGACAAAGCCGGTCACGTCGTCGCCGCCGGGCTCAATGCTTGTTTCGCTCGCCTTCACCAAGGCAGGCTGCGCGCGTGGCGAAGGCGCGTGAGCGGCCAGACCGGACAAAAGCTCAAGCACGCCAAAACGGCGCAACGCCGAGCCGAAATAAACCGGCGTCAAGTGCCCTTCGCGAAACGCCTGAAGATCAAAGCGCGGCAATCCTTCACGCGCCAGCGCCGCCGTTTCCTCCAGCTCCGCGCGCACGTCGTCGCTGGCGCCAGCCAGAAAGCTCGCATCGCCCCGCGCTTGTCGCTCAAGACCGGCAAAGCCTTGCTCACCCGCCTCAAGCCTGCGGAAAGGCACAAATTCATCGGCATACAGATCAAGCATGCCGGCAAAGCGCTGACCTGACGCCGCGGGCCAATACATCGGCGCGGTGTCCATCGCCAGCTTCGAGTGAATCTCGTCCAGCAGCGTGAACGGATCGAGCGCCTCGCGGTCCATCTTGTTGATGAACGTGGTGATCGGGATGTCGCGCAGGCGGCAGACCTCGAACAATTTCAGCGTCTGCGGCTCGATGCCCTTGGCGGCGTCAAGCACCATGATCGCGGAATCGGCCGCCGTAAGCGTGCGATATGTGTCCTCGGAGAAATCCTCGTGGCCCGGCGTGTCGAGCAGGTTGAACACCAGTCCGTCATGCTCGAACGTCATCACCGACGCGGACACGGAAATTCCGCGCTCGCGCTCGATCTTCATCCAGTCCGACTTGGTCCGCCGCGCTTGCCCGCGCGCGGCGACCACGCCGGCCAAATGGATCGCGCCGCCCGCGAGCAACAGGCTCTCCGTCAGCGTGGTTTTGCCAGCGTCGGGGTGAGAGATGATCGCAAACGTGCGCCTGCGCCGCGCCTGGGCTGCGGGCGAGGTCACGGCCTCGTGGACGGAATCGGCTGACATGGAGAGGCTTTCGTTGGGAGCGGGGCGTTTACGCCCCCACTATGATTGGAGCAACCCGCGACCCCTTAGCCCATCCCCGAATCGACCGGCTCCATGAGGAAATGGCGCCCAAGCTTGTCCTCGATTTCGACCACCCAGAGGTCAGGGTCGGTTTCGATCCGCTTGCGTACATGAGCGTCCACGTCCCGCTCGTCCTCGCCGAGCGCCCCGGCTGACAGGTCGAGCCAAACCCGTTCTCCCTCCCCGGCGCGGGCCGGCGCAAATAGCCGGGCGCGGCCATCAAGTGTGGCCACCTTGACCAGGACCGCGCCCCCATCAGGGTCGCCCTTGCGCGCCACGGCGGCATACGCGCCCGCGACCTGCGCACGTCTAATGAGGGCAAGTGCCCAGAAGTCAGTTTTGAGTTCGTCCATGCACGGCCCCGGGGCGTTCACCAGAACGCAACGACATTACCTTAACGCTGGCGGCTCACATGCGCCTCCTCCTTCTCATCGCCGCTTTCGGGGCTGCAACCACGGTCGCCGCCTCAGCCACCGAGCCAAATGCGCGCTCCGCCTACGTGGAACGCCGCGGGTTGGTTGAGGCCGATGCGCGATGCGCGCTCTTCACCGCCGACGTGCGGACGGCTCTGCAGGCCGGCGTCACCCAAGCGCGGGGCGCGCTTCTGCGCGCAGGCTGGTCCAACGCGCAGGTGCGCGAGCTTGAACAAGCGGTCGTTGCCGCCGCCCGCGCGCGCGCTTGCACAGATCAGCGCACGACCACCGCCGCCGCCAGCGCACGCGCCGCCTTCGCCAGTTGGGTCAACGCCACCGCCATGCCCTTTCCGGGGTGGGACCGCACCTGGCTGGCCAGTCGGGCGCCCGGCGCCAACGGCTGGCCGCTCAGCCAGAGCATCGACGCACCCGTCGCGGCGATGTTCGGCGTGCGCACCCGCAACGGCGCGCAGGAATTGGCGCTTGTCATACCACTGGCCCGCGGCCAAGCCGCGCCAGCTTCCGCCCGCTTGCATATGCGCAATGGCGCGCGCGCACGCGCCCAAGAAGTAAGCTTGCCCCAGCGCATGGCCTACGGGCTCGCCGCCGGCGCGCCCGCGCCCAACGCAGCGATTGCTTTTTCCTCCACCCGCGCTGTTGAGCGTGTGGCGCGCGGCGGCTCGCAAGCAGCGTTCGTGTTTCCTCAGGCAGCTTTCCGCGAGTTGATGGAGCTTGACCCGCGCGAGAGCGTCGAGCTGCGCATCATCAACGGGCGCACTGGGCAAACGCTCTTCGTAGAAGTCGGCGATATCGCCGCCGCACGCGCATTTCTGACGATGCCCGGCAGTTAGTCGATCGCAAGGACTGGAAGCGCCACGCGCACCAGCGCGCCGCCGCTGGGCGCATCATGAAAGCTCAACGAACCGCCGTGCAATTCGGCCAACGCCCGCACGAGCGCCAAGCCCAGCCCCGTCCCTTCCGCGCTGGCGCCGCTTGAGCCGCGCTCGTAGGCCTGCCCGAGCTTTGCACGTTCAGCCACGGGAATTCCTGGCCCAGTATCGATCGTGTCAATCACAAGATCGCCGTCGACAGCCGCGGCGGTCACCATCACGCGCCCACCCTCCGGCGTAAACTTGACCGCATTGCCTATCGTGTTGAGCAATATTCGTTTCAACGCACGCATATCCGCACGCACGTTTAACGCGACTTCTGGAGTCACCATGCCAACCGCGATCGTCTTTTTCTGCGCGCTATCGGAGGCAAGGCGAACCACTTCCTCGACCACGCGACGCGCATCGAACAGTTCGATCTCGAGGTCGTACCGCCCCGCTTCAATCTTGGAGAGGTCAAGCAGGTCGTTCACCAGCGCGAGCAAGTGGACGCCGCTCTTTCGTATCAGTCCCGCATACTCGACGTAACGCTCGCCAATCTCGCCAAAAATCTGTCGTTCGATCATTTCCGAAAAGCCTAGAATATGCGTCAGCGGCGTGCGCAACTCATGCGAGACTTCAGCGATCCGTCGCCCCATTGCTTGCGACTGGGGAGGCGCCGCCTGCCCGAGCGCCATGAGCCCCGCCGCCATCGCCAAAGCCGCGACACTCAGCATTTCAGGATAGGCCCCCAGAGCATTCGCCTGTGGCGGACCAAACGCCGCCAGGGCGCCAGCCAGTGCGTATCCCAGCACCGCCGCCGCACCCGCCTCCGGCGCCCAGCGCCGGCCCAGCGCCGACGCCAGAGCCGGCGCGATTGCAAGCCCGGCGGCGAGTGGAGACGAAGCACCGCCCGTTCCGGCGACAAGTCCCGTCACCGCCAAGAGCCACGCTGCAATCAGCCCCGCATCGACGCGCCTTTGTCCGAGGCGCGGGAGCAAGATGAACCCGGCCAATGCGGGCGCCGTGGCGAGCGCCGCCGCCCGGGCCAATTCACCCCGGTCAGCGCCGTTCACCCAGGCCACAATTGCCAAGCCAGCGGCGGCGGCCAGCCAAAACCAGAACGCCAGCGCGAGCCGCCCCAGCGCTGTCACTGCTTTTGCCTGCCGCGTTACTGCCAGTTGTGTTGACACCTGAAGCCCGCCCGCGAGTAAAAGACTTCTTAACGCGATCGGGTCATGGTGCCTCTTGCGAGTCCCTTTCGGAAGCGAACTCACCCATCCAGGATCAGGAGCACAGCCGATGCGGAGTCTAGCGTTCTGGACCACCAGTGCGGCGGTCGCCCTTCTCGGCGTCGCCAACGCCCAAACCGCGCCAGCGGGAGGCGCCGGCAACGGCGACCTGCAGACCGCGATGACGGCCTACGCCGCCTACCAGGACGATGTCTCGGACTTGCGCTCGTCGCGGGTCGGCAATGCCAATGAGCTGGAGACAGCGCTTGACCGGGTCGCCCGCCACAACCGCGACGCGTTGACACGCGGCTGGGTCGCCTATGGCGCATCGACTGCCGCGCAATCACCGGCGTTCGTGCAAGGCGTGCGCGATGCGGCCGCCTATTATGGGCGCGACGCGGTGATCTGGGCTGTTTCGGTTGACCCAAGCTATGCGCGCGGCCTGCGTGGCGGCGGCGAAGCCACCCGCATGCTGCTCGACTCCGCCAAGGCGGATTCCGCGCGCATTATCGGCGTCGCCGACCGCTACCAGGAGATGGCGTACTCAATTCAGCGGCAACGCTGGGCCAATAGCGTCGCGCCCCAACAAGCCGCGCGCGTGCAACGCGTGCGATCGCTCGGCGCGGCCGGAGCGCCAATTAGGGCGCTGCCTTCGGAGGTTTCGCCGCGTCTCAATGTTACGCCCCTCAGCCTCTCGCCGAGCACCGACCCGACTGCGTTTGGCGGCCGGCGCTTCTGGGACGCCCTGCGCGGGGGAACTGAAGTCGTCGAAGTCGCTTCCACGCCAGTGACGTTCCAATGGCGCGTCAACGCCACGCGGGGGGAGGCCCTCGACCGCATGTCGGCGGTGGCGGCGCTGCAAGCGCTGGGTGCGGTGGACGCTAATCAAAGCGCGGTAAGCCGCCTGATCAGCGATCCACGTTCGCGCGATTGTCTCGAAATGGCGCAGTTGCAGCTGTATCAATGCATGTCGGCGGCACGCTTCCGCTATGAGAACGCCTTCTGCCTCGGGCAACACGGATTGCGCGATGTCGGCACATGC
>CXWL01124752.1_pt1 | contig 11294 bp, 11 predicted proteins | sample 590931 | NCBI WGS metagenome assembly CXWL01 (sample SAMEA3498368, study PRJEB10139) | groundwater metagenome | biome: water well; material: biofilm material | place: Germany | collected 2015-04-27 | reverse complement strand
ACATTCTCAGCAATACCTTTACTGATATCAATTCCTATTTCTTTCATTACTTTAACTGCAAAAGGATTTACTTTTTCCGCTGGCTTTGTACCAGCGGAAAATACTTCCAGATTATTATCAAATGATTTTAAGAAACCCTCAGCCATTTGGCTCCTGCACGAATTACCTGTGCAGAGTATTAATACTCTTTTCTTCATCTAAATAATCAGTTTTTATATCCAACAACTGTTATGCTAAAAATTCCAGCTTGTTTTGATTTATAACCCTGCAATTGTTCTTCACTTAAATATTGCAAGAGAATTTCATCCGGTAAAGAAATAGTTTTTGTTTTCTTGATTTCAACATCAACAAACCCAGCTTCATTAATTATATTTAGATATTCGTCTTGCTGAACTGCACCAGCAACACATCCGGCATACATCTCAGCTGATTTTTTTAATTCAGGATGCAGTTCCCCTTTAATTACAATATCCGAAACACAAAAATGTGCGCCAGGTTTAAGTACACGATACATCTCACTAAATGCTTTTCTCTTATCCGGAACAAGATTAAGAACACAGTTACTAACAACAACATCAGCAAGATTATTTGCTAAAGGCATTGCTTCAATATCACCAAATCTGAATTCAACATTTTTATATCCAAGTTTTAAATTATTTTTATTTGCCTTTTCAATCATTTCTTCAGTCATATCAATTCCAATTACTTTCCCTTGATCACCAACCAAAGCACGCGCTACAAATACATCATTACCAGCACCGGAACCTAAATCAACAACTGTGTCACCATTTTTTATTCCAGCAAACTCCGTTGGAAGACCGCAACCTAAACCTAAGTCAGCTTCAGCAACATAACCATCTAAATTTGTGTACTCATCTTTCATGATAGTATATCCCACAATTTTGTTTTCTGTAGATCCGCAGCAACTTGTGGGCCCGCAGCATGATGAAGATGATTTTGCAATTTCACCATATTTTTCTTTCACGATCTCTTTTACGTCTTTTTCGGTAGTCATGATTTTTCTCCTTTTCTTTAGCAGGCACAAACCTGCTTAAATAATTTATCTAGTTCTATTTTAGCTTTTTGAAGCGTTTTATTATTTACACAGTAACAAACTTTTGGTCCATCAATGTCTCCCTGAACTAGACCAACACGTTTTAATTCTTTTAGATGCTGAGAAACCGTTGATTGTGATAACGGAAGAAGTTCAACGATATCACCGCACATACAAACGTCCATCTCGGTTAGAATTTTTAATATTCTTATCCGTGCTGGATGCGACAATGCTTTTGCAATATCAGCAAGCCAAATATCCTCAGTTTTAAATTCTTCTTTTTTTGATGCTGCCATTTAAATAGTTCCTTTATCGTCCATCGTAAATATACGATAGATGTTTATAAATAAGCAAGAAGAGTTTAATAAATATTTTAATTGAGTGATGGAAGGCAGAATTTAATTACAAATGGAAATAATTCTAAAGACACAATAAAAATTAATTGTGCATTAAAATTTTTAATCAATGGATGAAATTAGCTTATTTAGTGAACTCAAAGAATTGGGTCCTAAATCAATTGTAATAACTTTTCTTTTGTTATCCAGCAGAGCTTTTCTGTCACCTAAAGATTGGGCTTTAATTAAAATTCCAAAAGTGATTGATGTTTTTTCTTCTCCAGCATTTTCTGGAATTGGCAAATCTTCTTCAATATTTGAGATGAACTGGATGAAGTACCCGTTACCTGAATCACCTTTGTGAAGCTGACCTGTTTAGTGAAGAAATCTTGGACCGAATCCAAGGGTTGTTGCAACTTTATACTTTTTCTGTATTGATGTTCTTAACTGTTGCAAAGCTGTCTTAGTTTTTATGTTCGAAGTTAGGTATGCCTGAATAGAAACATAATTTTTGCCACCATTACAATCAGATAGAAATAATCCAAGAACTTCATTCAAAGATTTAGTTTTTACATCACCATAAACTTTCATTCCATTTTCTTCAATAGTTGGATTTAATTCAGGCAGCTTTCCTTTTTCCTGGTACACCTGCATCATTTGCTTTGCAACTATTTTTGCCTGTTCAACATTTGGCTGGTCATAAGGTTGAATCTGCATAACCCAGCCAGCAATTGCAGTTGCAAATTCCCATAAAAAGAATTGTTTACCCAAATCATAAATGTCTTCAAGTCCAAGTTCAAGGAATGGAAAGTTTTTTGATTTCAATTGGTTTATTTGTTTATCATAAGTCGTATCACCTATTAATTTTAGGTAAACAAATAATCTATCGTTTGGATAATACTCAGGTGTTTCAATCGATTCTAAATCAACANNTAAATCAACAGGAAGAATTCCCTTTCCAACTTTGCCCGTGCTTTCGGCAATTAACTGCTCAATCCAAGCACCAATAAAAGAAAATTTTGGAGAGATAATAAAAGTTAATTTGTCAATTCCCTGTTTTCCTAAAACTCCAATCATTAAACCCGCCATCGCTGCAATGTTATCAGAAATATCTTTACCTGATTTTTTGCAAAGTTCGATTTCATCTTTTGCATGGGATAAGATTTTTTCAATATCAACTCCAACTAATGCCGCTGAAACAATCCCAAATAATGAAAGAGCAGAAAATCTACCGCCAATATTTGGATCGTTAAGAAATATTTTTCTAAACTTTAATTCTTCAGCAACTTTCTGTAAACCGCTTCCGGGATCAGTAATTGCAACAAAATGTTTTCCAGTTTCCTCTTTGCCTAAAATGTGCAAAACATAATTATAAAAGAATTTCATAAACGAAAATGTCTCTACTGTACCGCCGGATTTAGTTGAAACAATGTACAAAGTAGTTGCCGGATTAAATTTCTTTGCATAATCCATAACAACTTCCGGATGAGTTGAATCCAAAACAGCTAAATCTAAATAATCCTTTTTAACTCCAAAAGTTAAACGAAAAACTTCCGGTGCTAATGATGAGCCACCCATTCCCATTAATAAGGCATGAGTATATCCTGCTTCTCTAACTTCATTAACAAAACTTTTAATCTCCTCTATTGATTTGCTTGTAACAGCAACACTATCAAGCCAACCAAGTCTGTTTGAGATTTCTGTAGGATCACTACTCCAAACTGTGTGATCTTTTTTCCAGATTCTATCTATTACATTTTCATCATTTAGCTTTTTGATTGCTTGATTAACTAACTTTGAATTTTCACCAAGTGAATATTTAAATGACATTTTTCGTCCTTTCGTATAAAAATATTTACCTGATAGAAATATAATCACAGAATCTTTTGAGTAATAATATTGATTAGCTGTTTTGTGCCTCATTCATTAAATTATTATAAACTTTAATAGATTTTTTTGAAGAAGATATCAAACAAAACAACAGCTTATTATTTAATTCTTGTTTGGGTTATTGCTGCATTCTTGCTAGAATCAAGCGATCTCTGGATTTCTATCAACTTGTATAATCCAAATTCTGGCTGGGCGATTTTGATTGAAAAATTCGGTGAGATTCCGGGTGCATTTATTGCCCTGATCGGCATTCACATTTACATTGTAACGCTGCGAGTTTCTTCAAACATAAAAGCAATATTAATTACTGGCTTTTTGCTCACAACCGGATCACTTATAACAATATTTATTCTTTGGGTTTTATCTTACGGCTTATCAAACACCACATCAATATTTATTGAAAATAGAAATTATTTTTTTCTTGCAGCAGTTCTGCTAAACATTTTACTTTCTCTTCTTTTTAAAAAGAGATATAAATTCTCAAAGAAATCAATCTTATTTTCACGCATATCATTTAAAATGTTTTTCTATGGATATATTCTTTTTGTTGTGCCTTTAAAAGTATTTTGGGGGCGAATCAGATTTAGAGATCTTGCGGTGAATTATTCTAACTTTAGTGCCTGGTACATTCCTCAGGGTTTTACTGGAAATGATTCCTTTCCTTCCGGTCACGCGGCAATGGATTGGATGTTTTTATCTTTATTTGTTTTTATTGTGGATAAACCTTTTTATAAGAGAATTATTCTAAAAGGATTGATTATAAGTTGGGCATTGGCTGTTTGTATAAGCCGAGTTGTAATTGGGGCTCATTATACATCTGATGTTCTGTTCGGAGCTTTTGCTATGATCATTTCTTATCTGTTCCTGATTAACAAAGCTGGTAAAACAATTAAATCAGAAACAGATTAGTTTTATTTTTTGCCATAATATTTTTTGTAGTTCTCTTGAGTAATTAAACCAACTGGTCCATCATAAATTCCGCCATTCCGGAATCCATCGTAAACTCTTACAACAATTGTGTTCGTTTCTCCATACTTTAATAATTTTTGCGGAACAGAGTAAACTCTATTTATTCGATATTCTTCATTACTATCAAAATCTGTTGGAATATTTTCAAAATTCCATTTACCAGTCGAGCCCACAAGAATCCCATTAACAAATGTTTGATCGATATCATCAATCTTACCTAAAAGTAAAATCATGCTTTCATTAGAAAAATCTTTAGGTAGATAGAAAGATTTTTTGTACCACCCAAATCCATCATAATCTCCATAACCTTGAATATCCCAATGTGCAGGAACCATTAATTGAAAAGTGTTTGAATTATTTTTATCATTCTTAATGAATGATGAATCATCTCCGGTTTTAAAATCCCATATACCGCTTAGATTTACATCAGGTTCAAATCCACCTTCATAAGTGTATAATCCAACATTGCCGCTTATTATTCCGCCATCAAGTTCATCATCAAAAATTCTTACAGCAATAACATTCTCTCCATCTTTATTTAGAAATTCTTTTGGGATGTAATACTTTCTGAATGCATTGTAAGCTGTTCGATAATCATTTGGAAAACCGCCAGAGACGCCGATTAAATTTCCATTAATAAAAGTCTGATCAACATCATCAACGTATCCTAGAACCAAATAAAAATCTTTATCTTTTGTTTCAGATGTAAACTTGAATGAAGTCCTGTACCAGGCATATCCATCATAACCATGGAATCCTTGATTTTCCCAGGAAGACGGCACATAAACTTTTTCCCATTTAGTGTCATCGAATTTTTCATCTTTCCATTTAGCCTCATCACCGAGACTGAATTTCCATCTTCCCGAAAGATCAAAAACTAACTTTTCTGTTCCACTTTTGGGTGGCGGTGGTGGATTCTGATTTTCAATACATCCATTTGTGATAAGTACAAATAGAACTATACTAATTACCGTTACGGTAATATTGTGTTTCATAAATCATTTTTTATTTTTCTTGACATAAACTTAATTCATTAACTATTTAGTAACATCACAATTAAGTAAACAATTGTAAAATATTGTCATGTCTTTTATTTGAGAGATAATTCAAATTAGCTATTTTCTAAACGAAATAAATCAGAATTCTTAAAGGTATAAATGAAAAACGTTTTATTACAACTTCTGTTTTTTTCTTTTATTGGAACGGCTATTCCGCAAGGTGATAATAAAACAATTGATTCAACTCTTTTTCATAAAGCTGAACAACTCTGCAAAAAATTATTAATAGCAGATTCTCACATCGATTTGCCAGGCTGGCTTTACGATGGATGGTTTGATATTTCCGCAGACACTACAATTGGTGAAGTAGATTATTCCAGGGCAATAAAAGGAGGGCTTGATCTTGCATTTATGTCTATTTACACTTCGCCAAGTTTAGAAGGAACCGGAAAATCGAAAGTAACTGCTGATTCTCTGATAAGTCTTGTTTATAAAGTTGTCAGCACCTGGCCAGAGAAGTTCAATATTGTAAAATCCGTTTCCGAAGTACAGCAGCAATTAAACAAAGGAAAAATTTTATTGGCAATGGGTTTGGAAAATGGATCGCCGATTGAAAATAAATTAGAAAACTTAAATGAATTTTACGATAAAGGAATTCGTTACGTAACTTTTTCCCATTATAAATGGAATCACATTTGTGATTCTGCAAACGACTCGGTTAGAATATGGAATGGATTAAGTCCATTTGGTGAAGAGACTGTAAAGGAAATGAATCTTTTGGGAATGATGGTTGATATTTCTCACGTTAGCGACAGCACTTTTTATGATGTTACTAAACTTTCTAAAGCTCCTGTAATTGCTTCGCATTCGTGCTGCAGATTTTTTACACCTGGTTATGAAAGAAATATTAGCGATGAAATGATAAAAGTCTTAGCAAAGAATGGTGGAGTAATACAAATTGGATTTGCAAGTTTTTTTCTTCGAAATGATATTTATCAACAGTACACAAAAGGTGATGAGTATATTAAAAATTATTTAAAGCAGAACAATATCGGTTCTGATACAGACTCCGCTTGGAAATTTGAAGAGAATTATTGGAAAGAAAATCCTCTTTCTAAAGCAACAGTAAAAGATGTTGCAAACCAAATAGATCATGTAAAAAATTTAGTTGGTATTGATTACATTGGTATCGGTTCTGATTTTGATGGAACTGGTGGTTTGCTTCCGGTTGGACTGGAAGATGTTTCAAAATATCCAAACCTTGTTTATGAACTTTTGATTCGTGGTTACTCTGATGATGATATTCAAAAAGTACTCGGAGGAAATTTACTAAGAGTCTGGAAAAAGGCTGAAGAAGTTTCTGAAAAGCTGAATTAGTAGTAATCGTCATTGCGAGGATCCAGATTCATCGGGAGACGAAGCAATCTTTTTTCGCAGCACTATTAGATCACTTCGTCCTGATAATTTTAGTATTTATAATACAATTAAAATTTATATTGTCATTCCCGCGAAAGCGGGAATCCACTTTTTTAATGACTATGGATTTCCACTTTCGTGGGAATGACGTTTGCTGTTTTGTTTAAATTAGTTACTTCCATTACTCAACGTCCGCAGTTTTATTAGAATTGTTAACAAGATATTCATTATAAATTGCCTGGCTCATTCTTCTTACTTTAGGATTTTTATCTTTCGTAGCAAGTCTTTGCAATTCATCCATACCTTTTTCACTATTTATTCTGAAAAGTGCTAAACCAATCAATACTTTTATATCAGAATCTTTTTCAACTTTGAGCTGATTGATTAAAGCATCTTCAGTATCTATAAATCTATATTGACCAGCAAAGTAAATTGCGCTTTCTCTGACACCTTGATTTTCAGATTGTATTCCTATAACCAGATTTTGTAAAGCATTTTTTTGTTTTGTCATCTCAGAAACCTTTTTGGTTTGACCAAAAGAATCTGTAACCAATAGAACGAAAAGTATTGCAACTAAAACAAAGTATAACTTTTCTGCTCTGTGTAATAATGTTGTTTTCATTTTGTACCTCTTATAAATAATAAAAATATCTAAGCTTCTGGTACAAACGTAGTTCAAGGAATTGTAAGCGGTGTCATCTTAAAGTAAAGAGATGTAAAGAAATGTCATGATAACGAGAATGTGTAAAAAACTTCTAATAGATATTATAAAAACTTTAGAGAGCTATCCCAAATTGCAAATAGGCGTTAGTAAAATCATTTCTTCGTGCTGAAGAATTCATCGAAGTGTATCTATATCTTAAATCAAAAATAATTGGTTTATAGTAAAATGAAACCCCGAGATTTATGCTAGTTGGCAAGACAAATCCCCAAGTGTATTCATCATAGGGATCATATCTTAAACTGTTTTTATCTAAATGTTTTGTTTCGATGCTTTTCGATCCAATTCCAATACTCGGACCAATAAAAAAGTCAAAGGATATTTTATCATCGCCATTTAAGTGATAACTAGGAATTAATCCAAACTCGAGAAATCCAAAAGAAAATTTTTCATCGAATACTGTGTAATAAAGTCCATTCCAATTTACTCCAAACGTGTCTATACCATAATATTTTAATCCTGCGTTATGATATTTTATGTTTACAAAATTAAGTTCAGTCTTAAGTAATATTGCTCCATCTGAAAAAGCGTAAATATTTATGGCAGTAAATCCACTAAATGTATAACCAAAGGACTTATCAAATGATCCTGTTTTTTCTGAAAGATAGTTTTTAAATTCAATTCCAAATTTGAATCCTTTTTTGATTTTGCTTTGTGAGAAAATCGAAGCATTTGAAATAATTAAAATTAGAACACAAAAAAGTATGCCAAGTTTTGAAATTTTTCTATTCATTTTTTTATTCTTCTCAAATCACCAACTTATACCCAATCCCATGCACAGTTAAAATCACCTGCGGATGGTTTGAATCGACTTCAACTTTTTGTCTGAGTTTTAAAATAAAATTATCTACAGTACGTGTTGAAGGGTTTTCATCGTAACCCCAAACCTCCGTTAATAAATCATCACGACTAACAGTTGAGTTTCTTCGCTTCCACAAGTAGTGAAGTATTTCAAATTCCTTGTGAGACATTTGCACATCTTTATTCTTTAATGTTGCTTTGTATCCGTCAAAGTTAATTTCAAGCTTGCCAATCTTTACTTCACGTGCAGATTCATTCATTACAAGATTTTCACCTCTTCGCAAAATTGCTTTTACTCTTGCGAGCAGCTCCCGCAAACTAAAAGGTTTTGTTATATAGTCATCTGCGCCAATTTCTAATCCAACAACTTTATCAATCTCGTCGCCCTTTGCAGTAAGTAAAATAACCGGAGTTGTAATTCCTGCTTTGCGAACTTCTTTGCAAACATCAAATCCAGATTTTTTAGGCATCATTACATCAAGGATAATTAGGTTGTAACTGTTATCAAGAATTTTTTTTAATCCTTGTTCGCCGTCGTTTGCTGTATCAACTTCGTAGCCTTCAAACTCAAGATTATCTTTCAATCCTGTTCGCATATTTTGTTCGTCATCTACAACTAAAATTTTAGGCATTTTTCTCTCCGTTATTTAATTGAGAATTTTTTGGGAACAATAACTTAAAACTACTACCTTCACCAAGTTTACTTTTCAGAATAACTTTTCCTTTATGAGCATCCATAATTTGTTTCACCAGCGATAGTCCAAGTCCTGTGCCTTTTGTTGTATGAACCAAACCAGAAGAAACACGATAAAATTTATCAAAAACTTTTTGTTGATCTTCTTCTGAAATTCCAATTCCTTTATCCTGCACTTCGATAAATACAGAATCATTTTCATTACCAATTACCATTTTAATAAACTTTATTTCGCTGCTGTACTTAACGGCATTGTCTAACAAGTTGACAATCGCTTCAGATACGGCTTCTCTATCTATAATAACTTTTGGAATATCAATCCCGGGTTCATATTCAAAATCAAATCCTTTATTATAAAGATGATAACTGTAATTTTGATAAACCTGTACAACCACTTCATTCATATCTTCTTCAACAAAATTAAACTTGCGTTTACCTGCTTCCATTTTAGAAAAGTTTAAGATTGTATTAACAATTCTTCCCAAACGATTAGACTCGTGACTGATGATTGAATAATATTCTTTTTTCTTCTCTTCAGTTTTTACCCTGTCCATTTCAAGAGTTTCTGCGAACATACTTATCAAAGCAAGTGGAGTCCGTAGTTCGTGAGATACATTGGAAACGAAATCAGCTTTTGCTTGTGCTAGTTCTAATTCTTTTTTTACAGCACGATAGACAAACCAAACGGCAACGGTTAATACTGCCAGTAAAATTCCAATAAGAATCAAATTGTTCATTGCTCGTTCTGTTATTAAATCTTCAATGGATTGCCCAACCAAAGATATTCCCAAATTGTAATCAGGAAATATCCATAAAGTCTTTTGAGCCTGCACTGATCGTTTTTCAAAATCTTTTGTAGAGTTGTATTGATATCCGGTTTTATGATTTATTACAGAAATTATAAATTCATTTTTAGCAACTTCCTGTAGTCTCGAAGAAAGAATATTTGTAATAAATTCCTGTGGATTTATAACAGTTCCGTAAATTTTTTTTGTTTGTGTGTTTAATCCTGTGAACACCAGCAATGATTGATTATTTGACTTAGGTAGAACAATAGGCTCAATTTTATTATATCCTATATCCCGATAGCTGTAAAGTTTATTTATTTTGTTGGCATTATTTGCAATGACTTCTTTAAAGTATTGCTCAAGTGAGTCAATATTTGATACGCCGCTATTTCTCTTAAAATAAAATATTATGTTTTGAGGATTCAGGCTATCAATTGTAAAAATAAATGTTACTAATTTATTTTCGTTCAACAAATTATTAAATGTTTCTGCTTTATCGGGAGAAATATTAATAGATTCAAGGTCATCAATTATACTATTGGCACTGTTTCTAACAATATCTTCGGAATACTGGTTAACAGAAAATAAAATTGCCTGTAGCTGATCGTTATAGATTTGTTCAAGAACCTGTTCATTCTCGTTTAACTTTCCAAGTTCATTAACAAGAAGAAATGCAATAGGCAGAATGATAATGAGTATAAGTATTAAGCCTATTTTTTTCATAAGGTTTTTAGAAAATGACTAGTTTAATTTTGAAACAAACTTAAATTAAAAAGTTGTTAACAAATCGGCTATTATCAATTCATTTGTACAGTCATTCGCACGAAAGTGGGAATCCAATCTGTATTTAGCTAATTAGATTCCCGCCTTCGCGGGAATGACAATGTTATTTCCGTTTCAGTTGTGTCTCAACTTCTTCAAACACTGCATTTTTTAAAGAATCATAAGAATGATTCACGGGCATAATTGGTTTTAAAAATTTTACATTTATTTTTTTCCAGGGTTTTGGGATAATTGTTCCCCGCGGAAATGCGTCATAAGCTCCGCTAATTGCAATAGGAACGACAGGAACATTTAATTCCCGACTAAGTATTGCAAATGTTTTTTTAAAATCACCAATTTCACCAGTTTGTGTACGTGTACCTTCAGGAAAGATGATAATATTTTTCCCGCGTTTTAAAACTTCTGCCATTTTCTGTAATGATGTTTTCAAATCACTCAAATCCATAACAATAACGTTATTCTTTGAGGCTATAAACTTCAAGATAATATTTTTAACGTGTTTTTCTTTTGCATAAAAATAAGTTTGTTTCATCAATTTATTTTTTAGAAATACAGCAACAAATAATCCATCAAAAAAACTTTGATGATTTGGAGCAAGGATAAAAGGACCTTCGGGAAGATTTTCTAATCCTTCACCTTTTAATCTGAAGTACAATTTTAAAAATACTTTAGCGCTGTTTTTCATGATATTATGTGTAAACCAGCTTTTGGGAAGGTCAAGGTCTAACTTTTCCTTAAATATTTTTCCCCAATCGATTGCTTCAACACTCAACTTTGTTTTTTTATCTCTTATATTTTCTGAAAGCTTCACAATGTTAGGAAAGCCGACGAGTTCAGCTTCATTT